>JAEEGG010000399.1_pt1 | contig 153726 bp, 131 predicted proteins | sample 9134161 | NCBI WGS metagenome assembly JAEEGG01 (sample SAMN16246543, study PRJNA631951) | gut metagenome | biome: gut microbiome; feature: rumen; material: CR-attached | host: Bos | place: Iran: Karaj | collected 2018-10 | reverse complement strand
TGTGATGACTTCGCTCAACGACCCCTCCTCGTTCGTACCCCTGCTGCGATTGGAGCCAACTGAGGATGTCACCCGATATGAATTCGACACTCGTAGCATCGATGCCGACAGAGTGCAGATTGCCTTCTATGTCACAGGGAGCGAGTTTGGAAATATTTTGGTCGACGACCTCAATATAGAACACACTACCCCTTGCGCCCGTCCGCGCAATGTTGAGGCTTTTCTCATCGATGCCCAGCATGTGGACATTCAGTGGGGATACGACAGCGTGTCGACACTGCCTGTCGAAGGGGCAGCGCTTACCCTTTTCGACCTGACCGTCTCCGACAGCGTTGTTTACTACGTCGCTGGCAGCGACACTATTCTCTCGGGACTTATCGCTGGGCACTCTTACCGAGCCTCTTTGGCCACAGTATGCGACACCCTCTTCTCTCGTTCTGTCAACCTCCTCTTTACGGCCGCTGCTCCTGAGTGCGTAGTACCCGTGGTCACCGCCGTAGCCGACAGCAACAGTGCCAATCTTACATGGCGACGGCAGGGCGGAGAGGGGTACTGGGTGGTAGAATACCGCATGGGCGGCACCTCGACATGGCTCGTGGCCGACACCATTATCCCTGCCCATACCATTGTCACCTACACCCTCACAGGCCTCAATCCCACCACACTCTATCAGGTCAGGGTAACCAACCATTGCGCAGGTGGCATCCTGCAGAGCGGCACCGTCTTCGTCACTACCCTCTGCGGCCTCATAGGGTTGCCTTACCGCCACAATTTCGCCACTGGCTATGAAGGTTGCTGGCAGGTACCCAGCGGCCTTGTCCAGAACAGTCCCTGGTACCCTGGCGCCAGCATGGAAGATTGGATGTTTCATCATCCCATCCTCTCACCCGAGGTGAACCGCAGCCTTAACAATGTGGAGATACACTATACCGTCCAGGGTCACGACTACTATCATCCCGTTGTCAAGGTCGGTGTCAGCGACGCCGGCGGTGCCAACCCCCTCTGGCTCGACTCCTCCGTCGTCCTTGGTGGCTCCCATGAATTGAGCCTTTATCTCAATGGTTTCACCGGCTCGCAGCGTCACATCATCTTCAATGGCGATTTTCAATCTTATCTGATTGAGGTGCGTATCGAGGAAATCAACGCCTGTGTCCCCGTCGCTCATGTCGGGGTGCACCAGCTCACCGACACCACAGCCCTCCTTCAGTGGGAGCCCGCAGCCGAAGAGAACGCGTGGGCCGTCTATCTGGATGGCACCCTGCAAGGCATCACTACGACTCCCTCCTTCGCCCTCAATGGTCTCACTGCTTCTACAAGCTATACCGCCGCTGTGCGTGCTATATGTGCCGCCGCCGATACTTCGGTGGCTACCACCGCGACATTCACCACCGCCTGCTCGCAAGCCTCCCTGCCTTGGAATGAAGATTTCACTGCCTATGATTACACGGTGTCTTCTTTTACCGCCACCTGCTGGCGTCTGTATCTCCGTGCTTCCGACACCTATGCCCGAGCCACCATTAATCGCACGGGCATCGCCGACAACTACATGCATCTTGAGGACTACGGTTTGTTCTACGACAACCCTGCCGGAATAGAATACAACTATGTTGTCTCGCCCCTTATCAACCCACAAGGGCACCACCTCCATATTTCGTTCCAAGGTGTGATGACTTTCTATCAGAACGTACCCGGCAATACCACCCTCGGCATTGTCACCGATATAACCGACACTTCCACATTCATCCCACTTCTCGACTTCGAAGAAGCCCTCAACCTCAATACCTACTCCAACTATCAGGTCAACACCGACACGCTCGTCCCTGTGGCAGTGTTCAACCAGCCGGTTGCATTAGCCTTCCGCTGGCGTGGAGTACAGGTGGAGTGCAACATCGATAATATCAATGTCACCGTCAGCACCCTGCCACTGATACCCGACACCGTCTGGCGTACTGTCGAGGTAGCTAGTAGTGATACAAGTCTGGGTATCGTCACGGGTGGTGGCGTGTATGCCGATAGTAGTCTTGTCACCATCACTGCCCTGCCCAACAGTGCTCCCATGCCTGATGTCCATTACGAATTTGACCACTGGAACGACGGCAATACTATCAACCCGCGTCAGTTGATGGTGGTCAGCGACACCGCCTTCGTGGCCTATTTCCGTGTCGTCAACGACACCACCATCGAACCTCCCGACACCGTTTGGCGTACCGTCATAGTCAGTAGCAATGATGAGAGTCTTGGTATCGTCACCGGTGGCGGTGTCTATTTGGATAGCAGTATCGTCACTCTTGTCGCGCAGCCCCTCACACCTCCGACGACGGAGTTCCATGTGGTGTTTGACCGTTGGGACAATGGCGACACCACCAATCCGCGCCAACTGATGGTCGTCAGCGACACTGCTTTCGTTGCCTATTTCCGTGTCATCGACGACACTGTAGGCATTGCTCAAGCTCAATCTGCCGACCTCCTTCTTGTGCCCAACCCTGCCAGACAGCGTGTAGAGGTGGCTGTATCAGGAATGACGCTCCCCGTGGAGCTACAGCTTTTCGGTGTCGACGGTCGTTGCGTGCTGGAACGTACCCTCACGTTTGAGCGCACGATGGTTGACCTTTCACACCTAAGTTCAGGCACCTACTATGCTAGGGTGACCCATCCTGCCGTAACTGTGGTTAGAAAACTGCTAATAGCTCACTAACGTCGGGCGATTAGTCCATCTTGCGCTTGGGAAGGTCTGGGGTTAGCATATCGGGCTTTTCCACGTTGCCGTAGCTTTCGGAGGCTTGGGCCAACGCCTCGTCGGTGGTGTATTGCTCATATAGACGGCAAGTGGTGAGCACCTTCTGTGTCGAAGCACTCTGCTCCTTTTCACCGAACAGCACCACTGCCCAGCCCGTGTTCTCATCGTCGGCACCGCCTATCGCCAGCCGCCCGTCGTGCGAGTAGAACTGCCAGCTCTGCAACGCGGGATTCTGCCGCGGGTCGTTGTCCAACGCCAACTCACAGCAGTTCACCATCACCTTTGGGCAGTCGTCCTGCATCCGTTGCTCAAAGTGGTAGAAGCGCACCTTGTCGCCAGGCATCAGCTGCGGGTTACGGCTTCTGCTGCAGAGCAGTTGGCGCAAATCGTCGTTGCAGCCGATGCTCAGCCCCCGCGTTTCTCGCTCATCAATGCCGGTCAGCAGGTTGGTCAGCACCACCCGCTCACCACTTCCCAGCACCGCAAAGTCGTATTCCACCTCCGGCAGCCGCCCCTCCGACACCACCATCCTCGGCATCAGCAACGCCGCCCCCTGTTGCGCCTGCTGCTTAGAAAGGTAAACCGTCGGCAAAGCCGAGTTCGCCCGCAGGAAGGCGTTGTAGGCTATCGCTCCATCCGACGCTGTCATCAATGGTTTGTAAGTGGAGCAAAAACTCTTCCACAAAGCGATGCTGTGCCGCATCTTTTCCCGTGTCTTAAACTGACCCAATGACTGCTTGTCCGACACAGCACGTGTACTAGTGCGTGCAATAATCTTCCCACGACGACGATAGAAGGTTATTCCCTGCCCAGCAATGCGTCCAATGAAAACAAGTGTTGTATTCTGTGCTTTACTCATATTATAATAATTGATTTAATGTATGTTTATTCTTAATTAGAAACAATCATGAAAAGATATAGAAAATACATAGAAAATATATAGCATATAAATAATTCAGGAACAATTAATTGTAAGTAATGGCTATTCGTTCTTTCAAAACGCAAATATACAACTGATTTTCAACATACAAAGAAAAAACTTTCAAAATTCATGAAAACAAGAATGATGCCTTATTGGTCCTTGTGCGATATGTCCGGTTATACCCCGAAAAACAAGGGTAATAATGCAACTTTTTCGGTTATATCCGAAAATATTCGTATATTTGCATCGTCAAACAAAAATAGAAAGATATGGCATAAATTAAAGAGAATAGTAGAAAAAAAGACATATTGAAGCGTATTCACTTTTCTTTGCAAGTGGAAATCTGGTAAATTTCTTCAAACTTACAGCAATAGAAAGGAGAAACGCTCACGATACCGTGAGCTTTCTTGTTGCTGTAAGGGTTTTACCAGAGCCTCCACTTGAACAAATGAAGTTCACGGCTTTTTATTGTCACCATCAAATGGCATATTAACAATATAAAATCACATTATATTGAATCGGATAATTGTAAAAATGCTTGAAAAAGCAAAAGAAAAAGGCTATATCACAGAATGTGACAAAAGCCGTATCCTTACTATGGCAGAACGATACAACATCAAAGCTACTGACATTGAAAAACTATTGGATAGTATCAGTATCAAACCAAGCCATAATGCTGAATTCAACAGAGATTTGTTGCCAGAACTTGTATCTTTTGAAGAAGCAAAAAAATGGGTTGAGAAACATAAACAACCTATTAAAATATACCCCTATGGTGGGAGGGCGCAATACCCATTCCATGTGCAAATAAAGGGCGATGACCTTCTTCTGACAGGTGACGAGCAAAATGGTAATCCCAGTAGATACCTCCTTACAGAGGCAAGGTGGAGAAGTTTTTATGATTACGTAGAGAAACATCCCAACATGTGCCGTGGTGAGTTAGGCGAAAAATACAAGAATTATGATTGTGACGATAGACGATATTGGCCGTCAATCATATCTATCTGTAAGAGTATGTAAACTAAAAAAATATAATTATGCATCAAGATGTCGAAAAGCTGCTCAATGCAGCAAAAGAGAAAGGTTACATTACGGAGCGTCAACGGGAGATTATTATCTCTAAAGCACAACAATTAGGAGAGGATATGAGCGAGGTTGAATTTCTGTTGGATGATATTCCAATAAAACAGCAAGAATCACTATCATCAAGTGTAAATAATGACCCTCGTCCATCCTCAAATAAGCAAGGCAGTGTGCGGAAATGTCCAGTGTGTGGAGCCATTGTGCAAAGTTATATGGTATCCTGTCCTGAATGCAAGTATGTATTTGAAAATGTATCTGCAAATAGTTCAATGGAGAGACTTTTGGAATTATTGCAGGTAGTTGATAACACAACAAATGATTCCAGTGTGTTTGATGACAACGTGTTTAGGAAGAAGAAATCAATTATTCAGAACTTTCCTGTTCCTAATACGAAAACAGACATAATCGACTTTATCATTGCTCTACAGCCCAAAGCATTAAATATAAATGACAGACTTGCTAAATCTTATTTTGTCAAATATGAAGAGTGTATTAACAAGGCAAAGTTATTATTTCCTGATGATAAAGAAATAGCTCTATTGTTACTGGAATATGAGAAAGTTCGAAGAAAGGCAAAATTTTCATCAGAAGGAAAATATTCAGGTGCTACTCGATTCGCCGTAAAAGGCTGTCTTTGGTATCTTATAATTACGATTGCATTTACTATTATTTGTTTTATTTTAGCGGCTATTGCAGGGGAGTTTTAATCCAAACAAGAAAAATGAAGAAGTACAACAAAGATATTCAATTGACATCCTATAAAGATGTATTCAACTGGCTTGTGTCTTGCGATGCCACGAAGCAGAACCCTATTTCTATTGAGAAATATGGAGGTCAAAGTCCTCGCCCATTTAGGACACATATTGAAGGGGGAGATATTATTCTGCGAAGCAACCCACTAGATTCAATCCAACGTAGATATATATTGACAAGGGAAAAATGGGATTCTTTCTGCCATTATGTGACAGCGCATCCAGACATGTGCCGTGGCGAATTGGCCAACAATTACAGGCAATATGAATGTACTAACAAGTATTTCTGGCCATCCATTATTTCCATCTGTAAACGATACCATAATAATTAACAATATGGGACTATTCAATAAAAAAGAAGGTGGCGTGATGGATGTTATCCGTTGCGACGAAAAAGATTATTTAGTGTGGAAGTGGCGTCCTGCAGGGCAAGGCTTGAATTCCACACATAAAGAGAATGCTATTCGTTATGGCAGTACCCTGCATGTAAAAGATGGCGAAATGGCAGTGTTTGTCTATAAGCAGAACGATGGTACTCAGCAGGACTACATTACGGGACCCTACAATGACACTATCAGGACGGCTAATTTCCCCGTGCTGACACGCATTGTGGGGTTGGCTTTCGGTGGTGAGTCACCATTCCCTGCAGAGGTCTATTTCTTCAATCTGCAAGGAAACAACCAAGTACGCTTCGCTGTGCCTTATTTCCCTGTAGCAGACCCACGCTTTCTGGATTTTACAGTACCTGTTGCTGTCCGTGGACAGTTAACGTTTAACCTTACAGACGTACCGACATTCATCAAACTGAACCGCTTGGTGGACTTCTCTTTGGATCAATTCATGGAACAAATAAAGGGTATGGTCGTCAAGTTTACTAAGAATTATGTGGCAAACTATCCTATTGATAACGGTATTTCTGTGCTGCAGATAGAACGCAAGGTGGTGGATATTTGCGACATGATGCAGGCTCGGCTCGCTCCTCAAATGGCAGAAGACTTTGGTGTGAACCTGAAGCGTCTGGATATCTCGGCCATAGAAATAGACCAAGAGAGCGAAGACTACATAGAGTTTGTGCATGTCACCAAAGAGCAGCAAAAGATAATCGCTGAGCAGGTTGGACGTCGTGCTGCCATTGAGACCGATATCTATGAACAGCAAGGTCAATTGGCGACAAAAAGCCAATACATACAGGCTCATGCCATCAATCAGCAGGCCGAGGTATTAAAGGCTGCTGCAAACAACCTTGGCCAGATAGGGCAGATGGATATTGGCAATGGAATTGCAGCAGGGATGAACCCGGCAGGTATGATGATGGGCATGGCTATGGGCGGTGCTATGGGTGGTCAGATGGCCAATATGATGACCGGCATGGGTCAAATGCAGCAACAGGCTATGCAAACACCGCCACCAATGATGCAGTATTATGTTAATGTTAACGGACAGAACCTTGGACCATGCAATATGCAGCAACTGCAACAAATGGCTCAAAGTGGACAACTCACACAGCAAACTTATGTTTGGAAACAGGGTATGGCCAATTGGGATTTTGCTAGTAATATTCAAGAATTATCATTATTGTTCGGTGCCGTACCTCCTCCGTTGCCCCCAGCCCCTCCTGTTCAGTCTCAAAATAATTAAAATATGAAAGTAAAAGTTATACCTACTATTATTGCTTGTGGCATCAGCTCACTGCTTGCGTATGCATTTTACAACATCTGCCATACGGAAGGTAAGGAATTGTTGCTTGCTATTGGTGGTGGATTATGTATATTTGTGACTTTAGCTACAAGTCTTGGTCTCCGTTTCGAACAACCAAGAACTTCAGCAAATGTAGCTTTTGTCGGAGTTGTGTTCTTCTTGTTGATGCTTGTGAGCAACGCCATTTTTGCCTATTCGCACTTCGTGACGCATTCATATGTCATTGTTAATGGGTTATTACTGTTGTCTTTTTTATTGATTTCTTATTATGTGACAAAAGCGAAACAGTAAGACAAGTATTATTGTCTAAAGGATGCTCGTGTTGAAGCTCTTTGCTTTCTGCAACGTCTAATACAAGTTAGGCAGAATTGAGGCAAAAAAGAATTGGAGACACAAAAAAAATTTCTGTCATTTGTGTTACTTAATTAGAATTTATAACAATTCAACAATAATGAAGACAAATGGGGCTGCATTACACCAAAATGGTTTTACATTATGATGCGTAATCGGAAAAGACATCAGACACCGAGGAGGTGGGTTGTAACTCTGGGGTCGTTGCGGTTTGAGGCGCGGGGAGTGCGATATGGGGCAAAGAAACGGGCAGAGGTAGCGGCGGAGAATCTGTTTTATCAGGCTTATTGGGATGATGAGCATCCGGAACGACAGGTGGAGCTTTTCTGCGAGTCGTTGGCGTTGAATCCGCGGGACGGCATCGTTTATTTGAATCGCGGCATTGCCTACGATGCGTTGGGTGATATGGAGCGGGCGATGGCCGACTTTGAGCAGGCGATTCGGCTGTGCCCCAAACGGGCGGAGGCATATAACAATCGCGGCTATTTGCGCTATAAGCAGGGGCAGTATGAGCAGGCGATAGCCGACTTCACGAAGGCAATAGAGCTGAATCCCGACTACGCGCAGGCTTTTTGCAGTCGGGGCAGTGCCTACGGTATGTTGGGACGCCATGAGCAGGCGATGGCTGATATAGAGAAGGCCATCGAGATAGACCCCGACTTCTTGTTGGCATACGTCAATCGCGCTGCTTACTATCTTAATTTCAACCGAGTAGGTGAGGCTGAAAAGGAACTGAAGTATGTGCTTGACCACGAGCCCGACGATTCGACCCGCGAGCTAGCAGCAGTATTTGGCCATGTGCCAAGAGAGAAATGAGAAGTAATAGCGTGCCCGTTGCTCAACGCATGCTGCCTTCCGCATTGGAACTCACTTTTTGCGATATGAGGGGTAAATCCTCTTGGACTGTTGAAAAACAGTCGCATACCAATTAAAACCAACCTCAAAAGGTGTGGTTTTACGAAAGTCTCACCTTTCCATTCTTACTCGTGGGTAGCAAAGCGCTGGTGAGCCAGCTGCTCGTATTGGGTGCCTTTGCGACCGTAGTTGGCGTAGGGGTAGATGCTGATGCCGCCACGGGGCACGAAGAAGCCGGTAACCTCGATATATTTGGGATCCATGAGGTTGATGAGGTCTTTGAGGATGATGTTAATGCAGTCCTCGTGGAAGTCGCCATGGTTGCGGAAACTATGGAGATAGAGTTTGAGGCTCTTGCTTTCAACCATGCGCTGGTCGGGAATGTAACTGATGCGGAGCTCGGCGAAGTCGGGCTGTCCTGTAATAGGACAAAGGGTTGTGAACTCGGGACAGTTGAAACGCACCCAATAGTCGTGGTCGGGGTGCTGGTTCTCGAAAGTTTCGAGGACACGGGGGTTGTAGTTGTCTTGGTATTGGGTTGGGTTACCCAACTGCTGGAGACCCTCTTGATTGCGGTTACTCATGATTAAAGGTCACGGATTTTAAATGGATTGTAAGAAATATTGATGTCGTAGGTGTCGATGCCTTCGTGGCGTTTGACACGGGCGACGACCATCTTGGTAACAGGGAGGATGAGGATTTCGTAGAGCACCTTGGCGGAAACCTGACAAACCATCATGGTAAGGACGGCCTTGAGGCCCATGGCCCAAAACATAATGGGAATGAAAATGAGGGAGTCGGCACATTCACCCACAAGGGAGGAAACGATGGCACGGAGCCAGAAGTTTTTGCCCTGTTGGAGCACTTTCATGCGACTGAGGACCCATGCGTTGAGGGTTGAGCCAGCCAAGAACGCCATGAGGGAGGCGATGGTGGCACGGGGAGCGGCTCCGAAGATGGTACGGAAAGCATCGTCATTGGGCCAAAATGGGGCACCTGGCAGCAGAATGGCCAACTGGGTGATAAGCACCACGAAGAAATTCATGAGGAATCCCATCCAAATGACCAGGCGGGCACGGCGGTAGCCGTATACCTCGCTGAGGCAGTCGTTGATGATGTAGGAGATGGGGAAAACGATGACGGCAGCCGGCAGGGTGATGCCCAGGACAATGAAGACCTTAGAGGCAATGAGGTTGGAGATAATCAGGCAGGTGCAGAAGAGCACGGCCATGAAAACGAAAGTGGGGGAGAACGTTGGACGCTGTTCTCGAGCGAGATTGTTTTTTGTCATTAATTCTTGTTTTTAAAGTGGTTATCAAGTACACTAGTGCAGGAAAGCTCCCGCAAAAACAGTTGCAAAATTACTACTTTTTATTGAAATGGTAAAAAAAAGTTCGTAATATGGCGAAAAAGGTGTATTTTTGCATGATGGCTTGCAGCCAACAACAATACAAATGTAGAACTTTATGATTTTTTATTTTTCAGGATTGGGCAACAGTCACCATGTGGCGAAAGGCCTCGTCGAAGAGGGCGAGCGACTGTTTTTTATACCCGAAGTGGAGCGGGCAGGATGCCTCGACTACACCATTGAGAAGGATGAACGGTTAGGGTTTGTCTTCCCTGTGTACTCTTGGCGGGCACCCCGGCTGGTATCGGACTTTGTGCAGCGGATGCGGCTAAAAGGGACTCCGGGTTATACCTTTATGGTGTGTACCTGCGGCGATGACTGTGCCAAGACTGAAAGCTATTTCCGCAGAGACCTTGGGCGAGCAGGGCTGACATTAGATGCTGCCATAGCCATACAGATGCCCAACACCTACGTCAACCTGCCTGGCATGAACGTGGACCCTACCGAGTTGGCCAACGACAAGCTAACGAAGGCCGAAAGACGCATTGCGGATGTGAGGGCACTGTTGCAGCGACGGGAGCGGGTATCGCAGATGATTGTTACCGGTGCGGCGGGCTTGAAGTCGGATATCATACAGCCGTTGTTTTATCGTTTTCTCGTGAAGGACAAGCCATTCCATAGTACCGATGCCTGCGTGTCGTGCGGCTTATGCGCCAAGAGTTGCCCGCTGCAGAATATCAAGATGGTGGAAGGCCGTCCACAATGGATGGGCAACTGCACCACCTGTTTGTCGTGCTATCACCATTGTCCGCAGCACGCGGTGCAGTTTGGCAAAGCCACCGCAAACAAGGGGCAATACTACTATGATGAAAACAAGAAAGCATGAGAATCATTAGAAGCGAATAATACAATGCTTTGACATAACTAATCAACTTATTTGATTCTATCGGGGAAATCAGTCTTATAACAAACAAGAACCTTTTAGAAAAATAAAATATATGAATAGTAAGAATCAAGAGGGTAGCAAGCTCTACCTCTTTTCGATTGTTATAGTGGCCGTTATCGGAGGTCTGCTCTTCGGTTATGACACCGCGGTAATCAACGGTGCTGAGAAGGGGCTACAGGCCTTTTTTATGCAAGGCGACTTCAACTACACCAACTTCATGCATGGCATCACCTGCTCGTCGGCCCTGATTGGGTGTGTGATAGGCAGTGCCATTTCGGGCCTCTTAGCCAGCCGACTGGGACGCAAGCGGTCGCTCTTTGTGGCAGGACTTTGCTTCTTCTTCTCAGCAGCAGGGTCGTTCTATCCGGAGTTTCTATTCTTTTCCAAAGGAGAAGCATCGGTAGGACTGTTGGTAGCCTTTAACCTCTACCGAGTGCTGGGGGGCATCGGAGTGGGCATGGCATCGGCCTTATGTCCCATGTACATTGCCGAGGTGGCTCCAAGCAACCTGCGCGGCACCTTAGTGTCGTGGAACCAATTTGCCATCATTTTCGGCCAACTGGTGGTGTATTTTGTCAGTTTTGTCATTGTGGGCAACCACGTGATACCTGCCATAGAAAGGATGGCGGACGGAATGAACATGGTGACCAATGCCGCAGAGGCCCAATGGAGCATCGAGGAGGGGTGGCGACTGATGTTTGTGAGCGAATGCGTGCCGGCAGGATTGTTTGCGCTGCTGATTCTTTTGGTGCCTGAAACACCTCGCTACTTAGCCATGAACGGTAAGGACGACAAAGCCCTGAAGGTTCTCAGCCGCATCAATGGTGCCCAGAGAGCAGCAGAAATACTGGCAGAAATCAAGTCCACCACAATGGAAAAGAAAGAAAAACTGTTCACTTATGGCTACATGGTGGTGTTCATAGGCATCATGCTGAGTGTCTTCCAGCAGGTGGTGGGCATCAACGCGGTGCTATACTACTCCACCACCATCTTTGCCTCCATGGGCATGGAGAACCCAATGGTGAACACCGTTATCATGGGGGTAGTGAACATCCTGTTTACCCTTATCGCCATCTTTACGGTGGAAAAGGTGGGACGGAAACCACTGCTGATTACCGGATCGCTGGGCATGGCCGTGGGAGCATTTGGTGTGGCATTGTGCAGCATCTTCCCTACCCTGCCACCCATTCTCAACGTCATCAGCATCATCTTTTATAGCGCCTGCTTTATGTTCAGCTGGGGGCCCATCTGTTGGGTGCTCATCAGCGAGATATTTCCCAACACCATCCGCGGTGCTGCTGTGGCCATTGCCGTGGCATTTCAGTGGGTGTTCAACTTCATCGTCAGCAGTACCTTTGTGCCGATGTACAATCTGGAGCTGGGGCCGATGGGGGCCAATTTCGGACATTTGCTGGCTTACGGATTGTATGGAGTGATGTGTGTGGTGGCGGCCATCTTTGTGTGGCGGCTGGTACCTGAAACCAAGGGCAAGACATTGGAAGAAATGAATGAGTTGTGGAGGAAGCGCTCTTAGGTTTATTGAAAAGTTATTCGTTTATAATCCATCATTCAATTATCAAGAATAAGAAATAAGACAATATAGTTATGAAAGAGTTTTTCCCAAACATTGACAAAATTAAGTACGAAGGACCTGCGTCCAAAAATCCTATGGCTTTTCGTTATTATGACGCAGAGCGCATAGTAAATGGCAAGAAGATGAAAGACTGGATGAAGTTTGCCATGGCATGGTGGCATACCCTATGCGCAGAAGGCACTGACCAGTTTGGCGGCAATGCCAAGTCATTTCCTTGGAATGCTAAGCTGACAGAGGATCCCATTGCAGCCTCTAAGGAAAAGATGGATGCCGGATTTGAGTTCATGACCAAGATGGGTATCGAATATTTCTGCTTCCACGACGTGGACCTGGTACCGGAAGCTGACACGGTGGAGGAATATGAGAAGAACTATCAGATTATGCTCGATTATGCAGAGCAAAAGATGAAGGAGACGGGTATCAAACTGCTATGGTCAACCGCCAATGTTTTCGGTCATCGTCGCTATATGAATGGAGCTGCCACCAACCCCGATTTTGACGTGGTGAGCCGTGCCATCGTTCAAATAAAGAACAGTATCGACGCAGCCATCCGCTTGGGTGCCACCAACTATGTTTTTTGGGGCGGACGAGAGGGCTATTGCAGCCTGCTGAACACCGACATGAAGCGCGAAAAAGACCATCTGGCCATGATGCTGAAGATGGCTCGCGACTATGGCCGCAAGAATGGTTTCAAAGGCACCTTCCTCATTGAGCCCAAACCCATGGAGCCCACAAAGCACCAATATGACACCGACACGGAGACCGTGATTGGATTTTTGCGCCACTACGGATTGGACAAAGACTTTAAGGTGAACATCGAAGTAAACCACGCCACCTTGGCAGGACATACTTTTGAGCACGAACTGGCATGCGCAGTGGATGCAGGAATGCTGGGTTCCATCGATGCCAACCGAGGCGACTATCAGAACGGCTGGGACACCGACCAATTCCCCATCGACCATTTTGAACTAACGCAGGCATGGATGCAGATTCTGCGTAACGGCGGCTTCCAAGACGGTGGCACCAATTTCGATGCCAAGACCCGACGCAACAGTACCGACCTTCAAGATATTTTCATCGCCCATATTTCTGGCATGGATGCCATGGCACATGCTTTCCTTAGTGCCGTAGAAATCATGGAACAGTCACCTCTACCTAAAATGCTAAAGGAACGTTATGCCAGTTTCGACAGCGGCATAGGCAAACAGTTTGAAGATGGCAAACTGACGCTGGAGGATGTCTACAACTACGGCAAGAAAGTTGGCGAGCCAAAGCAGATGAGCGGACAGCAAGAACTGTATGAGGCCATCGTAAACATGTACTAATTTACTGCTTAACGCAAGATGCAGAACTACCTTTTAGGCTATGACGTGGGAAGCAGCTCTGTTAAGGCCGCAATCGTGGATGTTGGGAGTGGCAAATGCATCGCTACCGACTTTTACCCAAAACAAGAGGCTCCCATTAAAGCACACAGAGCAGGATGGGCAGAACAGAATCCTGACGACTGGTGGGAGTTTCTCAAACATGCCACCAAGTCGGTGATTGCTACCGCCAAAAAACAAGGGGCATTCTCCCCTAAGGAGATTTCAGCCATCGGCATTTCATGGCAGATGCATGGACTGGTGTGCGTAGACAAAATGCTGAAGCCAATGCGCGATGCCATCATTTGGTGCGACAGCAGGGCAGTATCCTATGGGCAGAAGGCTTTTAACTCACTTGGCGAGGAATACTGCTTGGGACATTTGCTCAATAGTCCCGGCAATTTCACCGCTGCCAAGTTGGCTTGGGTTAAAGAGAATGAACCAGCACTATTTGAACGCATCCACCGTATCATGCTCCCCGGCGACTATATAGCCATGAAACTATCGGGCGAATGCACCACAACTATCGAAGGCCTTTCTGAAGGAATGATGTGGGATTTTGCCGAAAAACGCGTTGCCACAGAGTTGCTCGACTATTATGGATTCAGCCATGATTTAATCCCACCCATCGTGCCTAATTTCGGATTACAGCAGCATTTGAGCCGAGCTGCAGCAGAGAAATTGGGACTATGGGAAGGCACACCCATTACCTACCGTGCTGGTGACCAGCCCAACAATGCCCTTTCGCTCAATGTACTCAATCCTGGCGAAATAGCAGCAACAGCAGGCACATCGGGAGTGGTTTATGGTGTCAGCGATGCGTTGACTCATGACCCAAAAAGCCGCGTAAACACCTTTGCACATGTAAACTATACCCCTGACCTCACCCGACTGGGGGTATTGCTGTGCATCAATGGAACCGGCATCTTAAACTCATGGCTCAAACACAACGTGGTTCCAAAGGGAATGTCCTACGACGAAATGAACCGTGTGGCCTCCCAAGCTCCCATTGGGTGCGATGGACTCAGCATCCTACCTTTCGGCAACGGCAGCGAGCGTATGCTTGGCAACAACGACATCGGCTGCAGTTTTCACGGACTCTCATTCAACCGCCACGGCCTGTCCCACCTGCTACGAGCTGCACTAGAGGGCATCGCCTTCTCGTTCCGCTACGGGGTCGACATCATGCGTTATTTAGGCATTGACCTAACCACCATCAGGGCTGGACACAGCAACATGTTCCTTAGCCCGCTCTTTGTCCAAACCCTGTCCACCGTCTGCAATGCCGACATCGAACTGATGAACACCGACGGGGCCACCGGTGCCGCCCGTGGAGCCGGACTCGGAGCGCAAATATATGCATCTCCCACCGAAGCTTTCAACTCACTAAAGCAACTTTCTGTTGTCCACCCAGAGATTACCCAACGTGCCGAACTAGTAGATATTTATGGCCAATGGCTGGAACACCTGAACAAACTGGTGCCAACAACCTGACGTTTGGTGACCCCACCTAACATAGTGGCCAATTTACATCCCTTTGTCAATCGTGATGTAAGTTGGCCACCCCTTTATGTTCAGCACATTTGCTTCGGGTAGATACTGCCACGATTACCAATCTATTCCAAAATGGTACCAAGTGATGATGGGATTTTGGGCTGGAATGAAGGTGGTCGGTAGTGTCCGTTTGGTACAAGATGCCAATAGACATAATACGACTTGCAATAAGAATCTGTTTTGAGAGATTGTCAAATCCTGTTAAATAACCGGTAATATATCTGCTAATAAAACATAAAACTCCCAGCCTCTTGTGGTTGGGAGTTTCATTTATTACAAATTTAATGTCAATGAATGGGCATACTAGTACTCCGGCACATCTGTCAGTCGGGTGATATCGGAGAAAAACGAGGTGGCGGTGAGTTGAGGATAACGCAAAAGGGAGGAAATCATATTGGGGTGGGCAGCACGAATGGCAACCATTTCCTTCTCAATCTCTTCGGCTATGGGCAACTGCTCCTCTAGGCGGACCCTCATGGCCTTCTCGACCGCAGTTCGCTGGATGGGTGCGATCTCCTGATAATACTTGAGTGTTAGCTGAATCTGTTCCTTTTCGCTGGCGCCGGACTTCTGCGGCCCATATTTCTTGTATATCTCCTTGCATTGGGCATCGGCCTCAGACAGGTATTGGTCGGCCTTCTTCCCCGCTGCCTCCCACTTGTCAATCATAGGTTGCAATGGCTCCAGATATTCACCGGCCTCGACCGCCTGCTCCATCAGAGCCGCCTCGGCCTGGCCCTGTTGATAATGAGCCGCCAAATAAGCCTCTTGCTCATCTTCGGGCAAGGTGGCTAAGTAGTCTATCTGCTCCTGAGTCAAACCTGTGTACTTCTGGGCCAAAGAATAGGCATTTTCAACCACTTGCGCTGAGTCTGCTCCCTCCATTGGGACGGACAAAACCTTCATGGACAAACTCGTCACCTGAGCGCTAAACTTGGTGACCGGACTTGACAACAACCTCAATGTCTGGCCGTTCAACTCATATTCCTTGTGACTGACCAACTGCTGCACCGTAGGCAACTCAGGCACCTGGCTCATTAGTCCCACGTAGGTGAGCTGGTCGGCCGTTGAAGCAGTCGACTGTCGACTGTCGGTAGGTTTCTGCGGCTGATTCTGATTCATTTTCTCCTCCAAGGCTTTAGAGGCAGCCTCGGCAGCTTGATCGGCTAGTTTCTCAGTAACTTTCTCGGTGGTTTTCTTGGCAGCCTTCTGCAAAAGTCCCCCCAACTGTGCTTGAACGGGAACGCAAAAGAGTGAAAAGCACAATGTAATAATAACAATTTTTTTCATAGTTTTAATATTAATAGTTTCTTTCATAACGTCAACTGGTCTAATTTATTGCCTGCGAATATAAAATTACAGACCACACCTCCCCTACCCGAGTTTCGGTTCAAACCACAAAAAGATGTTTCTTTTTACATTTCGAACCAAAATAATAATCAGATTTTAATAGTTGTCTAATAAACACTCCAGTATATAATATGACTGAATCCACCAACCTATCCCATTGTTGCCTCCCTTCAGGAAACTGGCCGTAGTGAGTCTGTTTAGCCAACATAGCGTACCTAATGTGGGGTTATTAAGATTCAGCCTCTTTGAGGTTGTTAAATAAACAGTCATATATACGATAGCAAATATTAATTGAATATTACAATGACAGCAAGCTACTGTCCCCCCTCGATGGTCTGACTATTTTCGCTGGAAAAGTGACCAGATACAGTCCAACGCTAAAAGGCGAGTGCAATCAATCGTTTTCGCTAGGCCAAGGGCAGTATGCAAGTAGCACAGTGTATGCCCTCGGACGAGGAAAGAAAGCATCTACTTCAAAACAATCAGCCGGACAGTCCCAGTTGAGGGTTTGCTGAAGGTACGTTGAAGATTCGCTCAGTCCAACGGATAAACAACGGATTCCCAATAGAATAACCATTTGTCATTCGAGCAAAAGGGGCTAAAAGGAGAAGAAATCAATCGGTTAGGATTGGCCCACTGTGAGTTTCCCCCTACACTACGTGTAGGGGCGGACAGGACAAGAGAGAAAGAAAAAGAGAGTAGACGGAAATGAAAAAGGCAGGAGGGTTACTCCTGCCTTGGGGTTGTGCGGATAGGGGGACTCGAACCCCCACGGCTTGCACCATTAGATCCTAAGTCTAACGCGGCTACCAATTACGCCATATCCGCAGGATGGTTGTGTTTTGGCTGAAACAAGAGATGATGGCGAGTCAACCCAAAACACAACTGTTTATTACTATCTTACTGGATGTCGTTTTTGTCGATGGGCTGAGCCAAGAGATTGGTGAAGTTGCCTGATGCATCAAACTCCATGCGGGTGTACTGAAGTTTGTTGCCAAGGCCTTTGACCTTTTGGCTGATAACCACATAGGTGTAGGGCTTGGGTTTCTTGCCATCGATACGCCATTTGGAATCGTAAGTATAGACAATCATACGTTCAATCTTATATTTCTCGCCTTTATATTTCTGATTGAGATACTTAACGATAGCAGCAGTATAATGGTCTTTGTCAAGCACCTTGCCAGTCATCATATGAGCCTCACTGGCCACATCGTAGACCTCTTCCATCTCAACGCCCTGACGGTTGTAGTAGTAAGCCACTACGCGTCCACCTACACGATTGACCCATTCGGGAATAGTGGTGAGCTTGGATTCAGGACAAATCTTTCTGAAATGAGCCATGATGGCAGCAGTAGTGTCGACATTCACCACCTCGGGAGTATCCTCCACAGGGGCGGGGCGCTTGCCTCCCTTGTTGCTCTTGAGGTTGCGAAGACGCTCGTCCTGTCCCTCATCGTTGTCGTCGGGGTTGTTGAGGGTGTAGTATTCACGTTTTACGGCATCAGGGTCAGGAGCGTTGCTTTTCTGAAGACGGCCACGGGGATCGAAGATAAGCTCATTGTCGCTAAAGCCCACACCTGTCTTCACAATCATCATGCGGTAGTAGACATCGCCATCCATCTGCTCCACATATTCGATAGAACGGATACGGTAGCCAGGATAATTGTCCAAGAAATAGCTATTCATAGCCGTGGGGCAATCAGCCTGCTTGGTGGGGAAGGTAGTGTACTGCCAATCGCCATTATGGGTAAAATAGGCACGACCATTCTGACCGTCGGTAGAGAACTCGGCAATGTACTGTCCGGGCGACTTATACCAAGTCTTAACCTTATATGAATCATATTTCTTATCCAGAGAAATAAGAACCGACTTGGGTACCTGGGTTTCCTTAATCTTGTTCTGCGCAATGGTGACCAAAGGCAGGGTAAGAAGGAGGAGAAGAACTACTTTTTTCATCGTCTGTTCAATATTGTTTAGCCCTTAAAACGAGGTTATTGTTAAAATATTGTGTACGAAGTGTTATTTTTTCTTATTTGAAAAGAACATCCTTACGGTCTGGACTAATTGATACGGCCTTGACATTCACACCAGTAACCTTTTCGATTGCCACAATATAGTCGCGGAGATTCTGTGGCAGGTCCTCATACTTGGTAATTCCAGCGAGGTCCTGTTTCCAGCCTTTATACGTGACAAACTGAGGTTTGATTTCAACAGCATTGAACTCAAAGGGAAGCTCATCAGTCACCTTACCGTTTATTTCATAGCCGGTGCACATCTTGATTTCATCGAAATCGTTCATCACGTCGGATTTGGTGACAAAGAAGTCGGTAACACCATCAAGCATGCAGGCATAACGAAGTGCGGGAATGTCTATCCAACCACAACGACGGGGACGGCCCGTAGTAGCTCCGTATTCATGACCCAATTCGCAGAGACGACGCCCTGTCTCGTCAAAGAGCTCTGTGGGGAAAGGACCTGCGCCCACACGAGTGCAGTAAGCCTTGATAATACCCATCACACGGCCAATGCGGGAAGGAGCCACACCAAGGCCGGAGCAGACACCGGCGGTGACTGTGTTGGAAGAGGTTACAAAAGGATAGGATCCGAAATCGATGTCGAGCATAGAGCCCTGGGCACCTTCGGCCAAAACCTTCTTACCCTCATCAAGGCATTTATTGATAAAGTACTCGCTATTAATTAATTGAAACTCCTTAAGAGTCTCGAGAGAGGCAAGCCACTGCTTCTCATACTCATCAAGAGTCATGTTGTCGATACGGAAACTATCGAGGTCGAATTTAAGCGTATGGGCAGTCTGCAGATGTTGGAACTTGAGCAGCTCGTAACGCTCACGGAAATCGGATTCCAGAATATCGCCAATACGGAGACCTGAGCGGGCAATCTTGTCAGTATAGGCAGGACCGATACCCTTAAGGGTTGAGCCAATCTTGGCGCTGCCCTTGGCATGCTCATTGGCAGCATCAAGCATGCGGTGAGAAGGAAGAATGAGATGTGCCTTCTTGGAGAGATAGAGGTTCTTGGTGGCATCGACACCTTTGGCGGCCAGCGACAGCACCTCCTGACGGAAAATGTTGGGCTCGACCAGAACGCCATTGCCAATGACATTCATCTTGTGTTCGTGGAAGATACCCGAGGGGATGATATGAAGCACATGCTTAATGCCACCAAATTCGATGGTGTGGCCGGCATTAGGACCGCCCTGGAAACGAGCGATAACATCATACTCAGGAGTTAGGACATCGACAATCTTTCCCTTGCCCTCGTCTCCCCACTGGAGACCCAACAGAACGTCTACTTTACTCATTATATTATTATTAGTAAGAATTCTTTAAATCAAAATCGATTGCAAAGATACGATTTTTTTTAGATATATAGAAAAAATATACAATCCGATAGAGGTAGGTAAGCAGGGAGGGGGCTATTTCTCGCGTGAGCGCTTGAACCAGTCGACAAACTCGGGAAGGTCGTCGAGGGGACGGAAACCCTCCTTAAAAGGCTCCTTAGGCATAGGGCAGACTTCAAGATAGCCAACCAAGGTAGTGCAGTCAAACTCGCCAAGAAGGGCCTCAAGGGTAACATAAACTCCCACCAGCAAGTCATCATCATCGGGATTGTTCTCGACAGGTTTATAATTAGCCGGAAGGTTGGGCAATGCCACACGAAGGCCAATGATGTCGGGTTCCTCTTCGCTCTCCAACTGCATGAAAGCCATCTTGGTAGTGTCGAACCGATACTTATCAAAAGTAACTTTAAGCGACTTGCCCTTGGGTTGTTTGAATGGAACGAACTCCCACCAATCGACATCGGGAGCGTTGTCCACCAACTCCACCACATAGCGGAAGAGGTCGAAATCGCCTTCGGCGCTGAAGGTGACGGTGCGGCCTTGGGCCGTTTGTTCGCTGACCTCGAAGGTGAGTCCCTCACAGTAAGCGTCTAGATGCTGTTGCATCTGTTCAAGCAGTTGCTTACCCTCAGATTCGGGAATATCATTTAACATGGTGAGCTGTTCGGCATTAGAGACGAACCAATTCCAGAAAATTTCAGGGGATTTTTGCATATATTTTTCGTATTGCTATGTTATCAGATTGATGATTATGTGTTTTGTAATTAATTGATAAACTGAAAAGTGTATATCTTTCAAATGATGATGGCCTCTTTTTCAAGAATGACACCAAATAACTTTTGGACGTCATCGGTGACAGCATCAGCAAGTGCCAATACCTCCGACCCAGAGCATCCTCCACGATTGACCAAGACAAGGGCTTGCTTCTCATAAACTCCGCAACGTCCCATGTCGCGACCTTTCCAACCAGCCTTCTCGATAAGCCAGCCTGCGGCCAGTTTATAGCCATCAGAAACAGAATATGCCACTATATCGGGATAAAGAGATTTAAGTCGTTCATAATGTTCGACAGAAACAACCGGATTTTTGAAGAAACTGCCAGCACTCCCCATCTGTTCTGGTCGTGGCAATTTTCTCCAACGAACCTCGGTGATGATATCGGCCAACTGCTGAGGAGTGGGGTTCTTTATGCATGCCGATTGAAGCGCATCGGAGAGTGCCTTATATTGAAGGTCTGGCGCAAAGACTTTGTGCAGACGGAATACCACAGACCAAATGATAAAGTGATTGCGGAGTGTTCCTTTAAAGATGCTGTTACGATAGGCAAACTGACACTCCGCATTGGTGAAAATACGTTCTTGACCGGTGAATATATCAAAAGCACGGACACTATAGATGACATTCTTTGCCTCTACCCCGTAGGCTCCCACATTCTGAACAGGAGCAGCCCCAACAGTACCCGGAATGGCGACAAGATTTTCAGCACCATACCAACCGTGGGCGATACAGTAATGCACAAAATCATCCCACACCTCACCAGCCGCAGCCTCGACAAGGACATCATCCTGTGATGGCGACTCCTCAAGCAGACAGATGCCTTTGTTTTCAAGGTGGATGATGGTGCCAGGGAAATGCTTTGTAAATACCATATTGCTGCCACCACCTAAGATTAGATAAGGATGGTTTATCTGGTTGGTGCTGAGTAACGTCCTGAGCTGACTCTCGTCACGGACGACAAGATAGCGGTCGGCTGTGGCTGGGAGACCGAAAGTATTGTATATTTCCATGTTAGAAGACATAGCCAATATTGAGATACGCACCAACGCGATGAGTGAGACTATTCCAGTAAAGGTCGGCAGCTATGGGGCCAATAACCGACTTGTAAGCCACCCTCACACCAAGACCTAAAACACTCCTAAGGTCATGCTCCAGAAATTCGAATTCCTCCACATCAGCCATATAATTCAACATCAGATAAGTATAAAAGTTACCATAGATGTTATAGCGGGTGTCGAGACGCAGAATGGCAGCATAGTTGCTAATATACATAGGATTGGAGAAACCAATGAAAGGCATCTGATGGTCGAGATAACGACCCGGAAGGGCACCGCCTACAAAGTTGTCATACCAGGGAGAGTTTTTACCCATGACAAAACGCACAAACCCCTGAGGAATGAAGGTGAGCCGTGGACTTGGCGACACGTATGTTTGGAACGATGCTGTGGCAACAGCAAAACCAGAGTCGACAGAGGTGTTGAAGATATACCTGTTCTCTTTTCGCCAACTGAGATTAAATGTTCCATACAGGCCCTTAGTGGCAAAATAGGCATCGTCAAGATTATCGTACCGACCCTTTAGGTAAACACCGAAGAAATTCTTGGTGCGGTCAAGATGGAAGAGACCATCGCTGAGCATATGGTCTAGAGAGAATCCACTTCGGTCGGCATAGAAATCCTCATCAAAGCCTGTAGCAAAACTAAAGTCACGGAAATTGAACTCTGAGATGTACAAGCTAATATTGTGGTGGTCGACAAATCCGGCAAAGGCCATCGAGTCATTGTTGCTTACATTGACTGAGCTATTGTGGTAGCGATAGGCAAAATTAACATCCCCGAGACCCAGACCGACGTAGGAGACCTTAGCATCCCAACGGAAATTGTAATTGAGATTGACATTAAGGGAGGCTTTAATTCCTGCCAAACGCTGCTCGTTCCATCCAAAATGGAATAACAAAGAGGCACTTTCTTCCGAATCATAACGGAAACCGATAGCGAAGTTGTGAGGCTCTGCCGGCATGAGGTTGATAATGAGGCGGTAGCTCTCACGTCCAAGAGCATCAGAGAAAACCATGTGGGTGAGCCAGTACTCCTCATCGGTTTCATGCAGTTTGTATGTGATGCTGGCAAAGGAGCCCGTGCCTGTTAGGATATTAATAGCATGTTCAATATCGTCAACCGTCATGGGCATACCCGTTTCCAAACCATCCTGCTTTTTCAGCCATTCGACCTCCTCGTCAGAAACGCCATTGTAAATAATATTGGCCAACACAAAAGTATCGGTTGCAGTAAGATACTTGGCGCGAGGAGCTTGATAGACTTGTCGAGAATCGCCATAACGGTCTATGGAATCCTTGATTTTCATCAACTCTGCATGGTGCGACTTGGCACATTCATACCCACGCCGAACCAAGGTATCGATAGCATCATGAGTAAAACTGAGCATGTTGTAACCTGAAACATTGGGATGGATTAGAAGGTAGCACGAATCTCGGTTGTTACTACGGTTGCTCGACACGGCAATGCTGAGATACTGAGAAAGTTGCTGTGGTAATGATTTCAATTCTTCGGGAGTGGCAGCCATCTTGTCGGCCAGATCAACGCCGATGACGATATCAGCTCCCATGCCAAGACATACGTCCACAGGAAAATTATCAACCAATCCTCCATCTGCAAGGAGGTAGCTGTCCCATTGAACAGGTGCAAACACGCCTGGTATGGCCATACTTGAGCGGATGGCCTTGGCAAAATTGCCACTATGAAGGACTACAGAATCGCCAGTAAGGATGTCTGTTGCCACACAGGCAAAAGGGATGGGAAGCTTATTGAAATCGACAGAATCGTTGTAGCCGATGCTGAGACGATTGAAGAGATTGATGAGGCTGGCACCATTGATGACACCACTGGGCAAAGTGGAAAGAATGTCCAAAGAACGCCGTTCGAAATCGCCAGTTCCAAAGGGAACAGACAGCAGAAACTGGCTGTTCTGTTCACGACTGATGGAAGACTGGTAGGAACGCCCCACACCATTGCTCATATAAAAGGACCAATCCATATTGGCAATTAGATATGCCATCTCTTCTGGAGTATAGCCCAAGGCATAAAGTCCCCCGATAATGGAGCCAATGCTGGTACCTGCTATATAATCAACAGGTATGCCAATCTCTTGCATATATTTGAGCACCCCGATATGGGCAGCACCCTTGGCCCCCCCGCCACTAAGGGCAACACCAATTTTAGGACGGTGAGGTTGAAGAGTATCACCTTTATACTCGTTCGTTGCCTTTCCCATGACTGGAACCAGGGAGAAAAGAAGCAGAAAGACAACAATAATTTTTTTCATGTATCGGTATGGATTCTTAAGTTTCACAGTAAGAGAAGTTTAGGGAGTAGATAGTATTTATTCTGGATGATTAGGGCCGCGTTCTTTCTTCGGCTTACGAATAGGTGCCTGATAGCCAGGCTTGAAGACCTTGAGTTGCGTCAGTAAGAGTGAACCGGAAAGAAGTGCGCCACAAACATCGCTGATGGTCATGCTACACCAAACACCCATCAAACCATCACCACCAGCCTTAATGAAAACCATGGGAACGATAAACATCAGCGGTATTAGGAAGATGACCTGTCGAGAGAGACTGGTGACTATTGCAATCCAGGGTTTGTCGATGGATTGGAAAAACTGAGAATTGGTGACTGTGAATCCTATCAAAGGACACATCACCATTAGGAAGCGGGTGGCAGGGATGGCTGTGGCAATGAGACTATCGTCTTCGCTGAACATTTCCACAAGTAGTTGTGGGAAAATCATGGCAATAATAGTGCCAACAACACCAGTGCCGACATTCCATTTCAGCGTTAGCAAATAGGTCTCCTTCAAACGGGAATGAAGGCCGGCTCCATAGTTGTAGCCGGCAATAGGCTGCATGCCCTGACAGATACCCATCATGAACATGAAGACCAGCATGGCAATACGGTTGACCACACCGTAAGAACTGACGGCTATGTCGCTACCGTAGTTAATCAGTTGCGTGTTGAGTAACGCAACTACCAAGCAGGCAGCCACGTTCATGGAAAACGGGCTGATGCCGATGGCAAGGATATTCTTAACAATATACATACGGGGCCTCCATGCATGACGACGGAACCGTATAAAAGACTTGGGCGAAACGAAGTGGAGAAGGGCCAACATAGCCGAGAACGCCATGGAGATGGTGGTTGCCCAGGCTGCGCCACCAATGCCCTTGTCAAGCAGAATGATGAAGATATAGTCAAGCAGGATATTGAGCAAGGCACCACTTATCTGAATCCACATCGACCGAGTGGCATATCCTGTGGCACGAATCAAACCCGAGAGGTTGAAACTAAGGGTGGTGAGGAACATGCCCGGCAAAACAATGACCATGTACTCGTGAGCCAATCGTATGGTCAAGTCCGACGCTCCGAACATGGACAGAATAGAATCCATGAACAGGTAGCCGGCCGAAAGAAACAACGCTCCAAAGAAAAAAGTAAGGAACATGCTGGTGCCAAGGATATTCTCAGCCCATTTGAAATCCTTCCTGCCCAACACTATACTCATGCGTGCACCGGCACCAGCACCCACTAAAGAGCCGAAAGCATGGATGATGTTCATGATAGGCAGCACGATGGCCAATGCGGCAAGGACGAGTGCTCCATTAGTTGCATGGCCTAGGAAAATACTATCCACAAGATTGTAAACCGTGGCAATAATCTGCGTTACAACTGAGGGCAACGCATATTTCCACAATAGATGGGGAATCTTCTTTTCACCCAATTCTGCTGTCGTATCTATTACATCCACCTTCTTGTCCGACATCTCTTTTACTTTTTTACTCGATCCAACAAACACTTGTAAGCATTATAAGCCTCAAAGCCGCTGGCCACTTCCATCGAACGTTCGTCCACCAAAAGATTGGGGCGGTGGAGATTGCATACGGGTGTTCCGGGCACATGGATGCCCACGCGGAAGTAACAGGCAGGGATTTTCTGTGCAAAGAAAGCAAAATCCTCTGCTGTCATGCGAAGGTCGAGCCAGTCGACATTCGCCTCACCCAAGAAAGCCACCCCATTGTCATGCACCTGCTGGGTGCAGATATCGTCGTTGATGACAGGTGGATACCCATAGTCAATAAAGAGGTCGCACTCGCCACCCATGCTTTCGGCTATGCCGCAACTTATTTTTCTAATCTTCTCATGGCATTCCAGACGCCAGTCGGCATCAAAGGTACGAATGATTCCCTCCATCTTCACCTCATCGGGGATGATATTGGTACGTCCCTCTCCTATGAAACGACCGAAGCTGAGCACCGTGGGCATCATGGGCGCCGCATTGCGGCTGACAATCTGCTGCAAGGCAACCACGATATGCGAGGCAATCAGGATGGGGTCGACACTCAGGTGCGGGGTGGCTCCGTGGCCTCCCTTTCCCTTGATGGTCCAATAGAGCTCATCGGTGGAGGCCATATAGCGGCCTTTGCGCATACCGATGCGGCCCACCTCCATCTCCGGAAGGCAATGGAAACCATAAATCTCGTTGGGCATTACCTCATCAAAGAGGCCATCCTCCATCATCATGCGGGCTCCACCAGGGTACATCTCTTCCGAAGGCTCGAAAATCAACATCACGCTGCCGTTGAGTTCTTCGCGGATATCGCAGAGAATCTTGGCGGCACCCAATAGCGAACTGGTGTGCATGTCGTGACCACAAGCATGCATCACCCCAGGGTTCTCAGAGGCGAAAGGCAAACCAGTGGCTTCTGTGAGTGGAAGAGCATCGTAGTCGGCTCGAATTGCCACACAATAGCCGTCGGGGTCTTTGCCTCCACGAATCATGGCCATCACACCCGTTTTGCCGATGCCGACCTTGGGGTCCAGCCCCATCTCGCGCAACCTTTCGGCCACAAAATTCATGGTGTTGAACTCTTGCTGGCTCAGCTCAGGATGACGGTGAAGCCAACGCCGCCATTCAATAACGGTGGCGGCATTGGCTTTGGCCAAAGATTTGATTCTTTCAATCATTTTTTCTAAGATACTTGAACTACAGTCTTATTTTCTGACCCAAATGGTGGTTGGTTGGCCTTCAATAATCTCTATCGTCTGCTTGGCAGGGTCGTTAATAGTATCCACCAAGTTCAACTGGGTGCAGAGCACCTCGCTGCAGATGTAGTCAAGATGGGTCTTCACAGCCTCATCCCATTCGCCATGGAGCAGGTCGACACGGATGCGGTCGGTCACCTCAAAGCCCTCCTTACGGATACCCTGGATACGGTTGACCAGCTCGCGAGCAATACCTTCGGCCTTGAGCTCGGGACTGACAGTAATGTCGAGTGCCACCGTGAGGCTGCCCTCATTGGCAACCACCCAACCAGGAATGTCCTGAGTGGCGATTTCCACGTCAGAAATCAGTATCTCAACAGGCTGGCCTTCAACCGTAAGGTTGCACTTGCCGTCAGATTCAAGCGCAATGATCTGTTGCTGTGAGAAAGCCTGAATTTGCGCACTAATAGCCTTCATGATCTTGCCGTAGCGAGGACCCAAAGTTTTGAAGTTGGGTTTGATACGCTTGACCAGAATATCGTTATCGGGAGCCAAGAACTCTATGCCCTTGATGTTCAACTCTGAGCAGATAAGGTCCTGAACGAGTTCTACTTGTTGACGGAAAGTCTCATTCTGCACAGGCAGCATAATCTTTGCAAGCGGCTGACGCACACGGATGTTGCTCTTCTTGCGAAGAGAAAGTCCCATTGAACAAATCTTCTGCGCCAATTCCATTCGCTCCTCCAAAGCCTTGTCTATCATACCCTCATGAATCTCGGGGAAAGGCACATGGTGGACCGATTGGGCATTGAAACGATGGGTGACCTCATTGAGGTCGAGGAACATACGCTCGCTGAAGAAAGGAGCGATGGGTGACATTAATCGAGTCAATGTCTCCAAACAGGTGTAGAGCGTTTGGTAAGCAGACACCTTATCGGCGGTCATTTCGCCCTTCCAGAAACGGCGGCGGCACAGACGCACATACCAGTTGCTGAGATTGGCATCAATAAACTCCTGGATGGCTCGTCCAGCGCGGGTGGGTTCATAATCAGCAAAGGCTTCGTCGACGGTCTTCACCAAGGTGTTGAGCTCGCTGAGAATCCAGCGGTCAATCTCGGGGCGCTCGTTGATGGGCAGGTCAGCTTCTTTGTACTCAAAGCCATCAATATTGGCATAAAGTGCAAAGAAACTATAGGTGTTATAAAGGGTGCCAAAGAGTTTCCGACGGACTTCGTCAACACCCAACATGTCGAACTTAAGGTTATCCCAAGGCTGACTGTTGGTAATCATATACCAACGGGTTGCATCAGGACCCTCCTTTTTGAGGGTATCGAAGGGATCAACGCCATTGCCTAAACGTTTAGACATCTTATTGCCATTCTTGTCGAGTACCAAACCGTTGCTGATAACATTCTTGAAGGCCACGCTGTCGAAACACATCGTGGCGATAGCATGGAGGGTATAGAACCAACCGCGGGTTTGGTCAACACCTTCGGCAATGAAGTCTGCAGGGAATTGATCGGCCGTGAGTTCTTCACCCATATAATGAATCTGTGCATAAGGCATGGCACCGCTGTCGAACCATACGTCAATCAAATCAGGTTCACGCATCATCTTGCGGCCAGTGGGCGAAACCAGCACCACACCATCTATGTATGGACGGTGAAGGTCGAAAGTGGTGAAGTCGGAACTCTTATAGGGGTTTTCTGTCATGAAACCTGCGGCAACTGCCTTGTCAATCTCATTGCTCAGTTCTTCTACGCTACCGATGCAGACCTCCTCTTTGCCATCCTCGGTGCGCCAGATAGGTAGCGGGGTGCCCCAATAACGACTACGGCTGAGGTTCCAGTCGACAATATTTTCCAACCAGTTTCCGAAACGACCAGTACCTGTGGCTTCGGGTTTCCAGTTAATGGTTTTGTTGAGTTCAATCATCCGGTCACGCAAAGCTGTCGTGCGGATAAACCAGCTGTCTAAAGGATAGTAAAGCACGGGCTTGTCGGTACGCCAGCAATGGGGATAGCTGTGAGTATGTTTTTCGCTCTTGAAAAGTTTGCCCTGTTCTTTGAGCATGACCACCAACTCCACGTCGAGGCTAATATCCTTATCGGTCTTATTGGGGTCATAGGCATTCTTTACAAACTTGCCAGCATACTGTTTATAGAGAGCCACGTCGACATTATCCTTCACCCAATCGGAATCCAAATCCTCTATCTTCCAGAACTTACCAGTTCGGTCAACCATGGGTGCTTGCTTGCCGTCATGATCGTAGAGCAGCAGGTCGGCTATACCGGCTTTCTTGGCCACGCGGGCATCGTCTGCACCAAAAGTGGGAGCAATATGAACAATACCTGTACCATCCTCTGTGGTGACATAGTCGCCAAGAATAACACGGAAGGCCTCCCCTTCCTTAGCGGTACGATGGGTCTGGTTGGCCATGTCAACCACAGTAGGCTTTACCCAAGGTATCAGCTGATCGTAGGCAATACCCTCGAGAGCGGTACCCTTACACTCGCCCAAAATAGTGGCATGAATAAGCTTGGATTTCTCTTCGGGTTCTCCCTCGGTGAAGAAACTATCCACAAGAGCTTTGGCCATCACAATGCGACAAGGCTCTTGGGTGTAGGGATGGGTGGTGTCAAGCAGCACATAATCGATAGTGGGGCCCACACATAGTGCGGTGTTCGAGGGAAGAGTCCAAGGAGTAGTAGTCCATGCGATGGCATAAGTGGGCACATCGGCTGCTGGCACATCGAAACCTTTGAGTTCTTTCAGTTTAAAGAGTGCCACACAAGTGGTATCCTTCACATCACGGTAGCATCCTGGAAGGTTCAACTCGTGACTGGAGAGGCCTGTGCCAGCTGCAGGACTGAAAGGTTGGATAGTGTAGCCTTTATACAGCAGACCTTTATCATAAAGTTTCTTCAGGAGGAACCAGAGTGTTTCGATATACTCATTTTCGAAGGTGATATAGGGGTGCTTCAGGTCAACCCAATAACCCATCTGACGAGTGAGTTCGTCCCAGAGGTCCTTGTACTTCAACACTTCGGTGCGACAGGCATGATTGTAATCGTCCACGCTAATCTTCTTGCCAATGTCTTCTTTGGTGATGCCAAGGGTCTTTTCCACACCCAATTCAACGGGCAGGCCATGAGTGTCCCATCCAGCCTTACGGTCGACATGGTAACCTTTCTGCGCCTTGTAGCGGCAGAAAACATCCTTGATGGTACGAGCCATGACATGGTGGATGCCGGGCTTGCCATTAGCCGACGGAGGGCCATCGTAGAACACGAAAGAGGGGTGCCCTTCAGACAATTCCTGTCCTTTCTCAAAAGTCTCATTCTCTTCCCAATATTTGCGGATTTCTTCGCCAATCTGGGTCATGTTAAGCTGTTTGTACTCCTTATAACTCATTTATATATAAATATTATTTAGTAACACACATATATGCAAACACTTGCACCCCTATAGGCGCAAAGTATACAAAATGCAAATATACAAAAAAAAAATGACTTTTGGGGAATTCTAATTCTTGGAATTTGTTAACGGGAACCTTATTAAATCGTCATGGACGGCCAAACTCATAGACAACTACGAACTTCGTTTACAATTTAGCAACCTCTATAGTGGTACACGAGCCGAATATACCGTAAGTATCAATACTTTGGCTACCACCTCATAGTCTGCTATTGATAGTGTATGAATCAGAGCGGCATACCGCCACTTGTAGCAGGAGACCACAGCCCATCACCATGCCGAATCCAAAAGTCGCCACAGTAAATACTAGCTGCCCCAGGTGAAGACATAAAATCTACTCACGTGAGCCATCTTCTGCCTTCCTGTTCTCCAAATAGCCCAAAGAAAGTCAAGGGAAAGGAAACAAATAAAGCACTTATAATCATAATATTACTCAAAACACAATTAATACCCTGTCTGCATTTTCTCTTGGCAAAGTAACGAAAAAAATCTTTAAAAAAAGAACAAAAAACCCCCGTTTCACAACGGAGGCTAAAACAAAAGCGTATGAAAAAAAATATTATTACTATTACTTTTGCAGTACTATTTTTTCTTGAGGAATTCCTGAACCTGATCAGAGAGGATGATATTCTCTTCGAAGGTATAAGCATTGGTCTTGGGAGAGCGAACCATACGAATCACTTTTGCGTAGCTCTTACCGGTGCTGGTTTTCAGGGTTGCAACAACTTTTTTTGCCATAGTTCTCTATCTCCTATATTATTTGATTTCTTTGTGAACAGTCATTTTCTTTAAGTACGGATTGTACTTCTTGAGCTCCAAACGCTCGGGAGTGTTCTTTTTATTCTTGGTGGTGATGTAACGGCTCATGCCAGGAACACCGCTGTTTTTCTGCTCGGTGCACTCGAGGATAACCTGCACTCTAGCGTCTTTATTCTTTTTTGCCATGTCTTAAATCTATTTTTATCGTTCCTAATCGCTTTCTTATCCGCAAGGGAAAGAGCATCAACAATCCTCATTACGACCCTCGAAAGCGGTTGCAAAAGTACTACTATTTTTTGAATTATCAAGCATTTTTCGCAAAAAAATCTTCACACTTAACACAATCAACTGTATATTAATACTATATGGATACTGTATTTAAAGACCCCATATGGAAAATAACATCTCAAACGCTTGATTATATTGAGTCATTTTGCAAAAATCAACCTTTTCTTCATCATCATTTCTCACGTTTTTGCAACGCCTACTCATTGGCATAAGTGCCAGCATAGGGGTCGTCCTCATAACTGTGGAAAATAGTATCATGAGAAGGTGGCTGGGGAACGGTGTCCTTCTTCACGTACTCCCAGCCTCTGGGCGGCCGCTTGCAGTTGCTGACACTACCTTGGATATAGGCGATTTCTTCATCAGTCAGTTCTTTGTCTCCGGGGATAAACCGATGACGCCAGAAAGGAAATTCTTCTGCCAGTTCGCCCGAGAAGTAAAAGTCGAAACCTATGGCTCCGAAGGTATAGACTCTGTCGCGCACTTTGATATGGCTACCGCCACAAACGGGGTTGGGCTTAGGCTCTGACTGAGCAAAGCCTACATTAAACAAGGTAAAGAGGATATCGGGTCGGTTGCTGATATCATATCCGGCGCGTTCCCATTGCATCTTGGTTTGGTGCAAAATACATGCCGTATAGAGATAAGAATAGAGGTGGTTGCGGTAATCCACCAAGCGGTTGTAACGCTCATCCTCCTGGGCCTTTCCTTCTACCGTATAGTCGAGCAGATGCTCATAGCGCTTGCCCATGTAGAAGGGTGAGGTGGGGTCTTTAAGATGGTCCTCGATGGTCTTGGCCGTGGACATTTTGATGCCATTCACTCCATAAGAGAACTGCGACTGAACGCTCAACACCTTCACAGGACCCAAATATTGCTTGATGGTCTCGCGCTTGGTATTGAACAGACGAATCTGCTCGCCAATCAAGCAACCCACTATTAGGCGGGGTTCCACACCAGTCAGCCGCCCGACCTCGTCAATCAGGGCCTTATCTCGGACAATGGCCTCCTTCAGGGCTGCCCACTCAACACCCTGCATCCAAGGAATCACATTGGGGGTCTCCTGTTGAGGATAATTGTCCAACAGTTTGTTTATCTGTTGTAACAGCTTATTGTATTCCGACTGGTCTTCAATATACATACTGCAAGCCCTAATCATGCGGTCGACATGCATGGGGTCATGACTGAACTGGGCAGCTTGGGTGATAAGCTGGGCATTGGTAGGATAGAACTTACTGAACGCAACCAATTTGGCATATTGTCGCATCCAGCTTTCTTGGTATTCCTGCTCGGTGAAGGTGGAGTCCTGCAAGGCCTTCATCTCATCAACAGAAAGCATATAGCGGTAGTTTTTGTCAACAGCACCGCGGTTTTTTGTGAAGCCGAGCTGGTAGAATGCCCAGGCTCCAATGATGGCAAACCCAGCCAGGGCGAAAAGTCCTACGACGATGTCGAAGATTTTGCGCCCTGCGCTGCGTCTACGCCAGCTTTGTATTGCTGAACTAAGTTTCTTTGCCATTTATTATTTAAAGGAAACGTTACTTTATCAAGCGAGCGGAACCACGGCAGGTGCCACCAAAGCGGCAGCATTTGCAGCCTCGGCAGGCTCGAACAAAAAGATATACATTAAGATGTAAGATACAACACCGGCCAGATAGCCAACCAGAGCTAACCAGGAAATCTTCTTGAGATACCAGATGAAGTCGATTTTCTCAATACCCATCACGGCAACACCAGCAGCAGATCCGATGATGAGGAGGCTTCCGCCAGTACCAGCACAGTATGCCAAGCACTCCCAGAAAGCGTGGTCGGTGGCAAACATGACATTCTCACCAACAATTGGGTACATCTTCATGGTAGCAGCCACCAGCGGCACATTGTCGATGATGGAGGAGAGGATACCAATGATAATGTCAATCAGGAAGAAACCGCTCACGCCCGCAACACTCTTGCCCAAGAAGGCATCGCTGAGACCGTTGGAGAGCATGCCAAGGATGCCGGCAGCATTCAGGGCGCTAACAGCCATCAAGATACCCAGGAAGAAAAGTACGGTGGGGGTGTCAACATGCTCCAAGGTGCTCATGACCGTAGGCATGGGTTTGCCTTCGCCTTCTTCTTTGAGGTGACGTCTGTGGCTGGCCACTTCGGTGATAACCCACAGAACCGACAAGCTGAAGAGCATGCCCAGATAGGGAGGCAGATGGGTAATGGTCTTGAAGATAGGAACGAAAATCAGACCGCAGATACCAATGATGAGGATGCGCATACGCCATTCGCGAGGAATATAGCTCTCATCTTCAGCAACAACATCAGGACGTTCAATCTCACCCTTCATGACAGGCATGAGTGAAAGAATGAATACGGGAACTGCAATGCTCACGAGAGATGCCACAATGGTCTTGACCATGATGTTGACCGTGGTGACCTGGCCGCCAATCCACAGCATAATGGTGGTAACGTCGCCAATGGGGCTCCATGCTCCACCGGCATTGGCAGCAAGGATGACCATACCGGCAAACAGCCAGCGTTCTTTCTCATCCTTTATCAGTTTGCGGAGCAGGGCACACATGACGATAGCGGTGGTCATGTTGTCCAGCAGGGCAGACAGGAAGAAGGTGAGAATGCTGAGAATCCACAGGAGTTTCTTACGGTTAGTGGTCTTGATGCGGTCGGTGATGATACTGAAACCCTGATAATTGTCAATCAGGGAGACAATCGTCATGGCACCCAGCAGGAAAAACACCGTCTCAGCGGTCTCACCCAAATTCTCTATGAGGAGCGATTTGAGGAAAACATGCCAGGATTCGGGGTCGCTAATGTTGAAGCCAGCACCGAATATGTTCATCGAGAGGGCAAACATAACCCAAAGAACCACTCCTAAGAGCAGAGCAGAAGCGGTCTTGTTGACTTTCAGTGGGTGCTCCAGCGCGATGCAGGCATAACCCACGATAAAGGTGATAATAATTGCTACTATCATAATCTTTTGGTTTTAGTTAATATTTTGGATTCTGTTCCTATAACGATAGGTGCGAAGGTGGGAGCAAGTCCCATCCTTCGCACTCAATCAATCTTATTTTCTCTTTTGTTGCTGACGCTGAGCCTCTTCAGCCATCTTTTGAGCCTGTTCCAAACGCTTCTGGAAATTGCTCTTCTTGGCGGGCTTGTTGCCGTGTTTCTGGTCGTAGGCGGCCATTCGGGCACGTACTTTCTTCTCGTTGGTGAACTTACGAATTAGTATCATCTGCAGCATGGTGAGCGACAGGGAGACAAAGTAGTAGAGGTTCAAGGCTGCGGCCATGCTGTTGAACATAAAGAGCATCATGAAAGGCATAAAATACATCACGAATTTCATGCCGGGCATGGAGGCCTGACCCTGATTGGAACGCATGGTGTACCACGTATAGAAGAACTGCATACCAAACATCAGCAGGCAGAAAAGCGAGACATGGTCGCCATAGAGCGGGATGTTGAAACCTAAGTCAAGGATACTGTCATAGGTGGAAAGGTCGTCACACCAAAGGAAACTCTTCTGACGCAACTCAACCGACTGAGGATAGAACATGAACATAGCCGTGAGGATAGGCATCTGCAACAACACAGGCAGGCAGCCCGCCAAGGGACTATAGCCCGCTTTCTTTTGCAGACGTTGCATCTCCTGACTCTTCTTCAGGGCATCCTCTTGGTTGGGATATTTCTTGTTGAGGGCATCCATCTCAGGCTTAAGAATGCGCATGATGGCAGTACCCTGGTAGGATTTAAAGGTGAGGGGGAAGAGTAACAGACGCAACAGGATGGTGAAGACGATGATGATGATACCATAGTTCCAATTGAAAGTCTCCAAATAGTTGAACGTGGGAATGATGAAGATGCGACTGACAAACTTGGAGAAAATCCACCAACCCAGGGGCAGCATCTTCTCAAAGCCTTGATGTTGAGCATGAAGATCGCGATACTTGGTGGGGCCGAAATAGAATTCCATGGGCATCACCAGATTCTCTTTGGCCTCATAGGCCAAACCAATGGTACCCCTCATATCGCACAGATACCTGTCATCTTCCACTCCTTTTTCAGTCACCTGAGCTAAATCGGCATTCTCAAACGAACTGTCTGCCACCAAGATGGCGCAGAAGAACTGTTGCTTGAAAGCCACCCAGTCGAGATTGGTCTTCACCTGTTTGTCGCCGTCACGGCCACGCCCCACTTCCACTACGTCACCTGCTGACCTATAGTAGACGCTGGAATAGAATTTCTCGGGGTCCTTATTGCGGTTGCGACTACCCTTAGAACTGGCATCCACCTTCTCCTGACGGTTCATACGGTTGTGCCACTCAAAGTCCATGTAGGGGTCTTGGCGGATTATCTTGTTAAGACCGTGGAAAGAGATGTCAAAATCAACGCTGTAGCTACTGCCGCCGAATGCATAGTAGAACTCTACATATCTATCCTTGTTCAAGCCGTTGCTGTCGCCCACATAGGCTCGCAAACGAAGTTTCACCTCCTCATCGGCTGCAATCTCATATTCTGTATCTTCAGTAATCTGAACCAACTGCTTGTTCTGCTCAATGTAGGGCACGAACACCAAATCGCGTGTGTTGATGACACGGCTCTCCTCTGTGGAGAAAATCAGGTTCATATTGTCGTCGGCAGGGGTAATCAGCTGCAATGGCATACTGTCGTAAGTGGTGTAGTCTTTGAGAACTACCTCACGCACCTGGGCACCCATGTTGGAAATGTCAACACTCATCTTTTCGTTCTTCACAACGATATTGATGGTGTCGCCAAAGGCACTTGCATTAAAAGCACCCATGTCGCCACGCTGATTCATCTGCATCTGACGCTGGGCGGTAGTGTCGCCGGCCTTGGCAAGGCTGTCCAGCTCTGCCTGAATCTTTGCCATGCTATCGGCATAGGCCACGCTGTCTTCAAAGGCTGCCATGATGGAGTCTCTCACACGCTGACGCTCCGCCAATTCCTCTTTCGAGGGGGCCACCCAAAACATATAACCGACAAAGATTCCAAAAATTAGAATAAGTCCGATAATGGATTTTTTGTTCATATCTTCTTGTTAATCTGTATTATCAATTTTATAGTCACACAATACGTGAGTCTGCAAAATTACCAAATTAGAATGATATAACAAAAAATATTTTCTCCAATCAACATATTTCCCCACAAGCAATCCAACCCTCCTACCCCAATCTGGTCCTTTTCCGACCTCCATCACCACCCCATTCCCACACCCCACTCCTACCCTTTCACACCATTCACCCGTTCATTCCCACCCATTTCCCATCCTACACACTCCTCCCAAACCTCTCCACCTCCCTTTTTCCTACCCACTACTTACACTACTAGGCCGCTATTTAAATAAGAATTATCTTAGATTTAGATTTTATTTTGTCTATATTTTATTTAATTCAGATAATCAAAATATAATCTAATACTAATCTAAATAGAGCTACGAAGGCGGACTTAGGGCGGACATACGGTGGAGGAAAGGACACCGCAAGCAAATGAGATTGGGTGGAAAGGCAGTTGAAGTGGTGGCAGAAGAGTTGATTTATAGCAGACAATATGGCGGTTTGGAGGGGACGACGGAGCCGATTAGGAGCGGAAATTGAAGGCAGCTATCATTGTGTTAATAAATATTTTTTCTATTTTAAAAAGAATTGTGTATCTTTGTACTTTCAAAATATCAGCAATTATGATTAACAAGAAAGGTAGTTTATTACTCATTTTATTGGCCATTACGCCACTTCTGTTCCTCGGCTGCAAGAACTCGCAACCCGATGAGGAGCCCATTTTCGACACCGTTGTGCTCAGCGAACCCGAGCCCGAACCCGAGCCTGAACCCGAAATTGTAGAAGAGCCTGTCAACCCCGCACCCGTCGCTCGCAAAGTGACGCGCAAGGAACCCGCCAAGGAGGAGGTACTCTATATTTCAGGTCATGGCGCCAACGGCCGAGTTTGGGGTCACATCACCATGAAAGGCGACAAGGGAACCGGCAGCGTCACCGACGAGCATGAGAACGCCCTAGCTGTCACCTGCACCCGTCAAGGCGAAGAGCTCATCTGCTATGACCAGAACAGCCGCCAGTATATTTTCAGACTTTAATAACCGCAAAATTAGCTTAATTACAACATAATGAAATCAACAAAAGAACTTCAGACCATCGCCACGCAAGTGCGTCGCGACATCCTTCGTATGACCACAGCCGCCAAATCGGGACATCCCGGCGGATCACTCGGCACCGCCGACTGGATGACTGCCATGCAGTTTGAAATCATGCAGCACGACCCCGAACATTTCACTATGGACGGCAAGGATCAGGACATGCTTTTCATTTCGCAAGGTCACATCACCCCCGTGATATACAGCACGATGGCCCGCCGCGGTTATTTCCCAGTCAGCGAGCTCAGTACCTTCCGCAAATTTGGAACCCGCCTGCAAGGCCACCCTTCCACCGAGCATGGCCTGCCCGGCATCCGTATGGCCAGCGGCTCTCTGGGTCAGGGGCTTAGCGTTGGCATCGGCGCAGCTCTTGGCAAGAAGATGACTGGCGACACCCATCTCGTCTACACCCTCCATGGCGACGGCGAACTGCAGGAAGGTCAGATTTGGGAAGGCGTGATGTTTGCCGGTGCCAAACATGTGGACAACCTCATTTCCACCATCGACTATAACCATCAGCAGATTGATGGCACCACCCAGCAGGTGATGGACCTCGGCGACCTCAAGGCCAAGCTGGAATCCTTCATGTGGACCGTGGTAGTCATTGAGAATGGCAACGACATGCAGCAGGTGCTGGACGGCATGGCCAAGGCCAAGTCGCTTACTGGCAAAGGCAGCCCCGTGGCCGTCATTCTCACTACAGAAATGGGTTATGGCGTTGACTTTATGCAAGGCACCAACAAGTACCACGGCTCAGTTCTCTCGGCCGACGACCTGCCCAAGGCGCTGGCACAGCTGGAAGAGACCCTTGGCGACTACTAACCATTTGCCACGTCCATTGAGAAGAATACTCTCCATAGCAATTTTACTGGTCGGCCTCGGCCTGATGGCTGAAGCACAGAAACCCTCTGCAGCACCCGAGCGAACGCGGGTGCTGCTCATTCTTGACTGTTCCCAAAGCATGTGGGACAAGTGGCAGAGCGATGCCAAGATAAAAGTGACGCAGAAGGTGCTGCTTCGCCTATTGGACAGCATAGGAAACCTGCCGGACATGGAAGTGGCCCTGCGGGTATACGGCCATTTGAACAAGGAGTCCTATAGCACTACGCTTGAGGTGCCTTTCGCCCCACAGAACATATACCGTTTGCAAAGTAAAATCAAGACCTTGGTGCCGCAAGGCGAGTGCGCCGCCGCCTCGGCGCTTAACAACTCCCTCAACGACTTTCCCCGCGACGGCAATGCCCGCAACATCATCCTTATCATCACCGACGGTTTGGACGACTGCACGGGGAGCATTTGCGACGTGGCCCAACAGGTGCAAAGGAGCGGCACCGTAGTGCAGACCTTCATAGTTGGCATCGGCAACCACGACGATTTCAAACACAAGCCCGACTGCGTCGGGCAGTTCACCTTTATGGAGGACGAAGAGCAATTCGATGCCGTAATGCACAAGCTTTTATACCTCTCCGACCAAAAGGTGCAGGTGTTCTTCCGGTTGACCGACTCGGACCACAAACCCTATGAGGTCGAAGTGCCGATAGTCTTTTACGACCATTTCACTCATGTGGTGCGTTATTCTACTATTTATCACTATGACACCGAGCATTCGCCCGACACCCTTTGCCTCGACCCCCTGACCACCTACGACATCACTTTCTTCACCCAACCGCCCATCAGGCTAAAAAATTACCATTTCTCTCAGTTTCAACACATCGAGGTTCCCGCCGCTATGGGCAGCCTTCGCCTCCATCAAGATGCCAAACGGACCACAGCACAGCTCTCCAGATACGAGGTGCTGGTGCGACAGCACGACAGCACTCACCTGTTGGCGACTCAACCCTTGGATGCCCGCAGAAATTATCTGGTTGGACGGTACGACATCGACGTGCTTTCCCGCCCTCCAATCCACCTTTCCAACGTGGCCATTCGCGACGGAGCCGCCACAGAGCTGTTGATTCCACTTCCCGGACAATTGGCCTTGAACAAACCCAAGGTTAATTCCTCAGGCAGCATTTTCGTCTCTCGCAACGGAACCATGCAATGGGTCTGCGACTTAGATCCCAATGCGCCCTCCGAACGTATTGAGTTGATGCCTGGAGAGTATCAGGTGGTGCTGAAACCGCAGAAAGCCACCGACTATAATTCTGCCCGCGCGGCACGCTTTACTATCACCTCCGGCAAACAAACCTCGGTGGACCTAGAGAAAGGAAGCCGCTGACATTTGCCTTAATTACATTATTCTTAAGATAATCTATTTCAGACAAACAAAAAAAAGATACAATTCTAGGCACATGACTTACGAGGAAGCCATAGAAATCTGCAAAAACAGCAAACGTCTGACCGAGCAGCAATCAAAGAAGATAAACCGCTTGGCAGACAATCTTATCTACGGAAAGAGGTGTACCGATGAAGACAAGGAGAGAGGGGTTAGATTGTATCTGGCAGCAGCCGAGGCCAATGATGCTCATGCAGAATACAATCTTGGCTACTACTATGGCAATGGCAACCAAAAAGACTATGAGCGTTCCATAGAGTGGTACTTGCGCGCTGCAAAACATGGAGATGCATGGGCAATGAACAACTTGTCGTATGCCTATCATCATGGTAAAGGGGTGGAAGTTAATGAAGTGACGGCTATTTTTTGGCTGAAGAAAGCCGCCCAAAAGGGTGACAGTTTGGCACAATATACTTTATACAACAGATACTATGAAGGGGATTGCGTACGCAAGAACCGCCCATTGGCAATGCGTTGGCTAAAGAAAGCCGCCGAAGGAGGAGAGGCAAAAGCCCAATACGACCTTTCGTGGCACTATCGTAAAGGCGATTGTGTGGAGCAAAGCGATGAACTGGAGATTTTCTGGTTGCGAAAAGCGGTCGCAGGCGGTGACGATTATGCTATAAACGCGCTCGGATATAATTACTGGAAAGGCATAGGCGTTGAGCAGGATGTGGAAAAGGCCGTGACTCTTTACAGGAAAGCCGCCCGCAAAAAGAACGAACACGCCGCCTTAAACTTGGCCTTATGCTACCGCGACGGCGTAGGCGTGGAGAAAAATTTAAAGGAAAGCATCCGCTGGTTCCGCCTTGCCCAACGCTGGTGCATCGACCTTGACCCTTTGGAAATACAGGATGAGATTGATGCATTAAAGAAAGAACTCAAAGAACAACAATAAAACAATATAACAATGACCCACTACGAAAAACAATCAAGCAAAGAGTTGCGCGCCGGCATGGGCGAAGGTGGTGGTAAATTTGATAAACAATAAAAACCTGTAGTGCTACAATGAAAGATTTAAAACAAATACTATTTGTCATTCTGGAACTTACTGTTTTTATAGGGATAGTGGTTGGCTGCTGTTATTCAAGTGTATTCAGATGGATAACGCTTATTTTGGTTATAGTTCTTGTGATAGTGTTTGTTTGGCTTTATTTAAATCGAGATAAATATAGCAATCCACATTCCCCTGAAAATATATGGGGTACTGATTGGAAGAAATTGGTTGATGAAGGTAAATTAAGTACCACCAAGCCATACAAATGCAAGGAAAATTGGTACTGCTCAAATAAGAAGGAGATAGAAAAACTTTCAGGGGTTAATATACCAACATTTACAGTATTGAACTGCGAGGAAACATTGCCAACTCCGATTGGAGACTATCGCGGGTTTATGGATATAGAGTTTAAGAAAGATATATCCGAGTTGTCTATACAAAAGATAAAATCCATACTATCACCCAGGTGGTCGTATTTGGGCGGTACAAAATACCGATGCATGCTTTCCAATGACTATTTCTTTCGATGGCATATCGAACTGGAGTTAGATTCACGAAAAGCTCGCATAGAATACATTATTCATGATAAATAAACAAAATAAAACAACAATAACAATGACCCACTACGAAAAACAATCAAGCAAAGAGTTGCGTGCCGGTCAAGTGCAGTTCGCCACCAAATATAACAAAGTCCAGACCAAACGCTTCGTCATCGAAAGCAGCCAGACCACGAAGATACAGTTTTAAATTATGGAAAGGACCTTCATCAATTGGATAGTGCGCTACTGGTGGGTGTTCCCGCTGGCGACGGGGCTGCTGCTTGTGACCACGATGTTTGTTGGTGGAGAATCAACCGTGTGGGGGCTCGTCCTTGCTGGCATTACTGCCCTTGTGTTGCTTTTGCAGCTGCCGGTTTTCATCATCCTCTTGCTGAGGAAGGAATGGCGACGTGCCGTGTGGGCATTTCTGGCAGGAATTGCCAGTTTGGTTTTGGAGGCTGTCATCGGTTTTATGTTCTTCTCAATGTTTTTGGCAGGATTGTTCAGTATGGCACCCGATGATTTCGGCAAAAGCCACCCCATACCCGAAGGGCTGGAATATAACATACCCATCACCGACACCGCTCATAGGTGGAATGCCACAGATGGGGACATCTTCACCCCCGTCGACATAGACAGCACCGACACCACCACGTGGCTGCAAATATGGAATAGCGACCAGGGTGGCATATACAATTATGCATTCTATTGGCCCGCTTTGGAGGACGGCGAGATTTACCTCCGCTGCTTTGAAGTTACTGAAAATATAGAACTTTCGGCCGACCGAATAAAACCGCGCACCGCCACGCAAGTACTGAACCACAACGGTTTTGGTCAGATAGTTGAGCCGAACCACAAGGATTTCACCATTTACGAAGGCGATTGGGAGGACTACTACGCTGTGCGCGTCGAGGTGTGGCACAAGCCCGTAAAAGGCAAAGCATGCAAGCTGATGGAGAAAATATACCGTATGGAGGGGTGGATGAGATGATAGAAAAATGCAATGTGATATGACCGACAAGGACTTTATACGGCAAGACAACAACTATCGCACGTTGAAGGCGTTCCAGAAAGCGGAGTGCGTCTACGACGTGACGTATTATTTTGCCAACAAGTTCTTGTGCAAGGGCGACCGCACGATAGACCAGATGGTGCAGGCGGCGCGGAGCGGCAAGCAGAATCTGGCAGAGGGCAACATCGACGGGGTGACCTCGAAGGAGATGGAGATAAAACTGACCAACGTCAACCGTGCCTCGCTGCACGAACTGTTGCTGGACTACGAGGACTACCTGCGGGTGCGTGGCTTGGAGCAGTGGCCTTACGACGATCCGCGCTGTGTACAGACGCGTGCCTTTTGCAAGAAGCATTTGGACTCGGCGGTGTATCGGGAGAAGATAAAAGACCGATCTGACGAGACCATCGCCAATATCGCCATCACGCTGATACACCAGTGCGATGTGCTCATACGTGGCCTGATAGAATGGCAGAAGCGGAACTTCCTCGAGAACGGAGGAATCAAGGAAGAGATGTATAGAGCAAGGAAAGCATATAGAGATAGCAATGGGTTTAATGGGTAGGATAGGTTTAATGGGTCTAATGGGCAGAATGGAAAACGGTAAACATATCGCCCATTAACCCCATAAAACCCATTAACCCCATAATAAAGATAAACAAACAATAAAAACAATAACAATTATGACCCACTACGAAAAACAATCAAGCAAAGAGTTGCGTGCCGGTATGGGCGAAGGCCTTGTTGAGGCTGGCCGCAAGAACGAGAATGTCGTCGCCTTGAGCGCCGACGTGAAAGGCAGCGTCAAGATGGACGGCTTCGCCAAGGAATTCCCCGAACGCTTCATCCAGTGCGGCATCGCCGAGGCCAATATGGTCGGCATCGCCGCTGGCCTGAGCCTCTGCGGCAAGGTGCCTTTCATCGGGGGCTTCGCCGAGTTCGTCACCGGCCGCGTATACGACCAGATACGCCAAGTGCTGTGCTACAGCAACAAGAACGTGAAAATCTGCGGCTCGCACGCTGGCATCTCGCTCGGCGAGGACGGCGCGACGCACCAGACCATGGAGGATATCGCCCTGATGAAGGTGCTGCCCAACATGACCGTCCTCGTGCCCGCCGACTTCAACCAGGCCAAGGCCGCCACACTAGCCGCCGCCGAGCACGTCGGACCCGTCTATCTGCGCCTCGGCCGCAGCAAGATGCCCTGCTTCCTGCCGGAAGGCGAGAAGTTCGAAATCGGCAAGGCCCAGCTCCTGAGCGAGGGCAAGGACGTGACCCTCTTCGCCTGCGGCCACCTTGTGTGGGAAGCCCTGCAGGCCGCCGAAATGCTCGAGAAGGTCGGCATCAGCGCAGAAGTCATCAACATCCACACCATCAAGCCGCTCGACGTGGAGGCCATTGTGGCCAGCGCCCGCAAGACCGGCGCCGTCGTCACCTGCGAGGAGCACCTCTTCAACGGCGGTCTCGGCGACAGCGTGGCCCAGACCCTCGCTCTCCACTGCCCCACCCCAATGGAGTACGTGGCTGTGGACGATAAGTTCGGCGAGAGCGGAACGCCCGACGAAATGCTCACCAACTACCACCTCCGCGCTGCCGACATCATGGCCAAGGTCTATGCCGTCTTGCAGCGCAAGCCCGGCGCCCCCAAGCAGCGCTACTGCCAGAGCTGCGGTATGCCGCTCAGCGACGAGGTCACGAGCGACAATCCCGACTACTGCAAGTACTGCTTCGCCGATGGCCACTTCACGCAGGACTGCACCATGGAGCAGATGATAGACTTCTGCGTCCAGTTCGTCGACCAGTTTAACCAGAACACCGGCCAGCACCTCACCGCCGATGAATACCGCGAGCAGCTCCGCCAGTACTTCCCCCAGCTCAAACGCTGGCAAAAAGAATAGCCTATGAAGAACAGTTTGGCAGGCTCCCCCTGGCTCTTCTCTGACGGGCTTGCGGCGGTGCTGATAAAGAACAAATGGGGATACATCGACCGGCAAGGACATGTCGCCATCGCGCCGCAGTACACCGCGGCATCCGGCTTCTCTGAGGGGCTGGCGGCCGTCGAGGTCAACAATAAGTACGGCTTCATCGACCGCTACGGCAAGATGGTGATCAAGCCGAAGTACGACTTCGCCCTTGCCTTCACCGAGGGAGTGGCGGCATGCTCTATCGGTGGCGGCTATCATATCATAGACAGAAACGGTAAGGTCCTCGCCGAACTCGGCGAGGACTGTACCGACGTGGAGAACTTCTCCTGCGGGTTGGCGGCCGCTGAATTCATCGTTGGAGATGGCGACTGGCGATACGGGGCTATCGACAAGACCGGTAAGATGGTGATAAAGCCAAAGTTCAGCTTTGCCTACACCTTTGAGGAAGACCTTATGCCTGTCGTCGTCAACGACGGAGACAAGTGCGGGTTTGTCAACAAGGAAGGCAAATGTGTCATAGCACCCGAATTCGACGAGACCGAGTCCTTCTCCGAAGGACTGGCACCAGCGATGAAGGACGGCAAGTGGCGCTTCATCGACCACGAAGGCCACGACGTGGTGATGCTCGGCGAGAGATTCGACCATGTCGACACCCTCATCGAAGGGCGCTCCATCGTCAAGATTGGCGACAAAAGCGGTGCCATCGACAAGGCAGGCAACCTCATTATCGATGTTCGTTTCGACAATCTGCACTCCTTCTCCGAAGGTCTTGCCTACGCCCGTATCGGCGACACGCACGGCTTCATCAACCCCTCCGGCATCTTCGAGATACAGAAGCCCGTGACCAAGGCAACCCTAATTGACAAACTGATGAAACGGGGCAACTGGCTTCGTTGGTAGAGCACGAGAAATGGAAGACAAACTTGCACGTGGATTCCTGTTCTTTGCGGCGGCATGCCGCCGCGCCGAAACAACCCCCGCCGAAAGATTGATGCATAACATATAATATAAAAGGTATATGAAGAAAGCAATCTTGACCCTCGCCGTGCTGTGCAGCATCGGGCTGATGGCCGGATGCAAGGGCGACACCGCGGATGAATCTGCCACCGATACCGTTGCAGAAACAATCAACCAATACAACGCCGATGGCAAAAAGGTCGGCCTGTGGCGGTACAACGAAGGCGATGTAATGATTACAGAGGTACGCTACGACAACGGCAACGAGTGCGGAGAACTGAAGATGTTCCTTGATGGGAAACTGTTCTGCCATATCAGCGACATCGAAAGGGTTGACACCACGATTGGAGAGAACACGTTCGAATACAAAGCGCATTACAAGGATTTCGAAGACGGGTCCATCATCACAAAAGAAGGCAACGGATATTACAACGGATACGAAGGGTTGATACCCGACGGCTTCCTCGGCGTAGGTGACTGGCGCGTCTATGACACGTTGAGCGGCACTTACAAGACCGTAAGCCTCACCGAACCCACCTTCGACGAATCAATACGAATCAAATAACGTTTCGCCAATATATATAATGAATATGGACCCAACCAAATCCCCGACATCACCGTAAGCGATGCCTCAACAAAACCCCGCCTGGAATAGAAAACACATTAAGACAATGAAGAAGTTGATTGTAGTATGCGCGGCGATAATTTTGATAACTGCCAATGCCATGGGACAATGGGGTTACCCATACGCTTCCCAGGCGATATTTGTTCCCATAGATACATCATGGATGGGACTACATGGCATGGTACGCACGGTGGAGTGGCAAGAGGTTGAGACCCTAGACGACGGTGAGGTAGTTAAAGACACTCTCTATCAACGCTATGACAAGTACGGCCACGTAATAGAAATAGTTAGTCTTTGGCAAGAAGAATATCCGTGGGCATATATAAAATACAAAGACGGACGAATCAACGAAATGATGTACAAGAGTTGGTCAGACAGTATGCGTATCATCTACCGATATACGCCCGATGGATGTCCGAAGGAAGTGATATATGACTATTTAGACGGAACGGGTAACGACACCACCTTCATACGTTGCGATGCACAAGGCCGCATTACTTCTGAACACGGCAAATTAGCATCCAATGTCAACTATATCTACAATGCCCAAGGATTGTTGGTAAAGCATATCTACGAAAATGGTGACACGCTTCACTATATCTATAATGAAAAAGGGCAAATTATTAAAACCATCTATGAGTTTGGGAATATGGTCAGAACCCGCACCTTTGTCCGCAATCAATATGGAGATATAGTAGACGAATATGTCACCGAAACAGATGGCGAGAAAAACCATCACCACTTCGAATACACTTACGACACCCACAGAAACTGGCTTACTTGTCGCAGCGGAAACACCGTCACCACGCGAAAGATAACCTACTACGAACCCTAAACAATTCGCATCAACGCATGGCCAATACCCACTCAAAACAACTCCCCGCTCATGAATGCAGATAATTGACCGAAAAAACACAACAACCGACTAATCAAAAAAACAGACAAAACTATATATAATAGATGAAAATAGCCGTCTTCTGCGGAGCCACGACTCCCCATAACCCACAATTCGCACTTGCCGCACGCCAGCTTGGAGAACTCATCGCCTCCAACGGCCATTCACTACTCTATGGCGGCTCCAATCTCGGCCTCATGGGCGAAGTGAGCGGTGCAGCCCTCAAGAATGGTGGTCAAGTCATCGGGGTCATTCCCAACTTTTTCTCTGAGGAGATCATCCAATCGCAACCAGTCACACAACTGGTGCGGGTTGCCAGCATGGCCGAACGCAAAGAATACCTCATCGCCCAAAGCGATGCCTTCATCGCTCTCCCAGGTGGTATCGGCACCCTCGACGAGACCTTAGAAGTAATGGTTGCCAATCAACTTGGATTGAGCCAAAAGCCCATGGGTCTGCTTAACACCAACAACTACTACCAGAACCTGATAGCCATGTTTCAGCACATGGAAAAAGAAGGTTTCTACAACCTTGCCAACGCCCATTATCTATTCTTGGAAAAAGAGCCCGAACTCCTACTCCAAAGGCTAACCAACTTCAAACCCAACCCCGACAAAGGCCCCGTTGCCAAACGGCTCCGCTCCAAAGCTTGATTCTTATGACCAAAGGCTACATCCTTACCAAGTCGAAATACATTCGCGGCCTGCAATGCGAAAAGGCGATGTACTTGGACGTTTTCAAGCCCAAGTTGGCATTCTATCCACCAGAAGTGTTGGCCAAATTCCGACAGGGACGTATCTTCGAAAAAAACTTTAAAGACACCTTCCCCAATGGGGTGGACGTCAGTTCGCAGTTGCGCTATCGGATGGAGCAATACCCTGTGCTCACCTCCCAACTGATTCAAAAACCAGGCGAGACCGCCCTATTTGAAGCAGGCTTCCTATACAATGACGTGCTGGTATTGGCCGATGTGGTGCACAAGCACGAAGACGGCAACATCGACATATATGAAGTGAAGAATAGTGCCGCGGTCAGCGACACTTTCCGCAACGATGTCGCCATCCAATACTATGTCATAGCGCACGCCCTACAGGCCATTCAACCCAGCGATCTATTCTGCAACGGTCTAACTCTAAATCATTTCTATCTGTTATATAACGATGGCAACGATGGTTTTATCAAAGAAGACCTCCTGTTGCAAGTCGATGCCGCATGCAAAGATATTGAACAAAAGGTCAACCACTTTAAACAAGTGTTATCTGAAGAAGAACCCGTCATGGAGATGTCCGACCATTGCGACACGCCATACGAGTGTCCCTACAAACGCTACTGCAAAAGGCTGAAGAAATAGGGTTACTTCATTCCGTTATTTAACTTCCTTACAATCCACAAGATGAAAGGGATGCTGAAAAGGCATGTGGCCACATCGGCAACGGGCTGGGTAATCATTACTCCCTGCAACCCCATGAAATAAGGGAGAATAAAAAGGGCTGGCAGGAAGAAACTCCCCTGACGCCCTATACTAAGCAACGTGGAGCGAATGGGCATACGGATAACTTGGAACAACATATTGGTTGTAACTGGCACGGCCACCAAGCCAAAGGTAACACATTGATAGCGTAGCACCTTAATACCCAATGCCAACATAACAGGGTCTTCGTCGCGATAGCTGCTGATGATTTGGGGCGCCAACACGAATAGCACAGCAGCAACCGTAAACAACAATATGGAAGAGAATGACATGGCAAAAAGATAAGACTTGCGCACCCGATGGTATAGCTTGGCACCATAATTGAAACCAGCCACCGGCTGAAAACCTTGGTTGATGCCCAACATAAAAGAGTAGGCAAAGGTCATGGTGCGCGACACAACAGTAAAGGCTGCCACAGTAGAAGCCTCGCATGCGGGTGCCGCATAACGGGCAGCAGCATGATTGAGACATATAACACTGGCGCAATTAAACAACTGACGGCATAGCGAAGGGAATCCACCCATCAGTATTTCATAATAAGCCCGTCCTATGGGATGGAAATTGCGCATGCTGACATGCACACTCTCAGGTCTGGAAGTGCCCCATAGCAAAAGCATCCAACAAGTAAACTGACTGATAGCAGTGGCCAAAGAAGCCCCTGCCACACCCATTTTCATCACCACAATGAAGAGTGCGTCGAGACCAATATTGAGGATGGCACCCGAAACCAAACCAATGGTACCCAAACGAGCATTACCCTGCAATCGCAACTGATTATTGAGTGTGAGAGAAGTCATCATAAAAGGGGTTGCCAACACGATATACCTAAGGTAATCTGTGGCGTATGGCACCACGTCGGGGGTGGCGCCCAAGAAACGAGCCATCGATGCAAGATTAGGCAGAATGGCAAAGGAGGCTACAAGGCTGAGGAAGAACGGAGTGAAGAAACCAACCGCAGCCATGGTGGCTGCCGTGGCACGGCGACGCGCCCCCAACTCGCGTGAGATATAGTTGCCAGAGCCATGCCCAAAGAAAAATCCCAAAGCATTTACCGCCAACATATAGGCAAACGAAACGCCTATACCAGCTGTTGCCTCTGTACTCAGATGACCCACAAAAGCCGCATCCACCACATTATAAAAAGAGGTCACCATCATGCTGAGCATCGTGGGAACAGCAAGGCGAAGCACCAACCTCCTCACCGGTGTCTCGGTCATTTCGTGGTATTTGTCATCCAAATTCATCACCCCTAATAACGACAAAAGCAAATATTATTGTACCCGATAGAAAAAACAAAGTGCTTTTATCCAGCCCCCCCCTAATAGTGTATAGAAAAAAGCCTGGCGACCCGATGGATCGCCAGACCTGAACAAATGAATGTTAATCAATATCCTGCATAATTGCAGGAAAAATCAGCAATTAGAAGCGATAGCGGACATGCAGCAGCACACTCCAGGTGGAGTAGAAGCTGTTGTAGCTGTTCCATGTGGGCTCGGTGAAGGTGTAAACACCGGCCTTGTAATTCAGGATGCTCTCGTTCTTGAGCTGCTGGTAGTTACCCCAACTGCTGTTGAAGAGATTCAGGAGGTTGTTGACATCAGCTCCCACTTCGAGGGTGGTCTGACGGCCAGCCACATTGAAGTAGAACTCCTGGGTAATATTGAAGTTCACACGGTTGAGCCAAGGAGCCACAGCACCGTTGCGCTTGCTGTACTCGCCACGGTGAGCACTCAGATAAGGATCATTGCTGATGAAGGCCTCGTAGGCATCACGGTTCTCGGCACTGCTGAAAGGCATATTGGCAAGTTCTTCCGCAGTGGGAATGTAAATCAACTGACTGGTACTAATACCCGTGCTCTGGTCAGTGGTCATCAAGTAGGAATGACGAGCCTGATTAAATGAGCCAACATAGCAGATGTTGGAGCCTTCGTAGAAGAGGCCCAACTTCGTAGCCGTGCGGGGACCTTCGTAGATGGTATAGCTTGCATTAGCAATCAGACGGTCAGGAGTGACATAGTAGGAATAGCCAAGTTCGTGGCTGTTGTCGCCATTAACATTGCTGATTTGTGCTAAATTGTATACCTGGTCGCCCGCACCGTCAGTCGCGGAGATGCTAAAGCTGTGGGTATAAGCAGCCATCAAGTTAAGACCGAAAGCAAAGTTCTTTTCCAACTGGGCTGTGATTGACCAGTATTGACCATGCAAATCTTTGGCATTATGGAGATAGTAGCCACCCATCGTACCGCCAGCACTATTTTTAATATTTTCAGAGGTGTAGGAAGCACGTTTTTCGGGTTCACCCGGCAGTTGTACAGAGTCAGCTAATTTGTAGCCCAGCGTATTAGCGACAACCTCGTTGTAGTTGTATGAATAGAGTCCTTCGAGGGTACCCTTGATGCCAAGAGGCAGCTTCACGTCAACAGCAGCTGAGGTCTTCCAGCTAGTGGGCATACGAAGGTCTTTCGCCAGAATAGTAGTGCTGGTGGGGGCACTCAGGTCTTGCTGGACAAAAGCATTGCCATTATAGATACTATTGATGATTTCGGTACGGTCGCTGGAGAAAGGAACAACAGGATTGCCAGTAGTCAGGTTAGCGATGTACTGGTACTGTAAAACATTCGAGTTTCCTGCTGCACTAACCAGCCAAACATTGGGTATACGGCCAGTGAAAAGACCGGTACCGCCACGGACAACAACCTTGCGATTCTTGGTCACATCCCAATTGAATCCCAAACGGGGTGAGAAATTGACCGTAGTAGCAGGAAGGTCAGCAGTGCTGAGACCACCGAAAGAACTTTCGGGATTGGCGGCAGCAACAGCCTCAAAATCTTTGTTCAGGTTATTGTTGGGGAAAGAAACGAAGGGCACCTCTATGCGGAGACCGGCAGTCATCTTGAAATACTTGCTAAATTCAATCTCATCCTGTCCATAGATGGAAGCCTGCATGTTGTCATAAGTGGGGTAAACATTCTGGGTAGGATCATCCAAATTGGCGTGGGTAATCATGAACGACAGAGGAGCCTGCTTATTCTTAAAGGACTCCCATGAGTCGAAAATATACCAACCTGCACCACCCTGCATAAAACCATTCACAATGCGGTTGAACTCAAACTGAGCACCAGCCGTGATATTGTGACGACCTGTTACATAAGAGATTTCATCGGTTACATTGAAGGTATTGACACGACGCAGGTTGTTATAGGTAAAGGGGTCAAGACCAAAGGTAGTCAGGAAAGCATACTGCCTATTTCCCTCTGCATCGGTGTAAGGCTCCATGATATCAACCGTGGGGAAAACATCACTCGAGCTGCTGCGAGGCTCATTCTGGTAGGACCAAGTGGCACGCAGCGTGTTGGCAGCCTTACCGCCAAAAAGACGGCTGTTCAACTCAGCTGCCAAGGAGGTGAAGTTCATTTCCTGATAATAACGAGCAGACTCATAATACAGCGCATAATCAGATTGGCGACCAGCACTATTGCGATTGACCGTGTATTCCACACCATTGATATTGAATTTGGTGTTCGTACCTCCAATGGGGCTCATAGAGCTGGAAGGTTGGTTGGAACCATGGGTATGGGTATGGCTGAAACGCAGGTTAAACTTATTGTTAGGATTGATAAGCCAGTCCAAACGTGCCAAGAGTTTATAGTCGGGAGTGCTCAGTGAGTAGCCCTGATAGCGACCCGGGTCATAGCCGTATTCGCTAATCAAGTACTGGCGCATCTCGTCCATCTGGGCAACAGTAGGACGGTTAAAGGCAGTGCTGCCACCCCACTCGTCATCTGCGCTCTCGCGAGCCTTACGGCTAGAGCCTTCCACGTTGTCGATCGTATACTCACCGTTCAAGAAGAAGAAGAGTTTGTCCTTGACAATGGGACCACTCAAAGTAAATCCCATCACATTGTTGAGAACCTCGCTATTGGTGAGGGAATCCTTGCCAACCATGATGCCTCGCACGGCGTTACTGGTGTAGTAGTTATACACCGAACCGTGCCAGTCGTTTCCACCCTGCTTGGTGACGACATTGATGGAACTGCCCTGGAAACCACTTTGACGGACATCGAAAGGAGTCAGGTTAATGGTCAGCTGGTCGATAGCATCTAAGGAGATGGGGCTACCGCCTGCAGGCAGGTTGGAGCCAATGCCGAAAGAGTTGTTGAAGGCTGCACCATCAACCGTAACCGACGATCCACGATAGTTGCCACCACCGGCAGCAAAACCACCACCCACAACAGCTGCCTGAGGGGTGAGCTTCATGATGTCGTTCATGCTACGATCTATCGTGGGCATCTTCTCAATGAGCTGATTCCCAATATTGGTACCGGCACCGGCATTCTCAATGTTCATGTTGCTGTTAATTCCTTCGGCCGAAACAACCACCTCTTCGAGGGTGTTGGCCACTATTTTCAGGACAGGATCAATCACGACGGTTGAAGCCAGCGGGGCTTTTATGTCCTTGATGACAAGAGTCTGGTGTCCCATCATCTCGACCTTAATAGTGTAGGGGCCGCCGGCAACGACACCGTTGATACGGAAGGCACCATCGCGGTTAGAGAATGCATGATAGACAAGGCCTGTGGGAGTATAGACCGCAGTCACCATAGCATCCTGCACTGGACCATTGGCGTCGGATACATGTCCGGCAATGGATGAGGTTGTCGACTGAGCCATAGCCGTTGTAGCAAACAGCAGGCTGATGAGGACAACTACAAAACATTTGATAGTTTTACTCATAATACAGTTTTTGTTTTTTAAGTTTATAAATGATTGAATTGACAATTTGTTCTGAATATGAAGTCGATCAGGTTGAAGAGGGTTATCTCTTGTTCTTTTCGGGGAATTTCTCTTCTGTAAAAAGGAGCGCAAACAGCACAGCCACCACCAGCGCATAACCAGCAAAGGCCAACCATGCCGAACTCCAACTGGGAGTGGCGGCGGCAAGCACAAAATGGTCTACCACCTTTCCTGCTGCCCATGTGCCCAAAGTTGCACCCAGGCCATTGGTCATCAGCATAAAAAGGCCTTGGGCTGAAGAACGAATATCGTCCGACGTGGTGTATTCGACATACAGGGAGCCTGAGATATTGAAAAAGTCAAAAGCAACCCCATAAACGATACAGCTGAGGACGAGCATCCACACACCACTGCCTGTGTCGCCAAAGCCAAAGAGACCGAAACGCAATACCCATGCCACCATGGAAATAAGCATCACCTTCTTGATTCCAAACCTACGCAGGCAGAAAGGAATAAGCAGTATGCAGAGCGTCTCCGACAACTGACTCAACGAGATAAGGGCGTTGGCATTGTGTGCCCCCCACGTATTGGCAAACTCCGGCACCTCCCTAAAATGGGTGATGAAGGTGTTGGCATAGCCATTGGTGATTTGAAGGGAGGCTCCCAAAAACATCGAGAAAAGAAAGAAGACGGCAAACTTAGGCTCTTTGAAAAGCTTAAAGGCACTGAGGCCCGAAGCTTCGGCAAACGACTTCGACGGCTTGCCCTTCCCCAGGCAGGGACAAGCGGGTAGCGTGAGGGCATAGCAGCACAGCACCAAACTCAACGCACCCGAAAGCAAAAACTGCTCGTGGGAATGCTGAAACTGAACGCCACTCCCGTTGGTGATGAAATTCACGGCCAGCATGCAACAAATAAAGCCTATGGTACCAAAAACCCTGATTGGGGGGAAATGCTTCACCGAATCCAACCCCGCCACATCCAATCCTGTGTATGCCACCGAATTGGCAATAGCAATGGTGGGCATAAAGAATGCCACACTAATTGCATGCAACACAAAGAATGGCACAAACTGGACATTCCCCACATTCGTCATCGCATAAACACCCGCACCCATCATGAAGAGTCCCGCAATGCCATGGCAGATCGACAGCACTTTCTGTGCCTGAATCCATTTGTCGGCCACAATGCCCATCAAGGCAGGCATGAAGATGGAGACAATACCCTGAATGGCAAAGAAAAGCCATATCTTATCGGCCAACCCTGCCCCATACAAAAATCCGCCCATGGAGGTGAGATAAGCTCCCCAAACGGCGAACTCCAAAAAATTCATTACAATGAGGCGTAACTTGATATTCATCTACTTATCCTTATTACAACAACAATAGAAAGTGCAAAAGTACAAAAAATATCTAAAATAGCATGCCTCCTATATACAATATTTATAAAATTAACAATTCAATTATGACAATCCATCGGTTAACCCCTATAAAAAGCGCTTTGTCTGCCGAATCCATCACATCACCACCCTTCATGCATGGCAAAAAAAAGAAAAGACGTGACACTCCACGTGTTCACGTCTTTTCTTCCTCGTGGCAACCTATACAGTTGCCCTTTAATAAACCAGCAACTATTTCACGTTGTAGGTAAGACGCATATTGATGCTGGCACGTTTCTTCTTTGAAGAAGTGTTGAAGGTGCCACCCCATGAGTAGTCTTCATCAGCCGAGTTGGGTGCAGTAATCTGAAAAACACCCATGTTGGCAGTTTGAAGTCCTCCGAGGCGTGAACCCGCACTCTTGGCAATGGTCTGGGCACGCTGTTTGGCATTGTCGGTAGCCTCAGCCAACATCTCAATCTTCAGGTCGGAGAGCTTGGTGTAGTAGTAGGAGACATCATTGTTGTCCAAGTTGATGCCTTTGTCCAGGAGTTCTGTAATCTCGCGCGAAATCTTTTCCACCTTTTCCACATCCTGGCTCTCTATGCGCACTTCCTGGGTGAGACGGTAACCAAGGAACGTATAGTAGCTCCTGTTGGCGTTGTTGTCCCAATGATAATCCGTCTCTTTGTTTGTCTCAATCGCCTTGAAGTCAAGCTCGGCATCGGCAATTCCTTTACTGGTAAGGTACTCGCGCACCGTCTTGTTAATATTCTTCAACTCCGTGTAGCCCTCTTTCATGTCCATATTCAGGACATTATACGAGATTCTCCACACGATGAGGTCCGAGTCGAAATCACGCTGTGCCATGCCCACAACCGAAACAGTTTTGGCATGCCCACGAGCCTGGTTGAACCATTTACCACCCAGCCATACTGCAATAATCATACAGATGCCGAAGATGGCAACACCATAAACAAATGTCGATTTTTTCATAGTAGTAGCCAATTAATTATTGTTTTCAATGATGTGATATAAAAGATGATGCAGCCGAGGTGCTACCCTCCAAGCCGCATCATATCCCCATAATCCTACAAATCAATAAACCGGGAAAGCAATCTCGCGCTCGATGACCTGATAGGCCACATTGTTGCGATAGATAGTCTGGCGAACCCAATTGTCGTCCTCGTCATATTCAAACACATAGCTGTGCTTCCAGTTGAGGTGTTCGTCGTAGTTGAAGGATGAGAGCTCAATCAGGTTGTCGTGGTCGTCATAATAGTAGGTAGTGAGTGCCACCAAGAAATCGTCGGCATCATAAAAACGCCATTCAATGCGGTTGCCGTGGCTGTCATACTTATACAGATAGCGCTGCATCAACTCGCCGTCGCGGTCGTAGAACTCCATCTCGGTGTTGTTGCCGGTGGCATCATACTTATACACGCGTTTCTCGGTCATGGTGCCGTCGGGGGCAAAGCTCTGTTCCTCCACCAGCCGGTCGTTCTCATAGCGCGAAGTCTCCTTCTTGGTCATGTGGTCGCCCATAAAGACGGTACGCTCTATGCGGTTGCCGTTCTTGTCGTTGAGGTAGGCGGTACGGCCGGTGAGCTGCTTGGCGCGATTGTACTCGTTCCATCCCAAAGCATAGCCGTGCACGTCAAAATAGTAGGAATACCAAGTGTACTCCCCGCCTTTGGTGCGGTATTTGTCCTGAAAGTTGCCACGCTTGTCAAAGGTGATGGAGTCTATGCAGATGAGCTGACGTCCACCGTTGCGTCCACCGTGGATGTCGTAGGTGTATTCAATTACATAAACGGCATTGCCGTTGATGCCCATTTCCTGACGGGAGGACTTGCGGGGGCCGTTGCCTGCCAAAGCGCTTCCTGCAACCAGGAGCATGAGTGCTAAGGTGAGTATTCTTGTCTTCATTGAGTAAGAGTATATTATAATTTCTAACTGATGATAACGCAATATTTTTTTTATTATTGTTCTGGCACTAACTTTTTTTTGTCATCAACAACTATTGTTCTTTTCTCGTCTTGCTCGTGGTGACGAAAAAGATGCAGGCAACCACCAGCGTCACCACGCCACCCAGGCCATAGCCAAGCCAATGAGGCAGCACCATGCCGAGGCCTTCTTTCTCTGCCACAAAGAGAAAACTGCTGGTAACCATGGTCATGAAAATGGCCGGAACAAGGGCTATGATGTACGGTTTCTTTTTCAAACAAAGGAAGACCGCTATTGTCCACAGGGTGACGGTGGCCAGCACCTGGTTGCTCCAGGCAAAGTATCGCCAAATGAAGTCGAAGCCCGACGGGTCGGCCAATGAGAAAATCAACAAGCCTGCTGCCAGCAGAAAGATGGGCAGCGCCACCAACAACCGTTTGGGAATGGGTTTTTGGTCTACATGCATAAAGTCGGCCACAATCAGGCGGGCCGAACGTAAGGCCGTGTCGCCGCTGGTAACGGCAGCACTAATCACGCCCAAGATGCAGATGGTGGCAATGACCGGCGTGAACCACTCGTTGGCAATCACGCCCACCATGGCGTTGCCACCCAAGGGCTGACCACCCGCACCAATGGTCTTGGCAGCCAAGGCGGGGTCGTGGTAGAACACCGTGGCAGCGGCAGCCCAAATAAGGGCAACCACTCCCTCGGTAATCATGGCACCGTAGAAGATGGGGCGCGCCTGCTTCTCATTCGTCATGCAGCGGGCCATCAAGGGCGACTGCGTGGCATGGAAGCCGCTAATGGCACCACACGCAATGCTGATAAACATCATGGGGAAAATGGGATTGTGGGCAGCGTTGGGGTGCTGGTTCTGCAGTCCCTCCCACACCTCGGGAATATGGGGCTGACGTATCACAAAGGCCACCACGATGGCCACAGCCATCGCCAGCAGCAGCAGCCCGAAAATAGGATAAATCTTGCCAATCAGCTTATCAATAGGCAGCAAAGTGGCTATCAAATAGTAGGCAAAGATAATGGTCACCCAGATGAAGATGTTCCAGTCGGGGGTGAAATTGTTGTTGAGCAGCACGGCAGGGGTATTCACAAACACCGCCCCCACCAGTATCATCAGCAACACGGTGAAACCGCGCATCACCTGCTTCATGCCGTTGCCCAAATACCTGCCGTGTATCTCGGGCAGCGAGGCTCCGTCCATGCGTATGGAGATAAAACCAGCAATGAAGTCGTGCACGGCGCCGGCAAAGATACTGCCAAACACAATCCACAAAAAGGAGGCCGTGCCAAACTGAGCGCCCATGATGGCACCACAAATGGGGCCCACGCCGGCAATGTTAAGGAACTGGATGAGGTATATGCGCCATGGCTTCATCGGCACATAGTCCACCCCGTCGGGGTGACTCACCGCTGGGGTGGCCTGCTGGGGGTCCACCTCAATAACACGTTCTATAAACTTGGAGTATAGGAAATACCCCAACAGTAGCAGCACAATAGCTATGATAAATGTGAACATGGTTGAGAGTTTATAGTTGAGAGTTTAAAGTCAGTTGAGAGTTTAATGTTTATTGTTTATTGGTTATAGGTTATTGAAAGTTGAAAGTAAAATCTGCGATTTCTGCGAGAGTTTTCCAAGCTTCAGCTTGCCCATTCGTGTTTTTCGTTTCTTTCGATGTGCTATAATAATTGAGTTATTAGTTGATAGTTGCCCCCTCCTACAGCTCATATTCCTGGCGGAAGGTAGGTATCTCCACATTATTCCAGCCGAGGGATGTGAGGGTATCGCGGAAGTTGAATTGGGTCTGTTCTTCGCCGTGCACCAAGAAGAGGGTCTTCAGTTTTTTCTTCTCCTGACAGCCTATATAATTAATCATCTCGCTGTAGTCGCCATGACCCGACAGCGACTCTATCCTGCGCAGTTCGGCACGCACTTTGTGGGGATGGCCAAAAATAGAAACCACCTCGTCCCCCCGCATAATCTTGGCTCCCAAGGTCTTGGGCTCGCAATAGCCCACACACAGGATGGTTGTGGATGGATTTTCAATATTGTTGGCTAGATGGTGCTTGATGCGGCCCGCCTCCATCATGCCCGATGCCGAGATGATGACGCAGGGCTTATGCCTGATGTTCAAGGCCTTCGAAGCCTCCACGCTCTGTATATACTGCAGGCGGTCGAAACCAAAGGGGTCAGGGTCATGTTTCATATACTCCAAAATCGGGGCACCGAAGCACTCCTGGTGCAGCCGCATGATGTTCGTGGCCGAAATGCTCAGCGGACTGTCCACAAACACATCCACGTCGGGCAGCAAATCCGCCGTGGAGAGGCGGTCCAACGCATAGATAATCTCTTGCGCACGGCCGATGGCAAAGGAGGGGATGATCAGCTTGCCCTTCTTCTTAGTGCAGGTGTCCAGCACGGCCATCAGCAGCTCCTGCTCGGCATTGGCAATAGAGGTGTGCAGGCGGTCGCCGTAGGTCGACTCCATAATGAGGTAGTCCACCTGCGGAAACGGCTCGGGGTCGCGCAGGATGTGCTTGTCATATCGGCCTATGTCGCCCGTGAAACCCAGCCTAATCGTGCGCCGGCCATCCTTTATTTCCATATACACACAGCTGCTCCCCAATATATGTCCGGCATCAAAAAACTCCACCATCACCTCACCCTCTATATTAAAAGGCTTATGGTACGGCACACTAATAAAGCAGCTCATACACTCCTGCGCCTCCTGCTCGGTGTAGATGGGCTCCACCGGATCCTGTCCCAGCGCCTTGCGCTTCTTATTGAATGTGTGCACATCGGCCTCCTGTATGCGCCCCGCATCGGCCAGCATGATGGCACAGAGGTCGCGCGTGGCGGGGGTACAGAGAATGGTGCCACGGAAACCCAGTTTATAAATAAAAGGAATCAGCCCCGAATGGTCGATATGGGCATGCGAGAGGATAAGATAGTCAATCTCGGCAGGGTCGAAACCCAGGTCGCGGTTCATGGCATCGGTCTCCAACCCCTTGCCCTGATACATGCCGCAATCCAACAATATCTTCAACCCCTTCTTGGTTGTGATGAGATGCTTACTTCCGGTCACTTCACGCGTGGCCCCCATGAATGATAGTTTCATATAATAACTTATTTTTTTCAACGCCACCTAAGGCAGCATCATACATTCCATTTTATATCCTAACCCAATAGCCAACAGCCAAATACACACATAATCCCCCTCCTAAAGCCCGACGAACACACCTGCAAAGATACGACTTTTTTCTAATTCCGCCTCAAATTTCTACCACCATCGCAGTCATCCCGAAAATGGTTGCGATGGCACCGAAAGCACCATGTGGCCAATTCCTCCAAGGCCCAAAGCAAGCGCCTGCGAATTTTTCGAGCCCTACCTTTCTAAAAGGCTCATGAGCTCCCAGAGGAGTCCGCCGTCGACGGTGGTGGAGCAGCGGAGGGCCAGACCGATGGTTATGGGTAGTTCCTCCTCCTTCTTGCCATCCTCTCGCTTATTTCTTGCTATCATCTCGTTTAACAGACAAGATCTGCGCAAGCATCTGCCAAGTACATAAACGCCTGTTCCCAACCCCTACTACAAGCATTTCCTAAGGAGGGGCTCGTTTGGGATTAAAGACTCATCCGTCTGACAACTCATAGGCCTAAACACGGGAGTTTAAACATGGTCCTTTTTGACCTAATTGCCCCACTTATGGCAATCAGGTTAAGAATGAAAAAAGCGGATTACAAATCATGAGCGGTCGAAAAATTTGTAAGGTACCGAGGACACGCCCTCTCGAATCTTATAGTCATGGGCATATTTAGAGGTATCACCACTGGATAGGAATATGCCCAGTAGTATGATGAAGTCTGACATCTATAAATCGCAAAGCGGAATGCGCATCTTTTAAAACAAAGATTGTACATTTTTGAGCCACGCACACACAACAAAAAGCCGAGGAGATGGTTGTCTCCTCGGCATTTGATGATGAATGGACCACGGTTATTTGATTTCAATCTGCCTCATCTGGGCTTTCTTCTCTTCTTCCTGCAGTTTGGGCAGGTTGATTCGTAGCACCCCGTGTTGCACGGTGGCCTCTATGGCCTCCTTCTTCACATTCTCGGGCAGTGTGAAAATCTGTTTGAACTGTAACTGACTGAACTCGTGGCGGAGATAGTGGCGCTCCTTTCTCTCATCTTTCTTTTCCTCCTTCTTGGACATCTCTACGATGAGGTTGTTGTCGCTATCAATGTTAATGCTCAAGTCCTCTTTCGACAGGCCAGGCACGCAGAGTTCGAGTTCGTAGTTCTTGTCGCTTTCGCTCACGTTCATCTTAGGCATCTCACCTTCTTCGGCAAAATTGTCCCAATTCATCAACTCGTTAAACAGCGAGGGCATCAAATCTTGATTTCTTTTTGCGAGTAACATAGCTTAAATCTCCTATATTTAATTGTTCTTTGTTTTTCTTTGCCTGCCTCCTTTCGTCGGCAGACAGCTATGATACTGCAACCCCGATGCCATCAACCAAGATAGGCGACAAAATTTCGCCATGCGCTACATTTTGTCGCCTGTGGGGTGTCAAAAATTCGCCTTTATTTCTGCTTTCCAGCGTAGGTGACTTTTTTCTGCGACATGGTGAAGGAGGTGTTGAGGTTGCCGCCCCGGAGCGTGCCCCGGAAGTTGGTGATGATCTTCTTGGGGTAACTTTTGTTGCCTGCGGTAGGGATGATGTTGGTGCCCGAAAGAACGAGGTTGCCGGCAGCATCTCTACTGGCAGTGAGGCCCGAGACGACCATGTCGACCCGCACGGGCATCATCTTGGCAAATTTGACGCGCTGCATAACCAACGTGGCGCGGCCTTGGCTGTCGACTGTGAGGGTGCATTGGATGTTTTTCTGTCCAAAGGAGGCGATGCTCATGTTGCCCACAAAGGTTTGGGCTTGCAGGAAAAGCCCGAGTGCGAGGGCGAAGAGAAGGGTGATAGTCTTTTTCATGTCGGTAGTTACGTGATTATTGTTATTATATTTCGGCGGGGATGTTATTGTTTTGTAATGCTGATTGTGGCGGAGGAGGCGTTAGCACGGAATTGGGGGGCGTAGGTGCTGCCAAGGGTGCAGCTGCCGGTGGCAAAGGTACCTGCATGTCGCACGTAAAGGTCATACTCGACATAGTATTTACCTTCTGATAGTCGGTCGATGTAGCAGTTGAGTCCTTCGTCGCGCACGTCGACATAGTAGCGCAGGCCTTGGTTCCACTTCCAGCCACTGGTGGTGCTGACGGGTTCGAAGCCGGCAGCGCGGGGTTCGTTGAGCACTAGGTTGTCTATGTCGTGCCGGCAGGTGATGTCAATGCGTATGCGCACTCGCTCGCCTACATGCAGGGTGTCATCGGGACCAAGGAGGCGAAGGCTTCCGTCGGAGGTCATGCGGCTGATACTCTTGCGCAGGGCGATGCCGGAGCTGTCGGCCTCGATGCTGTCAAGCGGGAGCAACTGGCTGTGGTAGATTGCACCCCAAGAGGGCAGCGGCGAGGTGGAGGTGAGGTGGAGGTGCAGTTCTTTTGTTTCTGGCGTTACCTCTATGGGTTCTGGCTTGCTCTTGAGGGGGAAGGGGACGCCACCCACTATAGCTTCGACGTGGCCGGGGTCGGGGCGAGAGAGACCCTGAGGCTGCCGCAGGAGGGCGCGCACGGCGTGGGCGGTTGCCATGTCGGAGGACCACAGGGTGCCCTGCTTGGAGGCAACAATCCACTGCTGTATAAGACCGACCGAGGTCCAGTCGTGCAGCACATCGGCAAAGACTTCCACCATCAAGGCGGCGGTTTCGACAGGACGCTGGTACCAGCCGTAACCATAGCGGTTTTCGTTCCAGTACATGCCTTTGTCCTCTTGGGTATGGGCCGACTCTTTGATGCGGGTGGCCAGGCGGACAGCGGCGGTGCTGTCGCCCATGCGGTGCAGGAGCAGCGACATCTGTCCGCGGGCGTGGAGCGGCATGTCGGCATCAGCACCCATGCGGCACAGCTGGTAGTAGAAGTGGTAGGCTTGACGGGTAAGGGTGTCGGTACTGTCGATAGGAAAATCGGGAAGGTAGAGGCTGCGGGTGTAGAGGAGCGAGAGGCAATCGGTGGGGTTCTTGTCCTCGGTGCGATGCTGATAGGCATCCACCACTTGGCGGTCGATATATTGCAGCGCGCTGCGGAGGGCATTGCGGTTGCGGCCGTCTTCGACAATCCCAGAGCAATGTGCCAGTCGTTGCAGCACGGCCTCGGTGACGTAACGGCTGGCCTGCTGTCCGTATGGCATCCAGCTCCAGCCTCCTGACGAATGCCGCTGGCTTTGCAGCAGGTTGCGGAGGTCGCGCTGGCTGCGGCGCTGGGCTTGCTGCCGTTGCTGGGGTGTGAGTGTGTCTACAAGGGTGGACAGCTGGTTCACATAGATACTGTTGGCCAGATAGATATTGCCTGGCATGAGGTGTCGTTTGAAGTGGGGCAGGGCTTGGAAGGCATGGTCGGCAGGGTTGGCGCTGTAGGCCAGGGAGAGCGAGTCGGTGCCGTTGAGGCTAAGCGGCAGGGTGTAGGAACGCATGACGGGCTGGCTTTCAGAGCCTCCGGGGAGGTAGAGCAGAGTGGTGGAGGTGACCCGCTGACGGTTGGAAAGAACTGGCAGCAGACCCTGCTCGCCGTCACTGAGGTGGATGCCCGACGGGGTGGATTGGACGGCGAAGACTTTATATTGTGCCACGTTACAGTGCTCGTCTACCAGGAGACGTGTGCTGACGGTGGCGGAGCTGTGAGGCTGAAGGGTGAGGGTGGTGTCGAAGCGGTGTCGGCGGGAACGATGGGCGGTGTCAGCATCGGCTATTTCGAAACCTACCTGAAGGGTGAGGCTGCTGTCGGTGAGGTTGGACACCTTGGCGGGCAGCACCACGCGGTCGCCTTGCCGCAGGAAACGGGGCAGAAGGGGCTGCACCATCAGTTCTTTCTGTGCTAGAATGGAACGTATGACAGCACCTGTCTGCAGCTGGTCGGTCCAGGCAAAGCCTGTGAGCTGCCAACGGGTGAGGGCGTCGGGCAGGGTGAAGGCAGCCTCCACTTCGCCCTGTGCATTGCTGCGCAGGTGGGGCGCGAAGAAGGCCAAGGTGGAGAGGTTTTGACGCAGGTTCTCCGGGACGGGGACCTCGCGAGGGGCGAAGGCGGGCGGAACCATGATCTCGGCAATGGCTTCTTTGGGCACATTGACTCCGGTGCGCTTCCATCCGTCGGAATACCCAACCCCTCCCACAGATGCCACAATAGATTCCACCGACGTGCCGGGCATGCGCGCTATGTCGTCGGCAGAAAGCCGTGTGCCACTCTTGGCTACGCCAATGTCTATGGAGGGGATTTTGCTTTCGACGATTTGGACCTCTTCCAGAGCTACTCCAGAGGGACTGATGGCAATTTCAACCACCTTGGGACTGGAGGTGACGGTGACGGGCACGGTGCTTTTGTTGTAGCCCACTGCCGAGATGGTGAGGTGGCATTGACCCATGGGAAGGCTGTTGAAGGAGAAAAGTCCGTCGAAATCGGTTTGCGTTGTGGCAATTTCGACTCCTTGGTAGGTGACAGTTACCCGGACAAAGGGTATCGCCTCACTGGTCTTCTGGTCATACACATGGCCGCGGAGCATTCTTTTTTGTGTGAGCGAGGAGAGGCGATTATAGTGGTGCCTGGGGCTGTAAAGTCCGAAGCCCAATTGAGGCGCTGGCAAGAGGGCTTGGGCCTTAAGGTGGGCGTTGGCGACAGAGTTGATACTGAGTGATGGAGCTTCGTAGTTGAGGTAGGAACGAGGAGTGTGATAGTTGAGGTTGAGGCCACAGCGTATGGGATGGTATTGGTTGAGGGTGGAGTCGAAGAGGGTGAGACACAGGTTGGCGGCCAAACCTGCCGAGTCGGCTCCGCTGATGCGGAAGGCAATGCGTTGGTGGGTGCCGGGCTGCATGCGGTGGCGGAAGGTGGTAGTGGCAATCGTGAGATGCTCCTCGGGTTGGAGGACATGGATGGTGTAGCTGCGACTGAAGAGGATTTCTTCGCGCACAGCGGAGAAGAGAACCTGCAGGCCGGCTTCGTAGTCTTTCCGTATGGGGATGGTGAGGCGGGTGAGGTGGCTGCTGTCGAGGGTGACCATGCCGGTCTTGAGAACCCTTGAGCCCACCGAGACGTGGTAGTAGAGGGGCTGGTTGCCGTAGGGGCTGCCCACCTCAAACTGCACGGTATCGCCCTTGCGGCAATAGATGTCGTGCCAATTAACAGTCTGGGGGTGGGTGCGTACGAACACCAGGTCGGTGCCAGTTACGCTGCCCGTGGGGGACACGTGGTTGACAACGGTGTCATGCCGGTTGCCGTCGGGGGTGCTGAAGGTGATGCGGTAGAGACCCGACGGCAGCGGCCCGAGGTGCAACGAGCGGGAGGCCATGGTGCGGTCGAGAAGCTTGGCCACAACGGGCAGGTGGCGGCTCTCGCCCTCGAGACTATCGAAGGCACGGAAGGGGAAAAGGCGGTGGAATTCTTCACGGCTGCCCACCCACTGGGCGGCGGGGTTTTCCTGCATGAGGGGGTCGAGGGTGCGCAGGGTGTCGGGCTGGCGCAGGCGGTGCAACTGGACACGCACATTGCCCGTAAGGGGGTGATGGTCGAAGTCGTTGTAGGCAAAGCGCAGGTGGTTAAGGTTGTCGCTGACCAGACGGCAGTAGCCGTCGGCTTCGCTGACGTGGAAGGCAAGGCTGGCAAACTGAACCTCGCCGTCGGCATCGGTAACGTACACGGTGGCTTCGTAGACAAAGGTGGCTTTGCGCCCCTGCCTGTGCTCAGCCTCGGCGGCCTCGCCAAAGTCTTCCAGCCTTGGGGTGAAGGTTAACTGGAAGCACCCGTCAGGACCCACACGGAGGCTGTCGCCGAAAAGGAACTCCTCGCGGAGAGAGGCAGCCTCGAGCCGAGAGCAGGACACCTCCCAGCTGCCCACAGCCCCTTCCATGGGGGCACCGCTGAAGCTGCTGACGGTGCCGTAGAGCGTTACGGGCTGGCCAAAACGGCGTAGGCTGCCGCTGTCGGCACTATCCTTGTGCGACGAGAGCGAGACGAAGAAGCGAGGTGGCTTGTAGGCCTCGACATAGATGCGCTGGTCGGCTCTGTATCGGGGTTTGCCTTTCGAGAAAACACTCAGCCAATGGGCTCCATTGCGGTCATCGGAGGGTATTACAAATTGGCCCCAGCATCGACCATGCTCGTCTGTGGTGAGGTAAAGGGTGTCCTGTCTGTCGTAATAATCCATGACGGCCACGAGGTCCACTCTGGCGGCAGGCTTTCGGCGGCGGTTGTATTCTTTACCTGTGGCGCGGTCGATGTATGCCAGGCAGCAGAACTGCACGGTGTCGCCCAGGCGGTAGACAGGCCTGTCGGTCATGATGATTTGAAGGTGTTCTTTTTGTTCCTTGCGGAATGAGTAGCTGTAACCCCAGATTTGTTGTATTTGTTGGTCACCGTCGTTTTCTGAAGTCAAGTATTGCGGAGGGAAGAGTTTCCGTGTAAGAGGGCTGGTGCAGAAACTAAAGTAGCCCTGGTGGTCGGTGTAGGTGTGGCGGCGGCGGTGACGCTCGGCTATGCCGCTAGAGTGGAGTGTGACGCGGGTGTCGGTGAGAGGTTGACCCGACTGGCGGTCCACCAAGTGGCCCGCAATGGCGGTGCGACCTGCTGACGGAGTGATGTAATTGATGAAGAGGGCATCGTTTGACAGGTATAGGCTGGTGCAAAAGATACTGTCGGTGTAGGCCAGCAGCCAGTAGACGCCTTGCGCCACAGCTGGCAGGGGTATCAGATAGGAATGGGCACGGTGGTCGCCAGGGTCGGGCAGCGCCTGCTGCCACTCTTTGACGGGGGTGAGCGCCATCAGGGAGTCGCGGCAGTTCGAGTCGTCGCTGCTGTATGGCACTAGGCGGAAGTGCAGCAGAGGCGTGTTGCGGGCATTGACGAGAGCCAGGCGATTGCGCTTGGAGGAGGCCACATTTGTGTGCTGTAAGGAGAATTCCGGACGGCAAATTTCTCGTCTAAGCACCCGGCACTGGTCGGCACCATAGGTGTTGGGAAAGCGGCGCTCCACCTCGAGGCAGGCGTTTTCGGCCGCCACTAAGGAGTCGGCAAAGTTGAAGACCTTGGCCCGTTTGGTCAGGAGCAGGGATTTCATTTCGTCGGTCTTCAGCAGCGGCAGGTAGTAGTGGTAGGTACGGTCGAAATTTTGGAAGGGGAAGAAGCGTTGGAGGTCTATCCAGCAGGCCTCGTCGGCAGGACGGTCGACATAGAGCCGCGCGATGCGGTAGTGGATTCGCTGAGGGAAGGGTAGCGTATCGGCCTGTTCGACCCGAGAGACGAAGAGGGACAGGGGCTCAAAATCGCCGCCAATGGAGGTTTCGCCCGAAGGAATCTTGGCAAGGGACTCCATGAGGGTTTGCACAGCCATGCTCAGCAGCGTACTGTCAAGGGTGAAGGGGGCGCTGCTGTCGGCGGCAAAGAGGCGACTGTATGGCACGGGAGAGGCATGACGGAGGGCATTGGCATAGGCCAACACGCTGTCGGCACACATGGTAAGCGTATCCTCCATGCGTTGCCTATGCCAAAAGGTCATGGACAGGTTGGGGTTGTTGTGGGGTTTTGCGCGGGTTATTCGCCAGTGGTGACTGCTGTACACTTCGCTATAGGTTTGGAATAGGAAAGCGTAGGCCAACGCGCGGTCTGCACCTCGCAACCTGCGGGCGAGGTGTCCCCAACGCATGACGGCCGAGTCAGATGGGGCCTTGTTGTAGGCAAGGTCGATCGTGTTCAGGTAGAGGGCTGCCGTCAGTTGCTCGGGTCCGGTACCCAAGGCCAATTGCTGTCGATAGGCTTGCTGTGCCAAGGGGTAGGCCGTGGCAAAGCGATACTCGCTTATCAGCGTGTCGAGATGGCCCCAAAGGGTTTTGTTCTGGGCCGGAGCCCACAGCGCTATTGCGCCAAAGAGTAATAGGAATAAGGTCTTCTTCATAGAAATAAGTGTATTATAAGCGGTTGCAAAGATACATTTTTTATTTTAAAAAGATACATTTTTTATTTTAATTGGCACATTATTATTTTTATAACGGCCATCTCAGGACACGTTAAAGATTGCTGCTAGTGTTTGATTCGGAAATTTTGACAGAAAATAATAGCTCAATAATGTCTATTTTCGGAAATTTTGTCATAATATTTTTGTTGGCATTGCGATTGATATATTGGGGGGTGTCTGCAGATAAGAAAGCAGACGGAAAGTAAAACAAAAATTGATAATAAACAATTAAAAAATAGGAGAATAAAATTATGTTACTGGTTAAAAGAAATCCCGATTTGATGCCTACCCTGTTTAACGAATTGATGAACTGGGACAACTGGAACAACTGCAGCAGCGATGCACAAGGCACGATGCCTAAGATGAATGTGAGCGAGAGCAACGAAGACTACGAGATTGAACTGTGCGTGCCCGGCCTGAGCAAAGAGGACTTGAACCTGAGCATCGACAGCGAAGACAACCTAGTAATAGAAATGGTGGAGGGCGAAAAGAAAGAAGAGAAGAAGGAGGGTCGCCACTTCTTGCGCCGTGAGTTCGGTCAGCTGCAATTCAAGCAACTGCTCCGCATGCCCGAGAACGTCAAGCGCGACGACATCAGCGCCACCGTCACCAACGGCATCCTGCACATCGTCCTGCCCAAGTATACCGAGGCAGAGAAACGCGCCATGGGCAAGAGCATTGAGATTAAATAACCTTCGGGTTGAAAAAACAACAATAGGCTGCCACAGTTGCTGTGGCGGCTTTTTTGTTTCATGAGGGATGATGGAATACGGTTGCAGTTATTATACAATTATACATATACTTTTTTGTTATTATATTCGTTTTTTTTTGTATTTTTGCAAATTCGAATGATTGTAGCAGATGGATGAAATGAACCACACAGACCCCGAGTCAATCACGCCGAAACATATAGACATTCAGAAAGTTTTGGCCGCCAAGAATGTGAAGCTGCCCAACTGGTTGGTGGGGCGGATGGAACGTTTGCTGCATCTGGACGACATCAACCACTGCATCTATCTGCATAGGGACAAGTTCGGCCTTGACTTTGTCTGTGCCCTGTTGGACACGCCGCGGCCCGACGGCCTCGACCTCAAGGTGGAAGTGGTCAATCCTCACAATATCCCCCAGCAGGGCTGCCCCATCATTGCCGGCAACCACCCCCTGGGAGGCCCCGACGGCTTGGCCCTGATGCGCGCCATTGGTCCCTACCGCAACGACATCCGGTTTCCGGTAAACGATTTCCTGCTGCACATCCCAGGCTTGGCCCCGCTGTTCATCCCCATCGACAAGGTACACCACAATGCCGCTAACGCCCACACGCTGGAGCAGGCTTTCGCCGAGCAGAACGCCCTGCTCTATTTCCCTGCCGGTCTCTGCTCACGCAAACGCAAGGACGGTACCATCCACGACCTAGAGTGGAAGCCCACCTTCATCAAGAAGGCGGTGAAGTATCGGCGCGACGTGGTGCCTTTCTTTTTCGATGCCAAGAACCGCCCGCGATTCTACAACCTGGCACGCCTGCGCGAACGCTTGGGCATCCGGTTCAATTTCGAGATGGCGCTGCTGCCCGCCGAAATGTTTGCCCAATGCGGCAAGACGCTGCAGCTGATTGTGGGCAAGCCCATATCCTACACCACCTTCGACAAACGCCTCTCGGCCAAGGAGTGGGCACGGAGGGTGCAAGACTATATTTATGGCCTGAAGGAAGACCCGACGGCTGAATTTAAAATTTGAGGACGATGGTAGACATTTCTTACGTAATTCCTAAGGTACCCCGCGACCTGATACGCACGGAACTGAAGCACAAGCATTTCCTGCGTAAGACCAACTGTGGCAACAAGGAGATCTATATCACTACCGCACACCTCTCGCCCAATATCATGCGCGAGATTGGCCGCTTGCGCGAGATCAGCTATGCGCTCGACGGCGGCGGCACCGGCAAGGACTGCGACATAGACGAGTTTGACACCCTGCCCGAGCCCCACTGCTTCAAACAGCTCTTTGTGTGGAACCCCAAGGACGAGGAGATTGTGGGGGGCTACCGCTTCATTCACGGCAGCAACATGATGCGCGACGCCAACGGCTCTTTTGTCACCCCCACGTCGGAACTGTTCGAATACTCGGAGGATTTCGTGAACAACTACCTGCCCTACACGGTGGAGCTGGGACGCGCGTTCGTGCAACCCGAATACCAACCCAGCACCAACCTGCGCAAGGGTCTCTACTCGTTGGACAACCTCTGGGACGGATTGGGTGCCATAGCCCTGGAGATTCCCGAGACTCGCTATTTCTTTGGCAAGATTACCATGTACCCCCAGATGAACAGCCGCGCAAAGGATATGGTGCGCTTTTTTATGCTGAAGCATTTCCCCGATGCCAACCACCTGGTCAAGCCCTTCGAGGCAATGCCCATCACCATGGAGCAAAAAGAGCTGGAGAGCCTGTTCGACGGCAAGAACTACAAGGAGGACTACCAAATCCTAACCCACAGCGTGCGCGCCCTCGGCAGCGTGGTGCCCCCCATGATCAATGCCTACATCACCCTCTCCCCCACCATGCGCTGTTTCGGCACCGCCGAGAACAAAGATTTCGGCAATACCGACGAGACCGGCATCCTGGTGGCCATCAAGGAGATTATCCCCGAGAAGCGAGCCCGATACATGGAGTCGTATGACACCAAGAACCACGTGCTCGACCGCCCCCACCTCTTCCGCATCAACATGAAGATGCTGCCCTGGTGGAAACAGGTGGCCGACGAGGAGCGCGAAGAGCTGCGCCGCCTGAAACGTTTGAAACAACAAGCCGCCCAAGAGGTGCGTGCCCAACGTAAGAAAATCCGCCAGGAGAGACGCGAGGTGCGCCGCTCGCTTATGAAATAACGTGGTGGCCTGCCCGCAACAGAATGTAAAGAATATGGAGATAAAGAAAGCAGAATTTGTTGTCAGCAACACCGACTACCGCAAATGCCCCGACACCGGACTGCCCGAATATGCCTTCATCGGCAGAAGCAATGTGGGCAAGTCGTCGCTGATAAACATGCTCACCCACCAGAAAGGCCTGGCAAAGACCAGCGTGCGCCCGGGCAAGACACAGCTCATCAACCACTTTCTCATAAACAATGAGTGGTATCTGGTGGACCTGCCCGGCTATGGTTATGCTCGCACGTCGAAGACCTCGCGCGAGAAATGGCAGAAGATGATAACCGACTATCTGCTCAAAAGGGAAGCCCTGGTGAACGTGTTTGTGCTGGTCGACTCGCGCATCCCGCCACAAAAGATAGACCTTGAATTTATCAACTTCTTGGGCATGAACGGCACTCCTTTGAGCATCATCTTTACCAAAATCGACAAACAGAAACAGCGCGAGATTGCCGCCACCGTCAACACCTACAGGCAAACCCTCGCAGAGGTGTGGGAAGAGCTGCCCGAGATGCTGATGACCTCTTCGGTGACCGGTTTTGGACGCGACAGGGTACTGGCACGCATTGACGAAATCAACCAACAACTCAAACAACATTAAAAAACAGACTATCCAATGAAGTATTGCAAGAAGCTGCTACTAACTATTGCCGTTGTCTTTACTTGCTTTGCCTCTATGGCGCAAAATACCGACCGCGTGGACTTTGTGGTGCGCCACATCACCCGCAGACCTGCCGTGAAACATGCCTCTTTTGCAGTTTGTGTGCATAATATCACCAAGGACAGCACTATCTATTCGCGCAATGAGGACCTCTTTATGATGCCTGCCGCCATCAACAAGCTGTTCACCTCCGCCGCTGCCTACAGCCGGTTGGGGCCCAAATTCACCTTCGAGAACTACCTCTATTATTCTGGCAAGATTGAGGGTGGGACCCTCAATGGAGACCTGATTATGGTAGGTTCGGGCGACCCCTTCTTCTGCTCCGACAGATTTGCCTACACCGACTCTACCTTCAACCGGCTGACTGCAGGTCTGCGCCAAATGGGCATCCACCGCATCAATGGTCACGTCTATGTGGACACCTCCCTCTTTGAGGATGAGATGATGCATCCCTCCTGGCAATGGTCGGACCTGGGCAACTCCTTTGGCAGTGGTGCCTGCGGCCTTAACTATAACGAAAACTCGGTAGATGTGCATTTCCGTGCCGGCAGAAAGACGGGCGACCCTGTGGTCATCACCAGCATTCAGCCCGAGATACCCATCGCCAACCATGTCACCACCGGTGCCCGCGACACCCTTTTCGACGTCATCTTCTACGGCTCACCCTACGAAGGCAGCCGCATCTGCCGCGGCGTCATCCCCCTGGGAACGGCCGACACCCATTTCCGCGCTTCCATGCCCCACCCCGCCTATACCATGGCCAACGAGTTCACCCACTATTTGCGCAAGCACGGCATCCCCGTCTCGGGCGAACCATCGGTGCATTTCACCATGCCCAACAAATACAAGCAGGTGTGTGTGGATACCTCTTTCAACCTGTTGACCATCACGGCCCTGACCATGCAAACCAACAGCAACATAGCCGCCGAAAGCCTTTTCAAACTCATGGGCTACCTGCGCGATGGCCACGGCTGCTACGCTTCGGGTAGGGCTTTCCTATATGATTACTTCAACGAGCTGAATCTCGACAAACGGGAAGTGAAGATGGTGGATGGTAGCGGCCTTTCGCGCGACAACCATGTGACGGCCTATTTCGTCACCCAGTTCTTGGATGCAGTGGCTCGGCAGCCTTTCTTTTGGGACTTTGCCAGTGCCTTGGGCATCAGCCAGAAAATGCCTGAGTATGCTGTCATACCCGAGGTGCCCGGTGGCTGTTCGCTGCGCGTGAAGAGCGGCATCATGGCTGGAGTGCGCAACTTTGTGGGCTACTTCACCAACGACGACGACGAGATGTTCAGTTTCGCCATCATGTGCAACAACTATGACTGCGACGATGCCACCATGGACCGCCTGATTAAAGATATCATAGAAGAGATAGTGAAACTCTAGTTTCTAAGATAGAAAAAATAATAGGGCAGCCATTGCGGTTGCCCTATTTTTCTTTATTGAAGTGGATGCGTTAGAATCGAATGCCTGCTGAGATGGGGATCCATGCTGATTCAAAAGCCAGAGTGGTAATGCCCAGTTCAGTAAATAAGGAACAGTTGTCGAATGCATTGATGTCCAGGCCGATGCCAAACCTGCCTTGAAATCCCTCAAATCCTCCTATGAATGAGCCGCCTGCGTCCAGAATGAAATAGGGCGATAGGGTCTTTTGTGTCGCGAAATCATAGCGCAAGGAGGCCATGGTGGGTAAATAGAAAACACCATTGAAAGGACTGTCTGTCATTATCAAGGTGGAAGGAACGGCAACTATACCAGCAGAGAAGTGGTCGGAGAACTTGTACCTGACAGCAATGTCGCAGGCCAGCACGTCAAAAAGGTTGAATTTGGCCGTCTGGGAGATGGATGCTTCCCATTCAAATTTTTTACTTTTTTGAGTGCTCTCTTGTGCACTGAGGTTGGTGAAACCTCCCATAAAGAGCAGTGCGATTAAGACGCAAATGGTTTTCCTGATAGTGTTACTCATTGTATTATTGTTATTTTTAGATGTTAATAATATTGTTTTTGTTTGCCACAAAGGTACAAAAAATATTGCATATAGAAAAAAAATGCATACGCTTTTCTGTTTTGGGAGGTCGTGTGTATTTGTTCTGGTGTTGGGATACCTTTTCCTATGAACAGCAACGGGATTAATAAGAAAGGAGACAACCACTTTTTAGGGTGATTGTCTCCTGATGGGTGTGTCTGCGGCTCGGAAGCCACAGGGGGATTAGCGAATGAGGAAGGAGAACTTGTTGAAGTTCTTGAGGGCGATGCCGGTGCCACGCGCCACGGCGCGCAGGGGGTCTTCCGCAATGTGCACCTGCAACTTGGTCTTGGAGGAGATGCGCTGATCCAGGCCACGCAACAAAGAGCCGCCACCGGCCAGGTAGATACCCGTGCGGTAGATGTCGGCAGCCAGCTCGGGAGGAGTGGCCGAAAGGGTGTCGAGGATGGCCTGCTCGATGCGGGCAATCGACTTGTCGAGGGCATGGGCAATCTCCTTATAATTGACAGAGATTTCCTTGGGCAGACCCGTCAACAGGTCGCGGCCCAGGGTGGGATAATCCTCTGGGGGCTCATCGAGCTCGCTGATGGCAGCACCCACTTTTATCTTCACCTGCTCGGCAGTACGTTCGCCAATCACCATGTTATGCTGTTTGCGCATATATTCCACCACATTCTCATTAAATTCATCACCAGCCACACGGATAGAGTTGTTGCAGACGATGCCACCCAGAGAAATGACGGCAATCTCGGCCGTGCCGCCTCCAATGTCAACAATCATGTGGCCTTCGGGTTCCAGAACGTCGATGCCAATACCGATGGCTGCCGCCATGGGCTCATGAATCATGCGGATTTCCTTAGCACCAGCCTGCTCGGCCGACTCGCGGACGGCACGCTCCTCGACATTGGTGATGCCGGAGGGGATGCAAATAACCATACGGAGCGACGGGGGCATAAACGAGCGATTGATGCGGGTGATGCCGATGAGCTCACGGATTAAGTGCTGGGCCATCTCGAAATCAGCGATAACACCACCACGCAAGGGGCGGATAGTCTCGATGTTCTTGTTGTCGGTTTTGCCGGCCATCGACTGGGCACGCTTACCAACAGCGATGATGTGTCCTGTGTTGCGGTCGACAGCCACGATGGAGGGCTCATCAACCACAATCTGGTCGTTGTAAATGACAATGGAGTTGGCAGTGCCCAGGTCCATTGCGACCTCTTTGTTAAAAAATGAAAATAGACCCATTATTTATGAATACTTATTATTATATATTTCTGATATTGTTTCTGTTTCTTGCGGGGGCAATCAATGCTTGAAATGGCGGAAACCGGTGATGGCCATACCCATGTGGTTCTTCTCGCAGTAGTCGATAGAGTCCTGGTCGTGAATGGAACCTCCCGGGTGGGCCACGGCGGTGATGCCGGCCTCATGGGCAATCTCAACACAGTCGGGGAAGGGGAAGAAAGCATCGCTGGCCATGACGGCTCCGTGCAGGTCGAAGCCGAAGCTCTGAGCCTTGGCAATGGCCTGGCGCAGGGCATCAACACGCGAGGTCTGGCCAGTACCGCTGGCACAAAGCTGACCGTTCTTTGCCAGCACAATGGCATTGCTCTTGGTGTGCTTGACCAGAATGGTGGCAAATGCCAGGTCGCGGGCCTGCGCCTCGGTGATGGGGGTAGAGGTGACGCTCTTGGCCATGTCGGCAGCGTTAGGCACCACCTGGTCGCGATCCTGCACCAACACGCCGTCGAGCACACTGCGGAACATCTTGTCGTGCATCTTAAAGGCATTGCGTTTCAGTATAATGCGGTTCTTCTTACCCTTGAGGATGTCGAGAGCCTCGGGCTCATAGTCAGGAGCAATGCATACCTCGAAGAAAATCTTGTGCATCTCCTCAGCCACATCCTTGGTGATGGGACGGTTGGCAATGAGGATGCCACCAAAGGCCGAAACGGGGTCGCCGGCAAGGGCATCTTTCCACGCCTCCAACAGGGTGGGACGGCAAGCCAAGCCACAGGCATTGTTGTGCTTGAGGATGGCAAAGGTAGTCTCGCTGAAGTCGTCGATAAGGGCACAGGCAGCATCTATGTCGCCGATATTGTTATAGGAAATCTCTTTGCCGTTGAGCTTGGTAAAGCAGGCATCGAGGTTGCCGAAATAATAACCTTTCTGGTGGGGATTCTCGCCATAGCGCAGCACTTGGGCTTGGGTGCAACTCTGCTTGAAGGCGGGAATCTGCTCCTCGCGGTTGAAATAGTTAAAAATGGCCGTGTCGTAGTTGGAACTGACGTTAAAGGCATAGCCTGCAAAATGACGGCGCTGAGCCAGGGTGGTGCCGCCATCCTGCTCCTGATAGAGTTTCAAAAACTCCTCATAATGATCAACGGCAGGAACAATCACCACGTCCTTGAAATTCTTGGCGGCTGCACGGATAAGGGAAATGCCGCCGATGTCTATCTTTTCAATGATGTCCTGCTCTGGGGCCCCGCTGGCAACGGTGGCCTCAAAGGGATAGAGGTCCACGATGACCAAGTCGATTTCGGGAATCTCATACTGCGCCAGCTGCTCCCCGTCGGAGAACATGTCGCGCCTACTGAGAATGCCGCCAAAGACCTTGGGATGGAGGGTTTTGACACGGCCTCCCAGAATGGAAGGATAGCCCGTGAGGGACTCAACGGCAACGGGCTCTATGCCGAGGTCGTGGATAAACTTATAGGTGCCACCCGTCGAGTAGATGGTCACACCTTGGCGGTCGAGGGCTCTAACGATGTCTTCAAGTCCGTCTTTATAGAAGACCGAAATGAGGGCTGATTTTATCTTTTTTAACTCCATTAATATTATAATTATTCTATTATCTTTATATAACATATTGACAATATATCACTTGGTGATATATCGTCCCCATGCTTGAAAGTGCAAATATACTATTTTTTTCTAAATTGCGCAAAATTCTTTTCTTCCCCCAAAAACCAGAAAACCAAAAATCCGTAGGATTTGTGCAATTCGAATTCAAAAAGTGAAGCAACCATCCAAACGAACGACTGCTTCACTTGCACTATAATCGGTGTAATCTGTGTGACAATAGAGTCTAATACCCCACTCAGCCCTGGCCGAACTCGATGCCAAGGCCCTTGGCCGTGTGGACCAGCTGGCCCTTGGGGTCGACGAGGTTCTGTGCACGCACGGCCTCCTCGAGCGACACATCCACGATTTCGGGATGGCGGTATGCCACCATGCGGCCAAACTTGCCCTCCATCACCAGTTCCATGGCGCGTACGCCAAACTCCGACGCCAGGATGCGGTCGAACGCAATAGGGGTGCCCCCGCGCTGCAGATGGCCTAAAATGGTGCAACGAATGTCCTGTTCCACACCTGCCGCCTTCAGCTCTGCGGCCAGCTGGTTGCCAATACCACCCAGCCTAACATGCTGGTAGCCCACCTCATCGCTCTTGGTACCCACGATGGAGCCGCCTTTGGGCTTGGCCCCTTCGGCCACCACAATGATGCAGAAACCGTGCCGCTTGTTGTAGCGTTGCTCAATCTTTTTCTTCACCTCCTGTATGTCGTAGGGTATCTCGGGAATCAGACACACGTCGGCACCACCGGCTATGGCGCTATGGAGGGCTATCCAACCGGCATCGCGTCCCATCACTTCCATGATAAAGACGCGGTTGTGGCTGGCAGCTGTGGTCACCAGCTTGTCGATGGCCTCGGTGCAGATCTGCACAGCCGTCTGGAACCCGAAAGTATAGTCGGTTGAAGAAAGATCGTTGTCGATGGTTTTAGGCACACCTACGATGTTCAGCCCCTTCTGTGCAAGGCCCAAGGAGATGCGTTGCGACCCGTCGCCACCAATGTTGATGACGGCATCCACCCCTAAGTACTGCAGTTTGCGAATCATCTCGTCGCTGCGGTCCACGGTTGTCCAGCTACCGTCGGGCTGGCGCACAGGCCATTCAAAGGGGCCGCCCTTGTTGGTAGTGCCCAAAATCGTGCCGCCCATCACCAGCAGGCCGTGGACGCTCTTCTCGTCCAGTTCCACAATCTCCGTAGGTTCGCGCAGCACGCCGTTGAACGACTCAATGCAGCCTATCACCTCCCAGTCTTTTTCTTGCGAGGCCCGTTTCACGATACCCCTTATAACGGCATTCAGGCCCGGGCAGTCGCCGCCGCCCGTCAGCACCATAACTCTTTTCAATGCCATGTCTTTACATTTTAACAAATTGATAAATATAGGATTGTAACAATAAGCCAATCCCTAACGAACTACAAAAATACAAATAAAATTTAGTATATGACCAAAAAACTTTCCGTCCGCACCCAGTTTCCACCTCCTCCACTGCCACAAAACCCACTCCCACCCAGGTGTACCGACGAAACAGATGGTAGCGCAAACCCCTCCTGGGAGGAAGCTTGTCTCCAAGGCTCAGAACCGCCCACCTCAATCTTGGGAAAAGCTTGGCCAGACCTTGTTTGTTGATTGAGTAAAAAGCGAGAAGTTCGCGAGGAGAAAGCAAGAAGATAGTGAGAATGGGCTGGAGCCACCGATGAGCTACCCCAAAAAACCAGATTGGATGGAGGAAGCAAAATGGGCGGAATATCCCGAGCATTCAGATTATCTGGTTTTTCCGGAGGGGGCTGAGAAACCGGTTATTCTTGAAGGGGCCGAGAGGTAGTGGCTGGTTGTGTCAGGGGAATTTTCGTTCTGATTTATTATATTTGGCAAAAAAGGTGTATTTTTGCAAAGGGAAAAAAATAACGACAGCATGATTTATTTTGATAGTGACTATATGGAAGGTGCTCATCCCGAAGTGATGAGACGTCTGATGGAGACAAACCTCGAGCATACGGTGGGCTATGGCGAGGACCCCTATTCTGCCCATGCCCGCCAACTAATCCGCCAAGCCTGCCAGGCACCCGATGCGCTGGTGCAGTTTCTCATAGGTGGCACACAGACCAATGCCACGGTGATAGATGCCCTGCTGCGACGGCACGAAGGGGTGCTGGCGGCCGAGACCGGCCATATCAACGTGCATGAGAGTGGTGCTGTGGAGCACAGCGGCCACAAGGTGCTGACACTCCCCTCGCACGGCGGCAAGGTAGATGCCCGAGAGGTGGCTGAATATATCGACACATTCTACAGCGACGACACCTACCCACACATGGTGGCTCCCGGCATGCTGTATATCACCCAACCCACCGAGCTGGGCTCCATTTATAGCCTGGCCGAGTTGGAGGCCCTCAGCCAGGTCTGCCATAAGCATCATATCCCCCTCTACTTAGACGGTGCCCGACTAGGTTACGGCCTGGCGGCCGAGGGGGCAGACTTTACGTTGGCAGACATAGCCCGGCTGTGCGATGTCTTTTACATCGGAGGTACCAAGGTGGGAGCCCTCTTTGGCGAAGCCGTGGTGGCTCCCAACCCCGAGCGGCTGCCTTTCTTCTTCGAACTGGTGAAACAACATGGAGCCCTGCTGGCCAAGGGCCGGCTGCAGGGGGTGCAATTTGAGACACTCTTCACCAATGGGCTCTACCAGCAGATTGCCCGAAGTGCTGTGGAGTTGGCCTTGCACCTGCGCGATGCCTTTGTGGCCCGTGACATTAGGGTGGCCTTCCCCTCCCCTACCAACCAACAATTCTTTGTCCTGCCCAACGAACTGATGGACAAGCTGAGAGAGCACGCCTCGTTTGAGAACTGGGGTCCCCGTGGAGAGCGAGAAACCACGGTGCGCTTTGTCACCAGCTGGGCAACCACCAAGGAAGAGGTGGAGCAGCTTATTGCCCTCCTTGACCGTCTTTAGTCAACAACCTTGCGACACTCTCCACACTCCTCTTTCATGTCAGTATCCGTCGAAAGCCTACTGATAGTCCATCTTAGCTTCGCTCAGCAACGAAGTTATGATGGATTTGGGTTGAATAATTCTATTGTAGGTTAACTGATGAAACAGCTTGACATTCTGAAAAACAAAGGATTAATGCCACCTGTCCTACATTCAAGCAACAATAGACGAGTGTCATCTATACCTTAGCTTTTCAGAATGTACCAACAGAACAATTGGTAATAATAATAATGCCCTATTACAGTAGCGTGGGTTTCGACATAGTATGCACTCCCACTGGCACTATAATCATCGAGAGCAACACAGGCACAGGAATGTGTGCTTCCCAGATAGGTCGCGAATGGGGCAATGCCGACGCCTTCGTCAAGAACTAGCCATTAATCATAGTAACGCCTATAAAGAATGGTTGCTTGTTCACGTGTGCTACCTAATGCACTCAACTGCATAAAACTAGGGGGACAACACCTTTCTTCACTTTATTGACTATTGATGGGTTCTATTAATTCGATTTTGAGAACGCGTGCCTCCGGCACGCTGAGCTATATCTACTTGATATACCCCACACACAAAAAGAGGTAGCTCCCATACGGTCGCGACCCCTTTTTATGCGGGGTTTCTTCGAGACGTTGCTACATCTCGGCATAGCTCGAACAAGTTCGGCTCTGCGCTCGACTTTCGCAACGTTATTGAGAGTTTGCCTCTTCGATGCAATTAATAGAAGTCACCTTAATCGGTTTATTACAACAAAAAAATTATACAAATAACAAAACCCATAACAAGATGCGCTCCAAGCGGAGGAGGGCATGTTTAATGGCGAGGCCGGTGGCATAGCCGGTGTGGGAACCGTCGTAACTGACAACACGGTGGCAGGGGACGATGAGGGAGATGGGATTCTGACCGACCATTCCTCCAACGGCTTGCGCTGACATGCCAGACAAGCCACGACGTACGGCAATTTAATCACGAATGAATCACCCCTCATCTTGTTTATTTTATCACAATGGTGTTCTTGTCGGGAAAAGCTTTCCACCGTTTGCCGTAGGCATCATAGGCATCGGTGACCACCACGAAGGCATTGTCGTCGAACTGACGGATGGCGGTGGTGATGGACTCGACCTGGCGCATGGGCACCACCATGAAGAAGGTGCTGTTGGGCTCGAGGGAGTAGAGGCCCTCGCTGCTGAGGATGGTGGCAGTACGGTCGATATTTTGCAGGATGTATTGGCGCAGAGGCTCATTGCCTTTCTTGGTAATGATGAAGACAATCTTATCGTTCTTAGAGCCCGACACCACATAGGCCAGTGTCTTGGTCATTAGGAAGATGCAGAGTAATGAATAAAGTGAGAGGATGCAGGAGGAACTGCTGGCGGGACCCTGGCCGGTGCCTATGCCGAAACCAATTACCAGCAAACCCAACAGGACGATGATGCCGTCGGTGCAGATGAGTGCGTTGGAGAACTTTACCCGCAGATACTTTTGCAGAATCATGGCGATGATGTCGGTGCCCCCCGTGGTGGCCTTGCGCCCCACGATGAAGGCCGAGCCGGTACCCACCAGCACAGGGCCGATGATGGCGGCCACGATAAGGTGGTCGGAGAGGTCGAGCACCCCGCCCAATAGTTGTGTGGGATCGAGGGCCTGTAGGGCCTCGGTGGAAGGGTATACCAGCGTGGATAGCCCATTCATAATCAGCGGAGTGATAAGGGTGGCAAAGAGGGTTTTGATGCCGATGCCCTTGCCCAAGAAGAAATAGGAAAGGATAAGCAAAGGAATGCTGATCATGTAGCTGAACGTGCCCACCTGCAGGTGGGGGAAAAGATTATGCAAAACGATGCTGGCACCGAAGACTCCTCCTGGCACAAATTTATAGGGATTGATAAAAAGAACAAAGCCGACGCTCACGATGCAGCTGCCAAGGACGATGCTGAGATAGTTGGAAAGTTCTGATTTGACTTTAGTTGATTTCATAGTTTGCATTTTTTCAAGGCTGCAAAGGTACGAAAAAAACGGGAAATAAAGGATTTTGAGCTGTCGGCACACGCTGTGGCAGCCAGATAGTGACGAGCGAATGAGGGGGCTGCGGGGTTCGGAAAGGGGACTAAAAAACCGCACGGCCTCCAGGTCGAAGGCCGTGCGGCATGGGGTTTAGTGTACAAGAAAGATAGTGTTAGAACTTAAACAGCTGCTTGTACTTATACTCGACAACGGGAGTGTTGTCGCCCAAGAGCTTGGCGACTTCCTTGGGGTTGTATTTCTTGGCATTGCCCGAGATAAGCACCACCAAGGGCCGTCCCTGGATATATTTGGCGTGGAAGGCCTTGAGGTCGTCGAGGGTGAGGCGGCTGATTTGCTGGGTAATGTCGGCACGACGGTCGCGCTGCCAGCCGTAGTCCTCGATGCACTGGTGGACGAATTCAGGCAGGTCGCGGAAGGTGTAGTGGTTGCTGTTGCGGGACACTACCTGATGCTCAATGGCCGGAGCCAGCTTGTCGGGACGGTCGGGGAATTGGACCAGCAGGTCGCGCATGGCCTCCACACCGTCGCGGGTCTTGTCGCACTGGGTGCCTAAGAAGGCATACATATAGGTGGGGTTACGATTGTAGCGGTCGTAGGAGAAGTATCCGTAGGTGCTGTAACCCAAAGAGCGGAACTCGCGAATTTCCTGGAAGACCACACTGTTCATGCCACCACCAAAATACTCGTTAAAGAGGTTGAGGACAGGAAGGTCGTTGGTGTCGAAGTGGCTACTGGGCATGAGGAAAGCAATGTCGGATTGGAGGAATTTCTTGTTGGAGACATAGGCCACCTGCGACTGGCTGGGAAGTTGCTGCTTGAAGGCTCGGCGGCCCACCACCTCGACCTGGTTGTTGACCAAGCCATTGCGGCGGATTATCTGACAGAGGACGTCGGGGTCGGTGTTGCCGGAGAAAGTGGCATAGCCGTTGCGGGTGAAGAGCTGCAGCACCTCGGCGTGCAGCTGCTCACCAGTGTGCTTGCCCCATTGCTTGTAGGGAGTTTGGCGCAGGAAAGAGGATTGGCTGCCGTAGCTGACATAGCTTCGGAGGGCCGAGAACCACTGGTTGGAAGCATCCTTAGCGGCTTTTTCATCAGCCTTTATTTCGTCAACGATGAGGTCTATCTGCTTGGCATCGTGGGTGGGGTGGAAGAGCCAACGGGCGGAGAGGCTGAGAATGCTGTCGATATTCTGCTCAAGGCCGCTGATATGGAGGGTGCTCTTCTCGTCGTCGGTGGAGAGCCAGCAGGAACCGCCCAGCTGATTCATAGCCATCGTGGACTCCTGACGGTTGAGACCGTCGGCACCGACGGCATACATGTATTGTATGGCGCGGTCGAGGTCGACATTGTCGAGCTCGCCGTAGCGGTAAGTAATCTCAAGGTCGAAGACCTCATTCTTAGGATTGGGCACGCTGTAGAGCTTGCAGTTGGGTGTGAGCTGGGTGATGGCGACATCTTTTTTGAAGTCAACCACTTGGGGCTGGATGGGGTCGGGTTGGCTTGACTCAATCATGAGGGCGAAGGGGGAATGAGCGTTTTGGTTCTGAGCCTCAAGGTGCTCCCAGTCGGGTTTAACGGCCCCATTGTGGCTGGGGAAGCCCATTTTAGAGCGCACCATGGTACAATGGTCGGGGTTGAAATACTTGTTGGCCACCTCGATGATTTCGTCACGAGTGAGGTTCATCCAGCGCTGCATGTCGAGCTGCCACTGCTGGAAGCTGCTGTTTTCGAGCTCAAGCTGGAGCAAGAGGTTTGCCAGACTTTTGTAGTCTTCGAGCTGACGCTGGCGGTCAACCAAGGTGGAAGTTTTGATGCTCTGCAGCAGCTCGTCGCTGAAGCGGCCCTGCTTGATGCTGTCGATGCAGTCCCAGACAATTTTTTCAGCCGCCTCGTGTTTCTGACCGATGATGTTGGGCACATACATCACGATGTTGGAGCCTGCATCCTGAAGTGAGATGGGCATGAGCTGGGCCATCATGATACGGCCGTCGCTGACAGCCTTGTCGAGCAAGCCGCTGCCACCGCCCAGGATGCTGCCCAGCATCTGCAGGGGCAGGTAGTCGGGGTGGTTGCTGGTGACGCCTGGGAAGAGCATGATACCCATCTTGATGGGGGTCTGCTTGACGTTGACCACTTTGCGGGTGTCGAATTTGGGGAGGTTGTAGGTGGGCTGCTGCGGGAGGGGTGCGCTGCGCCAAATAGAGAATTTGTCCTCCACCCACTTGCGGGCCACAGCGGTGTTGAAATCGCCCACGAGGAGGAGGGTCATGTTGTTGGCCACATAGTAGGTGTTGAAGAACTGCTGCATCTCACTGGGCTGTGGATTTTTTAGGTGGTCGGCCAAGCCGATGACCTCGCGGCTGTAGGGGTGTTCGCCAAAGGCCTCGGTGAAGATGTTGCGGGAGAAGTCGTGTCCCATTTGGTTGTCGTACATGTTCTTCTCCTCATAGATAGCCTCAAGCTCGGATTGGAAGAGGCGGAAGACAGGATTGCGGAAACGCTCGACATAGACATCCATCCAGTTGCTGAGCTGGTTGGAGGGGAGGACGTTGTAATAGACAGTATAGTCGTAGCTGGTGCCGGCATTGAGACCGGTGCAGCCCATTTTCTGCAGGATAGCGTCCACCTCGTTGGGGATGGCATACTTGGAGGCGGCGACATTGAGGCGGTTGATTTCGAGCTGGATGTCGTGGCGCTCTTTGGCATCCTGAGTGGCATGCAGGCGGTCGTAGGCCTGGCTGATGCTGTCGAGATAGAGACGTTCGGTAGCCCAGTCGGTGGTGCCGATGCGGTCGGTGCCTTTGAACATGATGTGCTCGAAATAGTGGGCGACACCTGTGGCGGTGGGTTTCTCGTTTTTGCTTCCTGCATGGACCACTACGCAGCCGTATATCTTCGGCTGGCTGTGTTCTTCGCAGAGGATTACCTTGAGTCCGTTGTCGAGATGGAAAGTCTCAACCTTCACGGGTTGTTGGGCATGGAGGGCTGCAACTAAGAAAAGCAGCATCGAGAGGGAAAAGATTCTTTTCATAACCAAGGGGTGTTATTTCTTTATTATACGCTTAACGATGGTGTCGTGCGCAGTGGTGATGCGCACAAAATAGGCTTGGGCAGGCAGGTTGCCAAGTTGTAGCTGGTGATCGGCGGTGGTGCGAACGATACGGCCGCTCATGTCCATCAGTTCTACTTTTTGCAAGCCGTCGGCACTGATGTTCAGTACTGTGGTAGCCGGATTGGGATAAACCTCCACAGCGGCGTGTGCGGGGGTGTCGGGGGTCCCCACATGGGCACAAGGCCACTGGATGTAGTGGGTGCCACCATTGCGGTAGGCATACGCCACCGACACAAAGTCTTCGCCATACTGGTTGCGGACATAATAATTGACATAGCGGTCGGTGCCGCCTCCGGAGTGCCACACGGAGTAAACCTCGTCGGGGCTCACCAAGATTACCACCGAGTCCTTCTCACCGCCTTGCAGTCGGGCCGTGCCATAGACATAGCCCGAAGCCGACTCCAAGGTCAGATTGGCACCGCCCTGCCAGCCATCGCCGTGTGTGCTCTCCATGACCACCGTCAAGGGACACATCTCTTCGGGGTCGTGGGCTGCCTGAGCTACACGAACGGTGCAGGTCTCGTCTCCTTGGACGAAGGTGAGCGATGCCACACGTTCCTGCCCACTATTGTTCTCTTGGACTATAAATCGAACCCATCCGGCAGGGTCTAAAGTGTCGGCCGTGACCGTTATCCAGTCGGCGTCCACATTCATCGACCATGCGGCATAATTGCTCCTGTTGACAGCTACCAGAAAAGAATCACACTCACCCAAACGGCTGACCGAGAAGGCCGAATCGCTGACTCGCAGGCGATAGTCGGGCACCAAACCCAGGAGGGCTGAGTTGTTCATATTGAAGGTGTAGGTGCCGTTGCCGCCCGCACCGCCCACACCAGGGCTGATGGAGTCGACCGGGAAGTAGCCGTCGCCTACGCCGCTCCAACCAAAGTTGAAGTGCAGGTAGCCGCGATGGTCATAGCCGTCGCAGACAAAGCCGTGGCCGCCTTGGACGGCGGCTCCCGTGTAGACGACGGGACGGCGCTGGTCGAGTTCGGCAATAAGCTGGTCGCGCCAACGCTCGTTGGTGTAGCCGTTGTCTTTGAAAACCACGCGCATGTCGGGGCTGTAGCAGAAATAGTCTTTCAGCGAGTTGTCGATGCTTGCAAATCCCGGCATGCCGGCCAGGCCGGCGGCCATGCTGCCTCCTTGAGCAGCAGTGCCGTAGCCCATTTCGAGACTCACGCCACAATGGTACATCAGCACGGCCACGGCCTCTTTCTGTTCCATGGGTGAGGACGAAAAGGCTTGGTCGGGCATGTTGTTCCAGTCATAGAGGGTATGGGCGAAGTCGGCCTGCTGTAGGCCATAGGTGGCGTGGGTGTAACTGTGGCTGCCCTGACCAAAGGCGGGGTGCTGCCAGTAGTTCATGATTTGGGCCTGAGCGGTGGCTGCACAGCCGGTGACTGTGCCGCGGGGACAATAGCCGTTGTAGGGATAGTCTTGGTCCCAGTGGGTGGTCAGCAGGGGCTCCACACCGCCAGAAACGCTGTCCTTGGGCATAAGGTTGTTCTCAAGGGCATACCATTCGGGAGCATAATCCGCACAGGGCGTACTTTTGGCCTCGCGGAGGGCGGTTATTTCCTGCTGGTAGGCCTGCAGCCACTGCTGCAAGGGGGTGGGAAGATTCTGAGGGTCGAGGGAGCCGCTGGGCGAATAGCCCAGGATGGGGCGGGCTGCATCGTCGGCAGCGACCAGCACAAAGCCCCCTTGGCTGCCCACGAAAAGATATATTCCGTCATAAGGCCACTCTTTGCTGAGGTCTTGCAGGGTGCTTTTGGCCCCGCAGAGGGAGCCGAAGAAATTGTGTGCCACCGCAGCAGCGCGTTTCGGCGACACAGGAGAAGCCATGGCGGCACTGGTGAGCAACACCGCCATGGCTGTCAGGGTTATTGTCCTTATGGTTTTCATCGGGAGTCTCTTTTGTGTCTGTCGTTACTTCTCAATGGCTGCGGCAATCTTGTCCATCAGTTTCTGCCAACGGTTGCGGCTGTTGAGGGTGCCGTTGCCGATGATGCTGTTCTTGGACGCTGCATTTGCACGAGGGGTGAAGACGATGGTGTCGGTCCCCATGATATCGCGCATGTCGGCATCGTCCAACACCAGGGTCAGGGTGTTGGCCACCTTGTCGTGGGTTATGTCGTATTTGTAATCAACGGTGTCGCCGTTCTCCTCATCGACATAGTTGCCATAAAGCACCACTGTGTCGCCAAAGAACTCGTAGGTGAGGCTCTCTGTCTCATTTTCGCCTTGCGAATAGGCAGGGTACTCGGGCAGGTAGACATAGATGTCGTGGAACAGTTCGGCATTGACGGAATCAAGGAAATCCAGTGTCACGTCATAGGTGATGTCTTCTTCAATGCCTTGATAGAAGAACTGGTTCTCCAGATGGGCTTCCCATGTGGTGCCTACGTAGATGTTTTCAATGGGCTCTTCGCCCGGGTTGTCGGGAGTGTTGGGGGTGATGGGGCTGACATCGTCTTTCTTGCAGCCGGACATAGCCAGCGTTGCGGCCACGGCGAGGGTGGCGAGGGCTCTAATTGTTGCGTTCATTGTTGGATATTTTTGGATATTTGTTGTATTTATCAATAACTATGTTTTAATTGTTTTATTGTATAGACCACTCTCCTTGGGCATTTATATGATGCCATTGGGCAGGAGGGCCTTAGAATCTAATGCCGTAGTTCAGCTGGAAGGTACAGCCGGAGAGCATGATTCTGGAATTGGGTGTGAGGCCTTCGGGCAACCCAGCGGGGGCATCCATGAGGGTTCCGAACTGGGGAATCATGGCGCGGATGCCCAGGTAGTGACCCTCTTTGAAGAGGTAATTGAGACCCAAGGTCAGGTGCCCCTCATAGCCGAGGCGCGTGGGAGAATAGTGCTGGTCCATGTAGTCGAAGGAGTTTTTGTGCATCAGCAAGCCTCCGGCCACGCCGACTTCCAGTTCCATCTTGTCGGTTAGCTTGAAGTAGTCGCGGATGTCTAGCAGGAAGCTAAAGTCTGCGAAATTCTCATTGAGGTTCTGAAAGACAGTATTTCCGCTTCTCACTCCTAACGTAAGTCCATAGAACCAGCCGTTGCCATTGTAGTAGCCAGCCGTGATGTGTTCGGCGGGGAGGAAGTCATAGCCCTCGGTGGGGTCGGCAAAGGCCGACATGGCTGAGTAGTTGCCAAACTGGGATTGTCCCAATCCTAATTCAAGGGCGAAACCGCCTTTCTTTTCTTGTGCGGAGGCCGCAAAAGTGGTCAGCAGGGCGACCAAAACAACGATAACTTTTTTCATCTCTTTCATGTTATATGGTGGGTTCTATTTATTCACTTTTGGGTCATCCAAACAGACAGAACCCATTAATCTGCCAGACAACCGTTGTTTAACAATTGGTTTACGGGTGCAAAAATACGACTATTTTTTCATTTGACAATAAATTATTTGTCATATTTCTGAGTGGGTGGTAATCATTTGATATTCTGTCTATTGAATCTCAATTAAATTGGGTTGGTATTTCTTAATCTGCACTAGTCTGCAGTTCTGGGTTATTGCGAAAGGAAACGCAGTATATCCTCTTGGCTGTAAGCGGCCGAGGTAAGACGACGTAGTTCCTTGCCCTCCTCAAAAAGGATGAGAACAGGAATGGTGGCGCAGCCGTACTCTTTGGCAATAGTGGGGCAGCGGTCGATGTCCACCTTAATGAAACGGTAGTTTTTGTCCAATTGTTTTGCAACAGCCTCTATGCGTGGGTACATCAGGCGACAAGGGCCACACCACACAGCGGTGAACATGCAGACAGTTTTGCCATGTGCTATAGCTTTGTGAAAACCTGCCGAGTCGACCTCGTCGAGCAGGTTGGAGTGTACCGGAGCAAAAAGACCTGTGGTGTCGCCTCCCAACAGGGGATTGCCTTCAGCATCGATGCTGAGGGTGACAGCTCCCTCGTTGGAAGGTGGGGTAAAAAATATATCATCCACTTTGCCCTCAACTGCCGACACTAGCTCGGACACAATGTCCATTGTCTGACCCTGCATCTTCATCCGCATCTCGGTGCGCACAGGCAATCCGTAAGGCACCTCTTCATTAAGGGAGTATTCGAAGGGAATGTGATAAGTGGTGTCGAGCCACACGGTGGTCGTTTGGCTGACCATGGCGTTGCTGCTCTCATAGCTCACCTTCAGACAACGGTGGCCGGCCAAGGTCTCTAAACCGTCGTCCACCTCAAGCAAAGGCACCGTCATGGTGTCGGGGTCGATTTCACGAGTGGAGACAATAGGTTTGCCCATCATGCCCATGACGGTGTACAATCTTTTCTCGGCCGACAGGTAGAGTGTCTTGGTTTTAGTTTGGGGCATGTCGGTCATCACGTCAGCCCCCCGATGGTAGGATGTGTAGGTGGTAGGTGCCCCACCTCCCGCCATTTTGTTGCTGTAAGTTGCTACTCCATTCCACAGCTCTTGAGCTGCAAGAGATGTCACGGCCATGGCGAAAACCAATAGGATGAAAATTCTTTTCATGGTGTTATTCTTTTAACTATTTAAGTTTCTTTTCTAATTTATGACGAATGGAGGCTTCGAGGGGGACGAAGTTGTACTGCTGCCAAAAGGTTTCGTCGTAGCTCTTGTTGTCGGCACGGCGATTCATCACCAGCACGCTGCCTGGACCTTGAATGGTGTTGTTCTTCAAGAACGAGGCACCCTCCTTGTGTTCGCTGGTCAGCACACATTGGCAGTGCTTGTCCAGAAGCTGAATCCGCTCACCTAACGGGCTGTTCTTTGCGCAATAGAGGTCGGAGCCTTCATGGCGGGTATAAGAGGTAAGGGTGTATTTGCCCTCCACCATTCCGTAGTTGTATACCACATGAGAGCGGTTTGCAATAGAATCCACTCCAGCTTCTTTAAAAAACTTCTTTATTGGAAAATATGGGTACAACATAAAGTAGTGCCACTCCTCGTAGCGGGTGATGGCCAGACTACCTTTGGCAATGGTGATACGCACCGTGTCGCGCATTTTCATCATCTTCTTCGCCGCGACATCATAGCCTGTCGTAATTACATAGTATTCCTTCCCGTCGGCATCGGTGGTCTCATACATGCGGAGATTCTTAGCCTTTTTCAATTTACTGACGGTGAGCCGAGGCACAGTATTAGGCACCTCCACGGGGTCGTACAGCACTTCGCTCTCCTCGTAGTTTATCTTGTCGCTGGCAACTCCGTTGGTCACGCGGTTGACATACGCCGTGTCGCAGAGCAGCAGGCGGTCGTGACGGATGGCGGTGTAGTTGCTCTCGATGGGACGCAGATAATCCAACTTCACCGATCCGTAAGGGCCCTTCCTGTTATTCAGCTTCTTCACCGCGTGATGCTTGTCATAGCCCACGCGCAGGGCATCAAACACCATCTCGTCAAAGAGGAACGGCTCGTCGTTCAGCATCCTCACATCTCGGTAGAACCATGTGCCTACCACGCTGTCGGTTTGGTAGTTCTGCGGTATGCGGTTCACCGCATCTATCAATAGCTGAGCTGCTGCCTTGGAGGAATACTCTGTCACCTTCACTTCTTTCAGCCAGCGCCCGCCATCTGAGACAAGAGCCACGTCGGACGTCACTTGTGCTTTGACGATTTTGACGGTGTCGCGCAGATAGCCCATCAGGGCATAGACGATGCTGCCGTCGCGGTGTTCGGCAGGCACTTTCAGCACATACTCGCCGTCGTTGTTGGTTTGGGTGTAGATGGCCTGTCCCGCCACACAGACGGTGACGGCAGGCAGCCCCTCGCGGGTGTCACGGTCGGTGACACGTCCGCGAAGGGTCAGGTAGTTCTCTTGAGCCTGTGCAAAACTAAAAACTAAAAGGTAAAAACTAAAAGCTAATGCTATCTTTCTCATAATATGCAGATCTAGTTTAGTGTACTAACGAATTCAAATCTGCGGGGTTCCCATACTTTCGGTGGCACCTTGGCGGGCTTTGCTTTCCAGCTCCATCTTGCCCATACGCCAGGTGAGGCCGAGGCTGACAAAGCGCGAGTCGTAACGCTGGCTGCCGGTGGTCTGATAGCTGGGAGCCGTGGTGTTGTTACCCCACTGTGCCATGCCGAAAATGTCGCGGACGTTGAGGTTCACGCTCAGCTGGCGGTTGAAGAAGTCGCTGCTCACACCAAAGTCCACACCTTTGTTGGCAACACTCATGCTGTAGAGACCCAGACGGGGGGAGCTGTAATGGGCGTTGGCAAACACCTCGAGCCAGCCCCACAGCTTGGCCCACACATTGAGGCGGGCGCTCCAGCTCACCTTGCTGTCGGAGAAGTCTTTGTAGTTGTAGCCATAGTTGAACACCGAGGCATTCAGGCGCACATTGAAGAAACCCGTGGGGCGGTAGGTGATGTTAGCCTCCAAGCCCTCGGTGTGGCTGCTGCCGATATTCTCCGGCATGGTGTAGTTGACCAGCACCGGGCCGAAATACTCAGGCGCATAGCCAGCGTATGCCATGGTGCCAATCTCGTCGGTGTTGGCGCGGTAATAGGCGTTGAGGCCGATGTTGCCGAAGCCCATGATGTACTTGTTAAAAGCCGCCTCCAGGTTGTGGGTATAGCTGATAAGCAGGTTGGGGTTGCCCGTCTCGTAGCTGTAGTCGTCAAAACGGCGGAAGGGGGACAGCTGCGTCATGCCGGGCGTTGTGTGACGGCGGGTGTAGCTGAGGCTGTAGCTGGTAAAAGTCTTGGTTTGATAGCTCAGGTGCAGGCTGGGAACAAGGCCGAAGAAGGCGGTGTCCACCACGGTGGTGCCGGTGCCGTCGAGATAGTTCCATGTACTCTTTTTCCACTCCTGCTCGCCACGCAAACCCACCTTGGCGGTGAAGCCTCCCCAGCGTTTCTGCAACGTGACATAGCCGCTGAGACCCGTGCCACGTTCCACGCCTTCGCGAGAGCGCAGCAGCACCTGCTCATAGACGGAACCATTGAGGATGTCAAGACATACATACTCTGTGCCGCCACCAAACTCCGCCTCCGCACCCACCTGCAGCTCGAACTGGTTCTTCAGCGGGTGAGTATAATCCAGCGACAGGCTGCCCGAAGGATTGCTGCTATGGTCATCTGTGCGGCGCCTTAGGGTGTCGCGTGTGGGGTCATAGTAGGCAAAGGTTTCGCTGCCAGTGCCACGGTTACTCCAGGTGTTGCCATTGAAACTAAAGGAAAGCTTGCGGCCTGTGGTGTCGAAACGATGCTCCAGCCATGCACCTGCATAGCCGCCCCAGCCAAAGCCATCGCCGTTGTTCATCGTGTAGTGATAGCCCAAGTTGCGCGGTGTGGGGAAATACTCGCGATACTGGAGGTCAAGGTCGGTGTGGTTGCGACCCCAATAGGGATACACGCCCATCCAGGTGGAGAGGTTTGTCTTATCTGAGATGTTCCAGTTGAGGTTGAGTCCGGTGTAGCCACCGAGATTGTTAGCCTCGGTCTTCCGGTTACTGCTTTGGAAGCGGCTGGTGTCGCCATTGTCGTTGTACAGGGTGTTTGTGCCGTCGCCCTCCATGCGGTGGCGAGAATAGTCGGCATTGATGTAGAAGTTGAAATCCACCTTCTCGTTGGCCCACACATACGAAGCCCACGGCGACACACTGGGCGATGTCCTTGCCCGCACACCCACGCAGAGCAACTCGTTGCGGGTCACCTTCTGGTTGGTGACGATGTTGATAACACCACCCGAGGTGGAGTAGCGTGCCGAGGGATTGGTGATGACCTCGATGCGCTCGATGGCATTGGCGGGCAGCTGCTTGATGTACTGTTTCAACGCCTCCTCGTTCATGTGCGACGGGCGGTCGTTGACCCATATCTCCACGCTGCTCACACCGCGCAGGGTGATGTTGCCCTCGGCGTCCACCTCCACTCCGGGCGCATTCTGCAGGGCGTCGCTGGCGGTACCCGTCTGGATGGAGGCATCCTCCTTGGTGTTGTACATGTTCTTCTCGCCGTCCATCACATAGAGGGGCTTTTCGGCCACCACCTGCACAGTTTCCAGGGTAGTGGCCCCAGGCTTGAGCGCGACTGCCAGGTTGCTGACATTCTTTTTCACCTCCACCAGCTGGGTATATCTCTCATAGCCCACATAACTGGCCTGGAGCAGATAGCTGCCGGGTTTCACATCCTTAATTTCGAAAGTGCCGTCGAAGTCGGTGGCGGCTCCGCGCATAAACACGGTGTCGGTCGTGCGCATCAGGCCCACGTTGACCAAGGGCAGCGGCTCGCCACTCTTGGCGTCTTGCACCTTGCCCTTAACGGTTAAATTCTGAGCCTCGGCCGAGGCTATCATGACCACAAAAGCCAACAGCAATAGAAACAACCTTTTCATTTTATATTTACTCCTATTTGGTTACTTGCATCAGGTCTTCCCAGGTGAGGCCCAGCATATTCATGCGCTGCACAAATTCGGGCAGTTCCTCCTCAATGAAGTACTGGCGGTTTTGTTTGACAATATGTTCTTTCGCCTTGGGGGCAACAAAGTAGCCCACGCCGCGGCGGTTGTAGATGATTTCTGCATTCTGCAGGTAATCGAAGGTGCGCATGGCGGTGTTAGGGTTCACGCCCAACGTGGCTGCCAACTCGCGCACCGATGGGATACGCTCGTCGTCGTCCCATTCGCCCGCCATGATGCGCTCGCAGAGGCGGTCGGCCATCTGCAGATATATGGGTTTTTGTTTCTTGAAGTCCATGGTCAATTATTTTTTTACTTTAATATAAAGTTTTCCGCTCACAGAGTTGCATTCAATCGCGCAGGCACCGTTGCCGATAACCTTTTTCTTACCCTTTTTGGCAACAGGCAATTCACTATGAAAGTCGGAAATCAGTCCATTCCATTCCAGAGTGACGCCGGCATCCTCGGGCACATAGAGCAATGTATTACCCGAAACGTTATTCAATTCTATATTCTCTGGCATTTTGCTGAACGTGGCCTCTACATTGGTACTGACACTATTAACTTCGATGTCGTCAATCTCACATTCGTTTAAGGTTATTTGCCGCGACACGCTATTCAACTCCAAGGTGCTGCAATGCATACTGTCCATTTGGATGCTCTGACCGAGGCCATTCATCTCCACTTCGTCCAACCGCAACGTACGCGGTACACGCACTAAGAGATTCTTGTCGGGAAGATTCTCCCCTTGCGACTTCATGCCGGGTATGCCAAACTTGATATTCAGCGTTCCATCGGACTCCAGAAAGTAATGCATCGTGGTAGAGTCGGTCAGAGCATCTTCAGAGGTCTCGCTGATGACCACCTCCGAGCCATCGTAGGCTTCGATGGTGACAGTTCCGCTAACCCAGTCGATTGTCAGCTCTGTCACATCGGCATTGGCGAACGAGGCCCCACCCATGGTGTAATGGTTGGCATCTTTACTTTCACCCAACGTCACATCGCCGTACTTATTCGTATAGCTCTCCACTAATTTTTCATAATCATTGGTGTTATGAAGCTTGCAGCCGCTCATAGCCATCATGCCTATTAGCGCAACACCAACTGCATATATTGTTCTCTTGTGTGTCATATCTTCTAAATGTTAAAACTTCTTAGTATTTCATGTTTTTCAAACGATAACTTGCCCACCAGAAGAACACCGTGGTCAACACAAAGCTCCATACAACTGCGGCCCAATAGGCAATATTGAAACTCCTCACAGGGTTGGCAGTTTCGAAGAATTCCTCTATCCAGTTGCCATCAATCATCATAGCACCCATGATGGGGGTGAGAATGATGTTCAGCACAAAGCTAATCAGCCATGTCCACAGCAGCGTCTGCAAAACCTTGTGTTTTTTGAAGATGGTGTTGGTAAACAGGAAGAGTGCCACGTAGTTCAAATGGCACAACAAAGCGTACAGGACCACCTTCCAGGGCGTGAACACCTGAACCAGCATCAACGTGTTCTCGTTGACATTGGGGAAAGCACCTGACACCAATCCACGATAGCCATCCAATGCATCTGCCAGATAGTCAGTCTGCCACAGCCATTTGTTATAAGGGCCAAAGGGAAGCAGCGTCAGGAAATAGTCAAGCACCATACCGCCCAAGAAGCACAGCAGCGGGCACACCACGATGGTGAAGAGCAGCATGCTCAAATATTTCTCAAGTTTAGATGCGGGCAACATGGCGAAATAAATACCCTCCTTCTGTAGGTTGGCGGTGCGATACATGCGCGACGGCGACACCATAGCGGCCAGAAGCACCGACCCGGCAATGAAGCACCAGCGCACCTCGGGCACAATAGCGGGCATGTCCTCTATGCCGCTCAACGCCCACCACAGCAGCCATGCCAATATAGGCAAGAGAGTAATAATCAAAAGCGACGTGCCGGCATTCTGCCAAATATTGCTAAAATCCTTACGAACCACTTTACAAAAACGGGTCCAATCGAATGTATTATTCATGGTATTTTTATTTGATTGTTTTATAGTTATTGTTTACTTGAAGTTCTCTGATTCTTCTAAGCCTTTTATTTAAAACAGTTTCTTCATCTCCTCTTTATTTCTTAGCACCGCGTTGAAAAGTCCTTCGATGTTCAGCTGGCTCTCTGTGCCGTCGTGGTTGACGCACACGTTCAGGCAGCCGCCTGGCATCTGCTCTGAGTAGAGGGCATCGGGGGCAGGAGCCATATCGTAGCTGAACACCAACTTGCGGGTGATGGTTTCCACCGAGGCGTTGAGCAGTACCTCGTCGTGGTTGAGAATGATGATGGGGTCGATCAGATTCTCCACATCTTTCACCTGATGGGTGGAGATGATGATGGTGGTGTCCTCTTTAATCCGCTTGGAGAGCAAGGTGCGGAAGTCGGTCTTCGACGGAATGTCCAAACCATTGGTGGGCTCATCCAGCAGCACATACTCGGTACCCAATGAGAGGGTGCTGGCAATCATCGATTTCTTCTGCTGACCGTAGCTCATCTCCTTAAACTGGCGCATGGGGTCGACATTCATCTCACGCATCAACTCAACAAAAGTGTCGTAAGAATATTTGGGATAGAAAGGAGCCAATGCCTGCACATACTTGTAGGGGGTAGTATCTTCTGGCACCACCACCTCGTCGGGCAGGAAGATTATCTTCTCCAGCAACTGGGGGTCGCGGTCGAAACTCTTAAAGCCGTCCACCTCACAGCTGCCCTGCTGAGGGTCCTGCAACCCGCTGATGATTTTCAAGAGGGTGGTCTTTCCCACACCATTTTCGCCCAAGAGGCCATAGATGTTACCCGGCTCCATCGTGAGACTGATGTTATGGAAAACCGGTGTTTTTTTGTAGCTAAAATCTAAATTTTTAATCTCTATCATGGCTAAGTGTTTTAATGTTTTATTATCTAACTATTTGTTTTTGTGTTTATAATCCGTTCTATTGTATCGGTGTATTAGCCAACTAATACACTACAAAAGTACAACACTTTTTCGAATCAGCAAGAACAAAAATACAATTTAGGAATATTTAACTCTTATTTAACATTTCACAAATAAGACTATAAAAACCTATCAATTTGATTATTAATAGGATAATCACATAAAACACAAAGTATACCGCTTAGAGAATCCTGTGCATGCCTCTCGCGACGAGTGGAAAAAGGGGAAATGTATACATTAAAAAATAGCACCCTCTAAAAATCGCCCTGTCAGGCCGTTCGGGCACAACGTCCCACGCTTGCCCCGACGGCAACGTCACGGGGCGAAAGAGACAAAAATAACGTTTTTTTCATCCTACGGGCAATAATAAGAACACAATGGCGTTAAATAAAAATTAACGGCCGGCAGCAGAGCCGACGCATCGACACGGGCAATTGCCCACGCCATTGCATGTGGAGATGACAAGACTTATACAAAAGGCACCGTTAAATACAGATTGATAATTAATTAAATAGATATTATGGCTGACAAATCTTTTGGTAACGACTACGACCACAACACAACAATACGATTCTTCCGTCGCTGGTGGAAATTGCTCACAGGCGTTTTCATCGTGGCCCTGATCGCCTCGGTGGTGGTGTCATTGCTCATCACCCCGCGCTTCAAATCCACCGCAACGCTGTTCCCCACCAACTCCAACCGCCTGAGCAAGGCAATCATGGATTACCACTACAGCTTGGACTTTATGGACTACGGCATCGAGCGCGACTGCGAATACTGCATACAGATTCTCCTCTCGGAGTCGATGGAACGCGACGTGTGCAAACGTTTCAACCTCATGGAGCACTACGGCATCAACCCCGACGACCCACACAAGTTCTTTAAACTGCATGAACAATACCGCGGCAATGTGAACGTGAAACGCACCGAATACCTGGGCGTAGAGGTCTCGGTTCTCGACGTCGACCCCCAATGGGCTGCCGACATGGCCAACTACATTGCCACCAACTACGACACGGTCTGCCACCGCATCCATCACGACCGTGCCGTCGATGCTGCCGACATCATGAGCGGGGTATGCCAAAAACTGGGACAAGAAATACAGCTGTTGCAGGACAGCCTCAAACGCAATCCGCAATATGCCCTCGGCCTGACCAAGCTCATCGACGAGAAATGTGCCCAGCTGGCCGACCTACAGACACGGGCTGCCCAAACCGAAGTGGATATGAACGAGAACGTCAGCTACAAGTTCATGCTCGACCAGGCCGTGGCCTCCGACAAGAAGGCCTATCCCAAGCGCAGCATCATCGTGCTCTTGGGTGCTTTCGGCACCCTCGTCATGTGCATCCTCGTGCTGCTCCTGCTGGATGCCACCAAAAAGGATGAGGAAAACAAACAGGCATAATGAAAGCATGGCTCAAACAGAACAGACAGGCCGTCATAGCAGTAGCTGTGACGCTGCTGTTTGCTGTGGCCAACTTCCTCCTGCTGCTAAAAGATTTTTACTACCTCTCCCTCCTACCCTTGGCAGGTTTGGTGGTGCTGCTTTTCGTCACTCGGTTCGAAACGGCCCTGCTGTGCATGGCGTTGCTCACCCCCTTCGCGGTCGACTTTGCCTTCTTCCCCAAGATGGAGTTGTCCATGCCGGTGGAGCCGATGATGATCCTCTTCACGCTGATGTTCTTCTTCCGCGTGCTGGCCAGCCGCAGCTATGACGTGCGGCTGCTGAAACACCCCGTCAGCATCAGCCTGATGGCCTCCCTGGCATGGATGCTCATCACCTCCTGCACCTCGGCCCTGCCCATGGTGTCGTTCAAATACCTGCTGGCACGAATCTGGTTTGTGGTACCCTTTTTCTTTGCCGCCTCACAGATCTTTCGCGAGAAAAAACGTATCCGCCAGTTCTTCTGGTGCTACGCCATCGGCCTCATCGCCGTCATAGCCATCGCCACAGCCAAGACCCTGGGCAATTTCAGCGACCTGCAGACGCTCCACCGCGTGATGAAACCGTTCTACAACGACCATACCGCCTACGGCTGCGTCATCGCACTCTTCCTCCCCGCTGCCTTCTATTTCATCTTCAGCCGCAACAGCAAGGGCTGGGCGCGGCTGCTCTTCCTGGCCCTGTTTGCGCTACTGGTGGTGGGGCTCTTTTTCTCCTACTGCCGTGCGGCATGGCTGAGCGTGTTGGGTGCCATAGGCGTTTACGTCCTTATCCGCATGGGCATGAAGGTCAAATGGATGGTGCTGCTCTTTGGCCTGGGGGTAGGCGTATTCTTTACCTACCAGAGCGACGTCCTTTACAAGCTGGGCAAAAACCACCAAGACAGCTCCTACGACCTCTCGGGACAAATCAAGTCCATCTCCAATATCTCCACCGATGCCAGCAACCTGGAACGTCTCAACCGATGGGCATCGGCCATCCGCATGTGGAGAGAGAACCCCCTCCTCGGCTGTGGCCCCGGCACCTATCAGTTCCTCTATGCCAGCTACCAGCGCAGCTATCAGCTCTCCACCATCAGCACCAATGCAGGCAATCTGGGCAACGCCCACAGCGAATATATCGGTCCCATGACAGAGCAGGGTATTCCCGGAGTGGCGCTCATCGTATGCATTTTCATGACCACCTTCGCCACCGGCGTGCGCGTATACCGTACCGCCAAAGACAAACAAGTGGCCAACATGGCCCTGGCCTTTACCCTCAGCCTCCTCACCTACTACATACACGGTGTCTTCAACAACTTCCTCGACACCGACAAACTCTCCGTACCCTTCTGGGCCTTTACCGCCGTCATCGTAGCCTTGGATGTCTACAGCGAGAAAAAGAGCACCCAAGCCTGCATCGAGGACTGAGAGCAAAATAACAAAACAACACCATCATATCATAGAGCCGTGTCCTACAAAACCATCATAGCAATAGCAGCGTTTGTGATGCTCGGCAACCTGTTGTGGGGACAGGAGGAGTCGTCCTATCGCGCCCCTTGGAACCGCAATGCATGGACCGGCGAGGACATCCTCATACCCCCATTGCGCAACAAGGTGCGGGAGGCCAACAGCCAACCCGACACCGCCGACCTCATTCTCCAAGAGGCCAAGAAGCACCTCGGCAAGCCCTACCGCTATGGTGCCAAGGGGCCCAAGGCCTTCGACTGTGCCGGATTTGCGCGCTACGTTTATTTGCAGTTCGGCATCGAACTGCCCGGCGGCAGCCGCCCCCAGTACGCCAAAGGCCGCCGCATAACCAACCCCAAGAAACTGCAACGCGGCGACCTGGTCTTCTGGCAGGGACGCGAAGCCAACGGCCATGTGGGCCACACAGGCATTGTGGCAGATGTCGACACCAACACGGGCCGATTCCGTTTCATCCATGCCGCCACCTCCTCAGGCGTGATCTTCTCCTACTCCAACGAGCCCTACTACGCACAGCGCTTTGTGGGCGGCTGCCGCCTCATTGGCGACCGCAGCAAGCCCGAAGAACCTATCCCTCCCAAAAAAAGAAAAAGACACTAACGCAGCAAAACACAGAAAGTCATTCGATTAAGAACCGAGTCTTACAAAAAGAATAAAAAAAAATCGGTCAGCGTGTAAGATTTCGACACTTTTTACGACTACTAAGCATGAAAAGTGAAACAAAACAATTCGAAAACGACTATCTGCCTCTGCAACCTGCCATGCAACGCATGGCCGAGAGCCTATTAGGCAACGAGGATGATGCCGCAGACGTTGTGCAAGATTGCTTTGTGACCCTGTGGAACGACCGCAAGAAGTTGCGCCTTGTTGCTAATCGCGAGGCCTGGTGCATCACACTTGTCAAACGCCGCTGTGTCGACCTGCTGCGTAGCCGCCGTCCCACCGTCGATATCGACACGCTGATTGCCCTCTCCGAAGAAACCTCCACCGAAGTGGATGACCGACTAAAGCTGGCCTTCGAATTCATCGACCGGCTCCCCGAGCAACAGGCACGGGTTGTGAGGCTGCGCCATTTCGACGATGCCGACACCCACACCATTGCCAACACCCTTCAAACTACCGAAGGGAACGTCTACACCCTCCTTTCACGAGCCTACAAGTCGCTAAAACAAATGATTTTGGATTATGAAAAAAGACAATAACACCCCAACCCTACAGGAACTCCTGGGTTCGGTAGAACATGCCGGACGCGATGCCCGCCGCCAGCAACAACTGGCCGAGATGATAGAGCGCATGGCCGCCGAAGAGACTGCCCAAAAGGCTGCCCACCGCCATACCGTCAGGATGTGGAGCACCCGCATTGCCGTGGCCGCCACAATAACCCTCTTTCTGACCACCTCTATATGGCGTTGGAGCAATCTGGGTGGCAGCACCGAAGCCCCGCTGGTAGCACAAAACCCCATCGTGCGACCCACGGAGATGCCCCTCCCCCCAACGGCCCCCACCACGCACATCCGCAAGGCCACGCCTGCAAATGATAGGCACTACCCCACTCCCAAAGTCATCGCTACGCCTGCCCTCAACATTCCCGAGAAGATGGAATCCCTCTCCTATGAAGAGATATTCGAAAGCCTGCGACCCGAAACCAGCGTTCCTGAACTGCGCGACCAACTGGCCGACCTCATGCCCGAGGCGGAAATCGAAAGCCTTCATCAAACTCCAGTCAAACCCATGCCACAAAACCTTGCACAAAGCAAACCTGCTCCCCAATCCAATACCAGCAAAAGAGGCATCCTCAGCTTTCTGCAAGCCGAGCCCAGCCTGATGGAGGGGACCACCCTGGCAATAAATCTATTGTAAAGAAACAAAAAACAACAACAAAATGAAACGAACAATAATCATACTCAGCATCCTAAGCCTGGCACTCTTCGGCCACGCTCAGAACACCCCCGAAGCCGACAGCAATGCCACGTCGAACTTCAAAATCATCCTAGGCCTCTCGGCCGGAGCCACCCAATTCAACAACGGAAACGAAGGCTCGCCCTATTACAGCAAATATGGTTTCTTCGTACAGATACCCCTGCGGTTGCACTTGCAGTTGGCCCCCAAATGGGAGTTGGCTACCGGCCTGCGCTATGACTTCAACATCGACCCCATGTACTACACTATCGAGAGTACCCCCGACGACGGCATCGCCTTCCCCACCGAACCCAGCATCAGAACCCAACATGCCTTTCATGCCAGCAGCTATGTGGGAATTCCCCTTTCGGTTACTTTCCACCCCTGGCCAAAGCGCAAAAACCAACTGGGCCTCTCACTCGACCTCTTTGCCGGCTATGCCGTAACCAATACCGTTTACATCAAAGACCTCTTTACCACCAGACGTTTGCAACCCGACGGGTCTGAGAGGATTACAAGTGGCTGGGAGGAAGGTGGCAGCTGGGCAGGCACTCAACCTTGGAAAATAGAGCTGGGCATGACCCTCTCCACCAGCGTGATAGGACTAGTGCACGGGGTACGGCTCTTCGCCAACCTGTTGCCCACCTACGTAGACCCCACCACGGGCGAACGCATCTACACCTCCGGCATATCACTTTTCCTATAACAAAAACAACAAACAGCAAAAACAAACAAAAAATGAAACACATACGTATACACATCAGTAAGTCATCTTTCCTTGCCATTCTCTTTTTCGGCATCATGACTGCCATTGGCTGCAATGCCGCCAACGCACAAGACACCATCAATCCCCTGATTTCCACCACCGGTCCCAACGTGCTGGGTTCTGGCCACATACAATGGAACAGCAACATAGAATGGTTTCATTTCGACCTTCAAACAGAAAACTCTAGTATGCGTTCCAATATTCTGGGTGCCAATACAGAAGTGCGCTTCGGCGTAGGCAGCAAGGCCGAACTCACCGTTGGCTTGGGGGGCAACCATGCACTCCACCACATCACATACATCCACATGGACGGTGAAGAGCCCATCGAAGCCGACCCGAACAACATGAGCTTTGCCCCTTCGGTGGGAGCCAAACTGCTCCTCTTCGAAGGCAAGGGCTGGCTGCCTCAAGTGGCCTTCAGTACAAACATCGCGCTGGCCAGCACTTCAAACCAAACCCTCCAGCCTCACAACTATACCGCCGTGCAACCCACCATCGGACTCAGCTTCCGCAATTCCCTGGGCAAGCGCTGGATGCTTGACTACTCCTTAGGCATGACATGGAACAAGTGCTACCCCATCAATACCTCACAGGTATTGAGCGGGTCACTCTATGCCCGCTGGCTGGCCACCGACCGGCTGATGCTGGGTGCAGGCTTCAGCAGCGGCAACTGGGGCGAACCCTTCTGCGGCGACTTCGAAGTGCGTTACCTTGCCAACCCCAACCTGCAACTCACCCTGCAAGGCGGCTTCTCGGGCGGCATAGAGACCGAAAGCAGCCTCGGCACCACCCAAGCCCATCTCCTCACCGGCGTCAGTTGGACCATCCGATAAAACATACCCACCACAAACACCAGAAAAAAGCCAAACGGTTTCTGGAAAACACAAACAATCTCTTGAGAACCCATGGTCAATGGTAGATCCTCCTCATTCTTGTTATCTCCTTGCTAACTCCTTGCAAACTTCTCACTATTGTATCTTTCAACAAACATGATCTTGCCAAGCATCTGCCAAGAAAACAGCAGCTTGTCCTCGTGGTTGAGGACAAGCTGCCTTTGATTAACCCAAATCGGTCATTAGGCCGACTCTTGTCATTTTACCCTCATATTTATGTCTCTTTAGGCCATTTCGGCTTTCCTTCCGGCATCTTGACCACAACCCAGTCTCGTCGTAGCTTTGTTCTCAGCCCAGCTATCGCAAGCATCCTTTGGATGCTTGCTTCACTTGGAAGAAATACTAATCTGGCATAAACCCTAATGCCCGATTTGGGATGAAGGGCTCTGGATGCTTGCTTCACCCTTTGGATGGTATCCTCGACAGGGGTGCGCTACTCCACCAATTTCATCACCTCCTTGAGTTTGGGGGTGAGGATGATTTCGGTGCGGCGGTTCTTGGCCTTGTTGGCGGCGCTTGTATTCTTGACTTTGGGGGAATATTCGGCATGGCCGGCAGCCACGACACGGGCGGGGTTGATGGAGGGGCCTTGCTTCAGCAGGAGCTTGACAATGGAAGTGGCACGCATCACGCTCAAGTCCCAGTTATCCTTAACGGCTGTGGTGCCGCGGAACTCATCGTTGTCGGTATGGCCCTCAACCATGATGTTGAGGTCGTGGTTGTCTTCCAAAATTTTGGCCAAGCTCTTGAGGGCCTCGACGCCCTGCTGAGAGACCGTCCAGCTTCCCGAGGCAAACAACAGCTTATCCTCCATCGAGACATATACCTTGCCGTCTTTGGATTCGACATTCAGACCCTTGTCCTTGAAGCCCACCAGGGCGCTGGTGACGGCAGCTTTGAGCTGCTCCAGCTCGCGCTGCTTGGCCTCGAGGGCCTCGCCGATGGCACGCTCGTTTTGGAGCATCTGCTCCTGACGTTCCTGCAGGTCGCGTTGCTGAGCCAGCATCTGCTCCTCCTTCTCCTTGAAGGCACGCTCCTTGGCCGTGATTTCGCGATTGCGTTCCTGCAGGGCTTGGTTGGCCTTGGAGAGGTCGCGGTTCTTGCCAGTAAGCTGCTGCATGTAATTCTCCACCGTGGTGTCGTAGCGGAGCTGCAGGGCAGCATAGGAGCGATTGATGGAGGTGACGGTGGCCTCGCACTCTTGGCGGGCAGCGGTCATGTCGCTTAGCGCCACGGTCATTGCCTGTCCCTGACGAACCAGTTCGGCATTTTCTTCGCGGAGCTCTTGCAGCTCTTGCTTGGCGAGGTTGAGACTTTTGGTGTTTTGAGAATACTGATGTTGCAGGGCCTCGTATTCCTTCATGGAAACACAGGACGACAACGACAGGACCGTTGCGCAAAGGAGTGAGGCGGATAGGATGAGCTTGTGTTTCATAATGTGCGTTGTTTTTTGTTGCAAGGGCGACCGTAAGAGCTGCCGCCGGTGTTGTGTCCTATGACGGGAGTTGAAATAAATAACGCAAATAAGAAAAATTTCGTATCTTTGCCGTTCGAGTTTTTTGCACAATGACTGCCGTAGATTTATATAAGAAACTGCATATTTGGCGTTTGCGACACTTCTCGGAACAGAGTTATTTGCTGTTTCTGAGTGTGATTGTAGGCGTGCTGAGCGGCACGGCAGCAGTACTTTTAAAGACCATTGTGCATGTGGTGGGACGCTATGTGCAAGCCGTGGGCAACCGCTATTGCGCCCCTGGGGGTGCCAACATACTGATGTTTGTCACCCCGCTTATTGGCATCCTGATTACGGTGGTGTTTGTGCGCTATATCATCAAAGGGCATATCGGCCATGGCATACCCAATGTGCTGCTGGCCATCTCGCGCAAAGACGGCCGCCTGCCGCCCGGCAACATGTACACCTCGCTGGTGGCCTCCACCCTCACGGTGGCATTGGGTGGCAGCGTGGGACTTGAGGCCCCCATTGCCTCCACGGGTTCTGCCATCGGCTCTAATGTGGGACGCTTTTTCCATGTGAGCAAACGAGGGGTGAAGCTGCTGTTGGGCTGCGGCGCCGCAGGAGCCATTGCGGGCATCTTCCTGGCCCCGTTGGCGGGGGTGCTGTTCACGGTGGAGGTGCTGATGTTTGACATGACCATGACCACCGCCGTGCCGTTGCTGATCTCGGCCTTGTGCTCTGCCACCGTGGCCTCCTTTTTTATGGGTTCGGACGTGCAGTTTGCCTTCCAAGTTTCGCAGGATTTCACCCTCAGCCAGATACCCTTCCTCATTGTGTTAGGCGGTTTTTGTGCCTTCAGCTCCATCTATTTCCTGCGCTGCACCGACAAAGTGGAGAGCTGGTTTGCCAAGAGCAAAAAATGGTTTGGGAAACTGCTGATAGGCGGCCTTGCCTTGGGCGTGATGATATTCCTCTTTCCCCCGCTCTACGGCGAAGGCTACTGGTCGCTGACGGCTTTGCTCAACGGCAGCAACACCGACCCGCTGTTTGAGAACAGTCTTTTCAATACGTTTCACGACAACCATTGGATAGCGCTGGTCATCCTGCTGGTCCTGATACTATTAAAACCTGTTGCCACCGCCACCACCATTGGGAGTGGAGGCGTGGGCGGTACCTTTGGCCCTGCCTTGGTAGTGGGCGGTTTGACGGGCTATTTCGTTGCCGCCTTGGGCAACCAGCTGGGGCTGCCGCCCCAATCCACAGCCAACTTTGCTTTGGTGGGTATGGCCGGCGTGATGACTGGCGTGATGCACGCGCCCTTCATGGGGGTGTTCCTCATTGCCGAAATTACGGGAGGCTATGCGCTGATGCTGCCCCTACTCATCACCTCCACAGTCACCTACATCTGTGTGCAGCCTTTTGAAAAGCACTCCATCTACGCCCGCCATCTTGCCCAAAAGGGCGACCTGATGACCCACAACAAAGATGCCTCGGCATGGCACCTGATGGACCTGACCAAACTGATTGAGACCAACTTTGTGACCATTCGCGAGGATGGCACCCTGCGCGACATAGTGGAAGCCATCAAGCAGAGTCGCCGCAACCTATTCCCCGTGGTTGATAGCGAGGGCAAATTTCTGGGCCTCATCGTGATGGACGAAATACGCGACATTATCTTCAGTCCCGAAAAGTATGACCAGGTGACCGTTAAAGAACTGATGATGACCTTTGCCGACGAAGACATTGTGCACATGAGCGACTCGCCCTTCGACGTGGTCAACAAATTCAAACTGGGCAACCGATACAACTTGGTGGTGGTAGAGGACGACGGCCGGTATGTGGGCTTCCTGTCGCGGGCCAACACCTTCTCTGCCTATAGGCGGTTCATTTCGCAGCGTTCGGAAGAATAGGCAAGTTTTTTCTTGTTGTATCAGCTTTTTTTTGTATCTTTGCTTGTTTGTATAGTGCTTGCGCTATGCACCAAATTATTTATTATCAGAAAAATAAAAATAATATATAATATAAATAAGCTAATGAAAATGAAGAAGCTCATTGCTATGTTCGCCATTATGGCTGCACTACTGCCCGCCGTGGCCGGTGCACAAGAACAAGTTGTTAAAGACACGCTGCTCCGCGCCAACACCGACACGCTGATGAAGCACATCCGCGTGCTCTCCAACAGCCAGTATGAAGGGCGCATGGCCGGGTCGCAGGCCTACCTCGAGGCCGCCGACTATGTGGCCGAAGTACTTTCCTCTTACGGGGTAAAGCCTTGGGAAGGCGAGTGGGCACAATGGTTTGAGGTTGAATATAACGAAATAGAGAATTGTAATTTCTACACCTACGTCAACGACAATGACACGCGCATGCGCTACGTGCTGGGCCGCGACTATGTTTGTTCCAGCATGACTGGCCGTGGCTACACCAACGCCCCGGTGGTCTTTTGCGGTTGGGGCATAGACAACCGCGTCTTTAACGAGTATGCCCAGGTGGACGCACAGGGCAAGATAGTACTCTGCCTGAGTGGCGTGCCCGAGTTCCTGCCCGGCAACGTCACCAGCCAATACGCCACCCTGCGCCAAAAGGCCGAAGTGGCCAAGAAGCACGGGGCCGTGGGACTTGTCTGCATCAACCTCTCGGAGACCTGCCGCTCCTACGAGGTGCAGCACCAGGCCTATTGTGGCGAAGGGTCGCACCAAGCCACCTTCCCCGTGGTGCAGCCCACGATGGACATGGGCCGTGCCCTGCTGGAGAATGAGCAGATGACCCTCGACTCGGTCATCGACGAGCTGCAGAACAAGCTGACCCCCCAGTCTTTCCACCTGCGCAAGAAATTCGAAATCAATATCAACGCCAAGTACAGACCTGATGCGCCAACCGCCAACGTGATTGGCTATCTGCCCGGCCACGACGACCGCATGAAGCATGAACTGGTGGTTGTGGGTGCCCATCTGGACCATGTGGGCATGCAGGGCAGCACCTGCCTCTTCCCCGGGGCCGACTGCAATGCCAGCGGTGTTGCCGCCGTGCTGGAGACCGCCCGCCTGCTGACCACTTACGCACCCAAAGACATCGAGTATAACAAACGCTCGGTGGTCTTCGTGCTCTTCTCAGGTGGCGAGTTGGAGAACTTGGGTTCCAGCATCTTCGTCTCTAATTTCTCCAAACTGAAAAATATCGAGTGCTTCATCAACGCCCAATGCATAGGCTCGGGCGACAGCATCAACGTCATGGGCAACAAACGCTTCCCCAGCCTGTGGGAGATTGCCTACCACAACGACACCGTCTCCACCAAATCGTTGGCCAAAGGACTGCACACCTATCCCCGCGGCGATGCCGCTCCCTTTGCCCAGATTGGCATTCCCTCGTTGGTTTTCACCAACTACATGGGCAACAACTACGACCATGTGCCCAGCGACATCTCGGAGAACATCAACCGCGACATGCTCACCAAGAACGCCAGCCTGATGGCCGAAGTCATTTATGAGCTCTCGCTGGGCGACTACCAAGGACGCTCGTTCCGTTCCAAACGCTTCAAATTCGAATAAAAAAACTACACCTAACTACCTTTTCGCAATAACAGAATGTTCACACTCTACAAAAAAGAACTATCCAGTTTCTTCTCCTCGCTCATCGGTTACCTGACCATCATCGTGTTCTTGGTCTTGACTGGGCTCATGCTGTGGGTTTTCAAAGGCGACTTCAACATCCTTGACTATGGATTTGCCGGCATGGATGGTCTTTTCATCATCGGACCGTTTCTTTATCTCTTCCTCATTCCGGCCATCACCATGCGCATGTTTGCCGAAGAAAAGAAAAACGGCACCATTGAGTTGCTCCTCACCAAACCGCTGAGCGAGATGACCCTCATCTGGGCCAAATTCCTGGCCGGACTTACGCTGGTGCTGATCAGCTTGCTGCCCACGCTGGTATGTTATTTCAGCGTCTATGCCCTAGGCGACCCTGTGGGCAATATCGACACAGGAAGCGTGGCAGGTTCCTACATCGGCTTGCTGATGTTGGGCGCAGCCTTTGTGGCCATTGGCATCTTTGCCAGCTCCATCACCAACAACCAGATTGTGGCTTTCATCCTGGCCGCCCTGATGAGCGCTTTCATGCACCTGGGCTTTGAAGCCATCTACCACATGGGATTTCTGGGCAAGGCAGACCTCTTTGTGCGTTCGCTGGGCATGAGCTACCACTACGAGTCCATCAGCCGTGGCGTGATAGACACACGCGATGTCATCTACTTTGCCTCTGTCATCGCCCTCTTCATGCTGGCCACCCGCATCGTGTTGCAAAGCCGCAAATGGCACGGCTGGCGCAAGAAGAAAGACCTGCGCCGCAGCCATTGGATTGAACTGGGCGCCGGCATCTTCATCATCATCGCCCTGAACGTCATCAGCTATTATTTCTTCACCCGCCTGGACCTCACCTCGGAGAAACGTTACACCCTCTCCAAGTCCACCAAAAACCTGCTGAAGAAAGTGGATGAGCCGGTGCTCTACCGCGTCTACCTGGAAGGCGAGTTCCCCGCCGACTTCAAACGCCTGCAGAATGAGACCAAGGAAATGCTCAACCAGTTCCGCGCCTACAACAAAAACATCCAATACGAATTTGTCAACCCCAACAATTTCGACAGTCAGGAAGAGCGTCAAGTGTTCTACCAGAAACTGGCACAGAAAGGCATTATGCCCACCCAGATTCAGGTGAGCAGCGGCAACGGAGTCACCACCCAGGTGTTGATACCGGCTGCCGATGTCATCTACAAAGGCAACGAGACCTCCATCCAGCTTTTGCAGAGTCAGAAATATGTGGACCAAACCCAGTTGCTCAACAACTCTATCCAGAGCCTTGAGTATGTGCTTTCGAACCCCATCCGCGCCCTTGCTCGTGGACAGAAACCCTTGGTGGCCTTCCTGCGCGGCCATGGCGAGCTGCCTTTGCCCAACATGGGCGACCTCATCACCACCCTTTACGACTACTACAACCTGGATACCGCACGCTTAGATGGCAATATCAACGCCCTCACGGCCCGCACACAAGACCACGACGACTCCACCCAATTCCATTTCCGCAACAAGTACGACCTCATCATCATTGCCAAACCCACGAAACCTTTCACCGACCAAGACCTTTTCATCCTTGACCAATATGTGATGTACGGTGGCAAGCTGCTTTGGCTTATCGACCCGCTGGATGCCGACCTCGACAGCCTGCAGAATGCTGGACAGGCCATCGCCACCCGATTCCCGGTCAATCTGGACGAGATGCTCTTCACCTATGGTGTGCGCGTCAACTCCAACCTGGTGATGGACGTGCGCTGCCGTCCCATTCCCATGACCGTTGGCATGGTGGGCGACCAGCCGCAGATACAGTTCCAGCCGTGGCTCTACTTCCCCGAAATCGTGCCCATGTCGCCCCACCCCATCGTGCGCAACCTCGACCTCATCAAGACCGACTTCGTGAGCAGTATGGACCTCATCGACAACGGCATCGACAAGACCGTCCTGTTGGCCACCTCCGAATACACCCGCATTAAAACCGCGCCGGCCATTTACGACCTCAACGAAGCCAAGACCGAACCCGACGAGAGACTTTTCACCCACAAGAACGTACCGGTGGCTGTTCTGCTGGAAGGCAAATTCCCCTCGATGTTCCGCAACCGGCTCACCCCAGAGTTTATGGAAATCCCATCCATGGGTTACCGTCCTGAAGGCGACAGTACCAAAATGATTGTGTTCTCCGACGGCGACATCATCAAAAACCGTTTCAACTACAACGATGGCACCACCTATCCGCTGGGTTACGATTTCTACACCGAGACCATGTATGCCAACAAAGAGCTGCTGCTCAACTGTATTGACTATCTGGTAGGCGAAGAGGGTTCCATCGCCAGCCGTTCGCGCAACATCAAAATCCGCAAACTGGATGTCATGAAGGTCAAAGAAGACCGTACCGGCTACCAGCTGCTCAACCTCTTACTTCCCTCCGGCATCATCATTCTGGCCGGCATCGTCATCATCATTATCCGTCGCAAACAATATCGCAAAAAATGAAAAGAAAAAAGAACTTACTCATCCTCCTCATAGCCGTTGTGCTCATCGGCATCATTGCCCTGCTGGTTGCCCTGAAAGGCTCCAAGAAAGCCACTTTCGAGCAAGATTTCCATGTGGCTGATACTGAAACCATCACCAAAATTTTTCTGGCCGACAAACAGAACAACCAAGTGTTGCTGGAGCGCGTGGCCGATGCCGACAGCACCGCAGACACCACTTGGACCGTTGATGGAATCTATCCGGTCAACAAAGGTATGATGAGACTGCTGCTTGAGACGCTGCACGACATGCGTATCCGTCAGCAGGTGAACAAGAACGCTGTGCCCCAAGCCATCAAACGACTCTCGGCCAACGCCATCAAATGTGAAGTATACCAAACCCGCTACTTCATCAACTGGTTTGGAGGTAGAATCCGCCTCTTCCCCCACGAAAAGCAAACGGTTACCTATTTTGTGGGACAGGAGACTCAGGACATGATGGCCTGCTACATGTACCGCGAGGGCGACAAAGTGCCTTATATCATCCACATCCCTGGCTTCCGCGGCTATCTCACCCCGCGCTTTGTCACCGACCCCATGTCGTGGCGCAGCCATAATATCGTCCATTGGGATGTCACCAAACTGCAGCGTGTCAACTTAGACATTCCCGCCACTCCCGAGGAGTCCTATACCGTGCTACGCGACGACAACGGATTTATCTTCCAACAGAATGGCCAAACCGTCAACAACTTCGACACAGCCCGTGTGGCTCAGATGCTCTCCTGCTTCCATAACCTCAATTTCGACGAGTTTGCCAGCCAAGTGCCCAACAGCAACATGGACACCTCTTTCAACGCGGGTCCTCGTGCCATCCTCAGCATCACCAACACCGAAGGCGTTACCCGCGAGGTGAAGACCTACATCAAGTACAACAACCCCACCGACTCATTGGTGATGCGCGACGACAAGTTGTATGAGACATTTGACCTCAACCGCCTCTACGCAATCATCGACAATAAAGACACGGTACTCATACAATACTTTGTCTTCGACAACATCCTACAGCCCGCCAGTTTCTATCTGGGACAACAATCCAGCACGTTCGCCAAAGAATAACAACATGAAACCCCTCATCCTTATCACCAACGACGACGGCATTGCCTCCCGCGGTCTCCGACATCTGGCCCATCTGGCTCAAGAGTTCGGCGACGTGGTTGTCATGGCACCCGACCGCAACGCCTCCGGACTCAGCACCTCCATCACTTGCCTGCGTCCCCTGCACGCCTATTTGGCCGATAAGGAAGAGGGCATTGAATATTATGCCTGCGACGGCACCCCTGCCGACTGTGTTAAGATGGGATACGAACATTTCTGTCCGCGCCGTCCCGACCTTCTCCTTTCGGGCATCAACTATGGGAGCAACTCTTCCATCAACATCATCTATAGCGGCACGATGGGAGCTGTGTTGGAGGGATGTCTGAACGGCCTGCCGTCGATAGGGTTCTCTCTGCTCAGCCATAAACCCGAGGCCGACTTCAACGCCTGCTCACCCACCATCCGCCACATCCTACGCCAAGTATTACAGAAACCGCTGCCCGACTTTACGGCACTCAACGTGAATATCCCCCACCTGCCAGCCGAACAGATTAAAGGCATCCGCATTTGTCGACAGGCTCGTGCAGCATGGGAAGACAGCTTGGAGAAACACCTCGATGCCCACGGCAAACCTTTTTGGACCATGACTGGACGTTTTGTTTGCAACAATCCCGAACACGACACCGACGAATATTGCCTCAGCAATGGCTACGTCTCGGTAGTGCCCGTAAGCCCCGACTTCACCAATAGGCAGCAAATCCCCCAAATCAAGAATCTCGAACTATGAAGAAACTCCTCCATCACAACAGCATCGCTACAGGCATCATCGGTGTTCTCGTCACAGAATTATTGTGCGCGGTACTGGTCTTTTTGGTCCTAGTGCTGTTGCACCTTCCTCTGGCTGAAAATGCCCGCTGGTTTGCCATCGCATTGGTGCCGCCCATCCTGCTGCTTCGCCACTATGCCAAAGAGCAGGACTATCCCGACACCCTTAAAGCGGTTATTACCACCCTCTTCGTTACAGCCATTGCCTACTTTTGGTTTATGCTAAAGAACCACTATATCTCATTTAACTAATCTTCCATCTCCCCATTCCCAATATGAAATACTATATCATAGCAGGCGAAGCCTCGGGCGACCTCCACGGTGCCAATCTCATGCGGGCCATTCTACGCAAAGACCCTTCTGCTGAGATACGCTTTTGGGGTGGTGACGACATGAAGTCGGTTACGGGTAGCCCTGTCCGCCATATCCGCGATTTGGCCTATATGGGCTTTGTCGAAGTGGCTTTGCACCTGAAGACGGTGTTGGGCAACATCAGTTTCTGCAAAAAGGACATCCTGGAATTCCAACCCGACGTCATCGTCTATATCGACTACCCCGGATTCAATCTCAAGATTGCCAAATTTGCCCATGAGCACGGGTTCAAGAACGTCCACTACATCTCCCCCCAGCTATGGGCTTGGAAGCAAGGACGCATCAAACCCATGCGTCGCGACTTAGACAAACTGTGCTACATCCTGCCTTTCGAGCAGGATTTCTATGCCCGCAACCACTTCCCCCAAGCCGTCTATGTGGGTCACCCGCTGCTTGATGCGGTGGCACGGTTTAAAACCACCTCCACGATTCCCAACCCTCAAGGCAAACCCATCATCGCGTTGCTGCCAGGCAGCCGAAGGATGGAATTGGGCAAGACGCTCTCCCCGATGATGATGCTGGCCAAAAAACATCCCGAATACCATTTTGTGGTTGCTGGCATGACCCTGTTGGGCGACAAATACTACCAGCCGATCATTGGCAAGGCCGAGAATGTAACCGTAGTATATGACAAGACCTACGACCTCCTCTCGCATGCCTTTGCCGCAGTTGTCTGCTCCGGTACAGCCACGCTGGAAACCGCGCTCTTCAACGTTCCTCAGGTTGTGTGCTACCGTGCCAATGCCATCTCAGCAGCCATTGCCAGACCGCTTATTGGAAATAAAATCAAATACATCTCACTTCCCAACCTAATTGCCGATGCCCCCATCGTCACCGAACTAATCCAAGAGGGATTCACCTTCGACCAGTTGGAGCGAGAATTTGACAAAATAACCAAAGACCCACAATCCCGCCAACAAATCCTCGACGGCTACGCCCACCTGCATACCCTTCTTGGCAACGCCGGTGCCTCCGACCGTACTGCCGAGGAGATCCTAAAAGTATTGAAACAATAAATATATAATACTACCTCTTTACCTCTCGATTCACTTACGCTAAACTCACAAATAGAAGTCCGTTGAAGAACATAACTGCCATACTCTGCCTCCTTCTGCTCACTCTGAGTGCCTCCGCCGACCGAGTGAAGGTGCGCCTGTTCACCAACAACAGCATCGACCTAATCAACATCTCCTTTGACCTTGGCACCTATAACCTTTATGGCGGCGACACCACCCTGATTGCTGCCGAAGTGGGCAACGACAAATCGGTCGAGCTCACGCCCAAAGGCAAGCTGGTTCACGTAGCCATTGATGGTTACGAATACGGCAACTATCCTCACGTAACCTTCTCGGCCACCGACACCGCCTGCATTCTCTGCCTCAACCCTCGCAACGTCAAGCAACGCACCTACGAGGGCAACCTCATCGTTTCGGTAGGCAAGAATGGCAAGCTTTTCATCATCAACGACGTTGAGTTTGAAACCTACATAGCCGGCGTTGTCCAGTCGGAGATTTATGGCACACAGAGCGATATTTTTCGCGTGCAGGCCATCATCTCACGCACTTGGGCCATGAAGAACATTCACAAACACAAAAACGAAGGCTACAACTTCTGCGACCAGGTCCATTGTCAGGCCTACCTCAACCGTTGTGTGCGACCCGACATCATGTTAGGCACTATGCAGAGCAGCGGTATGACCATCGTCGATGCCAACGACAAGCTCATCGAAACCCCTTTCCACTCCAATAGTGGCGGCCAGACAGCCAATTCCGAAGACGTGTGGCGGGAAGCAGTACCCTACCTGCGTTCTGTTCCTGACACCTTCTCTTACCACATGCGCCAAAGCGAATGGGTGAAGGTAGTGGATGAGTCCAAATGGCTCAACTACTTTGCCAACAAACACAAACTCGACATCACCAACGACAGCATCCTCAATGAACTGCTCACCTTCAGCCAGTCACAACGCAAGGTGCGTCTATGCGGTGTTCCGCTGACACGTATCAGAACGGATTTCCAATTGAAGTCAACCTTTTTCTCCGTATTGTACGACAGTACTGCCCACCGTGTGACCCTTTCTGGCCATGGCTTCGGACACGGGGTCGGCCTCTCACAGGAGGGCACCATCCGAATGGTTGGACTCGGCATTGCCTACGACAGCATCATCCACCACTACTACACAGGCTCCCACATTCATCATGATGAGACGCACCCCCACTCCTACGTCGAGAATTACATCAAGCAGATTGCCCGAATCATCGAAGAAGATAAAAATCTTTCCACCCAAACCAAGTCGAAAAAGGACGACTGGCTGGGCAGGCTCTTCCGCGTGCGCGACCGCGAGGAACGCGAAGAGGTCTACGACCCAACAACCGAGGAGCTCGACTCCGACTGGAAGTACGATTGGTAGAACAACATAATAGTCACAATATTTGAAAACTAAACAACATGTAATATGGCAAAAAAATTATTCATATTCCTAACTCTTGGATGCCTGATGGCCGGCATGTCCCACGCGCAGACTGTTGAATGGAAAACCATCGAGCAAGCTGCCAAAACCGACACCAAAAGCAATGCCAAGCTCTATTTCGTCGATTTCTACACCTCTTGGTGCGGCTGGTGCAAGAAGATGGACAAAGAAACCTTCAGCAACCCCACCGTGGCCTTAATACTCAACACCTACTATATCCCTGTGAAATTCGATGCCGAGGGAAGCACCGAATTCACTTGGAACGGTGAGAAATACAACAACACCGCCGTTGCACCTGGTGCCAAACGCAGCACCCACAATTTTGCCAAGAAAGTGCTGGGAGCGAGAATGGGATTCCCCTCCTTCGGTATCTTCAAGTCAAACCAACAGCAACTCACCGTCATTCAGGGCTACTATGCTCCCGAAGATTTTATCATGGCGCTCTGGTATTTTGCATCCGGCGACAATGCCCGCTACAGTTGGGAGAGATACCAAAAAATCTTCAACAAAGAGATTCGTCCTGTAATGAATGAAAAACTGGGCATCAAGTAATTGCAACAACAATAAGTTTACTACTAAAATATAAGAACCATGGGCCTATTTAGTAAGAAAGAAAAGAAAGAGACCCTTGACCAAGGTCTCAACAAGACCAAAGAAAGCTTCTTCTCGAAACTGTCAAAGGCTATTTTGGGAAAGTCAACCGTCGATGAGAATGTACTTGACAATCTCGAGGAAACCCTCATCACCTCCGATGTAGGGGTGGAGACCACCCTGAAAATCATCGAGAGGCTGGAAGAACGTATCAAACGCGATAAATATATCAGCACTTCTGAGCTGAACTCCATCCTGCGGGCCGAGATTGCCGCCTTGCTGAAAAAACATGATGGCAAGTTCCCCGAAGATTTCGACGCTCCCCTACCCCACCATCCCTATGTGGTGCTGGTGGTGGGTGTGAATGGCGTGGGAAAGACCACCACCATCGCCAAACTTGCCTACCAATACAAACAAGCCGGCAAGAAGGTGATGCTCGGTGCCGCCGACACCTTCCGAGCTGCAGCCGTTGAGCAACTACAGCTTTGGGCCGAACGTGTGGACGTGCCCATTGTGCAGCAAGGCATGAACGCAGACCCCGCATCGGTGGCATACGACACCTTGCAATCGGCCATTTCCAAAGACATGGACGTGGTGCTGATCGACACGGCCGGACGCCTCCACAACAAGGTTGGCCTGATGAACGAGTTAGGCAAAATACGCAAGGTCATGCAGAAATTGATGCCCGATGCCCCCCACGAGGTGCTGCTGGTACTCGATGCCAGCACCGGCCAGAATGCCATCGAGCAGGCCAAACAATTCACCGCAGCCACCGATGTCAACGCCTTGGCCCTTACCAAACTTGACGGCACGGCCAAAGGCGGCGTGATTATTGGCATCAGCGACCAGTTCCAAATCCCCGTCCGCTACATCGGCCTTGGCGAGAAAATGACCGACCTGCAGGTATTCAATGCCGACGAATTTGTAGACAGCCTTTTTGACACTCAGAAATAATGAAAGTCAACATCGTCACTCTAGGTTGCAGCAAGAATACCGTCGACTCTGAAAACATCGCGGGTCACCTCGCTGCCGCAAACCACCAAGTCTATTTCGACCGCCAACAAAACGACTGTGACCTGGTCATCGTCAACACCTGCGGTTTCATCGGAGATGCCAAAGAGGAATCCATAAACACCCTTCTAGAGCAAATCCAAGACAAGCAGAACTACAATCGCCGCCATACCAAAGACGACAAAGAGCGGAAACTGTTTGCCGTGGGTTGTCTGGTGGAGCGCTATCGGCAAGAGTTGCAGCAAGAAATGCCCGAGGTGGATGGCTGGTATGGTGTGCACCAATGGGAGACCATCGTGAAGGATTCCCTGCATTTGAGCAGCAAAAAAGCCACTTCTATCGAACCCTTCACAGCCGAACGTACCATCAGCACGCCTCGACACTATGCCTACTTGAAGATTGCCGAAGGCTGCAACCGTTCCTGCTCCTACTGTGCCATCCCCCTCATCAGGGGCAGGCACGTCTCCCGCCCCATCGAAGAAATCGTCGAGGAGGCCAAAGAACTGGTTAAAAGTGGTGTGAAAGAGCTTATCATCATCTCACAAGACACCACCTATTACGGCCTTGACATCTACGGGAAACGTCGTTTAGGCGACCTGCTGGAAAAACTGGCCACGGAGAGTGGTGCCCAATGGATTCGACTCCACTACACCTACCCCACCTCATTCCCTGTCGATGCCATCGATGTCATCAAACGCTACGACAACATCTGCAATTATATCGACATACCCCTCCAACACATCAACAGCCGTATCCTGGGTTCTATGCAGCGTGGCATTGACCGCCAGGGAACGCTCAACCTCCTGCAGATGTTTCGTAACAAACTACCCGATGTCAGCATCCGCACTACGCTCATTGTCGGCTACCCGGGAGAAACCGAGCAGGACTTTGAAGAGCTGAAGCAATTCGTAAAAGAGGCGCATTTTGACCGGATGGGATGCTTTGCCTATTCGCCCGAAGAGGGAACCCCTGCCGAGAAGCTGGGCGACCCCATCCCTCAAGAAGAAAAGGAGCGGCGTGTGAGTGAGCTCATGGCCATACAGGAAGCCATCTCTATGGAGAAGAACCAAGCCCGTGTAGGCCGCACCTTCCGTGTCCTCATCGACCGCCACGAAGGCGACTACTACATCGGCCGCACCGAATACGACAGCCCCGAAATCGACGACGAAGTGCTTATCTCCTCCCCTACCCCCCTCCGCATCGGCCATTTCTACACCGTCCGCATCACCCAAGCCCTCGAACACGACCTCATGGCCAGCCTCATCTGAAACTCAAAAAGGTCGATTTTCTGGAATATAATCCAAAAATTATATATATTTTTTGGATTATATTCCAGAAAATTCATATATTTACATTCTAAATAGATGAAATATGATAGAGCTCACACGTATCCGTCGCAGCGGATACACCAGTCGTGGATTGTTGCGCTTGATTTCAAATCAGCCGCAACTGAGAACTTCCACCGCGACAGGATACATCTATTTTTTGTCAATAATAAAATATTGGTCGCGTTTAAAGAGTAGCTAATTATTTGTGGCCATCATCATGACATTATTGCCCATAGGTTTAATTGTTTTTTCTATATAATTTATTTCCTCGTCGGAAAGGTTGTATTTCCGATAGAGCTGCCTGTCAATATCCTCGATTGATGCCGACCAGTCAATATCACTTGATGAGGTGAGGTCTTGAAGGGGAACAAAACGATACGCTCCACTTAATGCATCTTGGGTTATTTTGACAGATGACACAATCACTCTTAAAAAACGGGTTGCAATATATTTTGCAAAACTAAAAGATTCTTCATAAGTTTCAAACGCTGCATAGATAAAAGTCTGAGAGCAAACGGATTTCCCTTTAGACACAATGGGGTTACCCAAAACAATAGGATCATTACCACTACCACCTGCCTTAGGAACAAACACCTTGTACTTATCAATATCTTGGGCATTTTTTTTAATGTCTGTTCTCCTACAGAAAGCTGTTTTTCGTTGATTTTCTTCAAGATAATAGACCAGAATATCGTGGTTCTTGTTTTTTGTTGAAAACATTTCAAAAGGAGTCTTTATACTCTTTCCCGGATTAGTAGGAATTCCAAAAGGTGTATCAGCCGACATAATAGAATCAACACATTTCTGACCATTTGCTTTTCGTATAGCATCTACTTTCTGAACAATAGTATTGAGATTGGGATCACGAATCAAGATGTCAAATGCATTCAAGTCGATTTGGGAAGTTCTTACTTCGCCATTTGCCATCAATGAGTAATTGCAAAATCCCTTATATTTCTCTTCTATTAAGAAATAACTTACACCTCCCTTTATTTCAACTGTAGGAAAAACACTATGACTATCAGCAAATGCAAACAACTTTTTCACATGACCACTTGTAAGCATCCGCTTTCTAAAGTCGCCAAGGAGGGAGTCTCTACCTCCTGAAAACCATCGGCCAGGAGTGATAAGACTGATAAAATTCGGCTTAAGACGTATTGCCGTATCGCAAAAAAACTGATATATGGGAGCATCGTTTGTACCGCCAGAACCGCCCATCAACTGATACGGCGGATTGCCTACTATAGCATTAAATTTCATAAGTTCGTCTGAATTATATTTCCAAAAGTAAGGTGATGACAACTTTGTGATGAGCTGACCGTTTTTATGTTGTATCTGCATTATAAGGTCATCGAAAGCATGTGCGTTGACTTTAACATTGGGGCGAAAGCCAGCGAGTGTACGGATGGTGATGTAACGCGCCATAGGTGTCTTGCAAACGATAAAAATGTTCTGCCGCAACACCTCGTCCCACACACGTTGATGATGTTTCAGGCGAGACTCGTCGTCGGCCTCCGTTGTCATCCAGTCTAATCGCTCAGCTTCGATGCGGTTGCGATATATGCTGTAAGCCATGTAAAGTGGGTAGAGTCCACTCTTACTGTTTATCTCCAGAATCTTGGTATCAGGCCTAAATACGCTATCGGTGACATCAGAGTAACGTACCTCACGCGGCATCATCTGCCGTTCCTTGTATTCTCCATCATAGAATACCCAACCACCGAGAGTGTCGCCAAGTTGCATATTCACCACACGCCACGGGGTGAGTACGGTTTCTTTGTCTGGGTTGCGGAAAGTACCGAATATGGTGGCAATCTGGTCGATGCGAGCTTCTATGTCAAGGCTGTCAGCATAACGGGCCTGTTCGCGGATACGCTTGCCTGAAGCGGCAAAAATGTCGGGGTCATAGTACCGTTTGAAATCGTCGAACAATTCCTTAGTAACGCCTCGGGGCATAAACTCGTCCCACGAGATATCATCTACTAGCGAAGTGAAGTTGTCTATGGTAATCTCCTTATCTTCATCCTCGATGTTGGCTCCGTATAGCAGCATTGGCATACGGATAGATATGCCCCGGAGAATGTTGATGGCAATATTGCGCTGTTTCTTCTTCTTTTCCTCCTGCACCAGCAAGTCGGCTTCCTCTGGAGTGAGTGCGTGATTGTTTTGTCTTTTCTTTTTCTTTATGCATTCTAATTTTTCGTATTCCTCATCGGTGAAACCCTGATTGTTAACATCCACCTCATTGGAACGCTTCATGGCCTTTGTTTGACCTATGATGCCTCGCAGGTGTGAGAACTTCTCAAGTTCAAACTGATCAAGTTTCATCAATTGGTCATTATAAAGGTATTTGTCCTCGAAGCCGTTGCTTACAACGCGTTCCACATAGACTCGCTTTAATTGTTGCATCATGTGCGGCGTGTCGATCGCGTGCATCTTCGACCCCTCGAACGAAATGACGGGACAGAAATTAAGGAACTCACCGAGCAACTGACGATCACTCTCGGATGTACGTCCTGCCTTTGAAGAAATCTTTGCTGTCTCTGCTAACACCTTCAGCGTACGGTCGGGTGCGAAGTCGAAAACATAGCATTCACGCTTTTGGCGACCACCGATAATGGCAGGTGTCTGTGCACGGAAGATGGTTTGCATATAGCTACTGGCACTCGTACTGTATGAGCCATGGAGCATAAATACAGCGGTCCAGGCCTTGACAGTTACACCCGTGGTGAGTCGGCCACGTGTGAGGGTGATAGTCATTGTCTCTTCAGGCCGATCTCCTATAGCCTCGCGCACCTGTTCCAGGGCATTGTTGCTTTCGTAATCAGCATCGCTGTCCCCGTCGCCCGCAACATTAACAACTTGGAATTTGCCGAGAATGGGATGGTTCCGTAATTTAATACTCATACACCGCGCCGCTGCTACGCTTGGCAGCGTCCATAGCGAATGACGAAAATAGCCACGCCACTCCTGCCTACTGAACGGATAATCCTTGGCACTAGTGAGCAAGTTCAGAAAACGGTTAACATCCTCGTCGTGACGGAAATGCTCGTCGCTACCTTTTCCTTCTACACGGAAAAACTCGGAGAAATTAAAAGCATGGTCACCATCCTGATAGTGCTTCAGTTCTAAACTGAGGTCATAGGTATATATGTTCAGTCGCGGAAGGCCTGCATAGGGGTTAGTATCACCGTCATGGGTTTGTTCCCATTCTTGCTTAGCTCGCTGTTCCATCACATAGTCCCAAGTAAAGATGTCGGCATCATTGTATTCATCGAGCAAGCTAAAAGGAGTTCCTGAGAGGTCCAGTTTCTTGGTGTTATCGTGGAAGAGAGCTGCGACTACTGCCTTCCCTAAGCTGGTTTGTGTACCCTCGTGTGCTTCGTCAACTACCAGCAGATCCCACTCTGTGGAGAAAATCGCGTCATTTTTGTCATAGTTGCCACCCACAAGTTCGCTGCCCCGCAGATCCTGCATCGATGCAAAGTATACATAATGTTGTCTACGCTTTTGGAATTGTCGTTCAAGACTCTCGAATGTCTCTCCTTTGCCATTTTTTGAACCATACTGGAAATGGTCGCTATCATAGAATATCTTTTGGAAATCGTCGAACCATCCATCGTTTACTACAGGCCGATGGGTAAGTATAAGGGTGCGACGGAAATCCATACGTTTCACCACTTCGAGTGCGCAGAGCGTCTTGCCGAAACGCATCTTGGCGTTCCATAGATACTGGTTGTTGGTGCGAAAACGGCGTATGGTCTTTTCTATGGCATCACGTTGCTCATCACGGAATTGGATAGGACTGAAACCTGTCGTCATCTCGTTTGCATATAGTGAACACCTACCTTCTTTAGCAGCCTTAATGGCACGTTTGACCGTTTCCAGGTCGGTGAGGAACCATTCTTTAGATTTAGTGCCGCCCTCTGTTTTAAAGATCTTGACTTTAACACCTGACCGTTTCAGCACAGAGTGCACCTCCCCGTCGTTGAAAGAAAAGATGTAACCGCTACGCAGACAGAAGTTCAATTCTGTATAAAGCAGTTCGTAGGCGATTCCAGCCGTTGCTGTATATTGGTCAATACGTTCACGTGCTGCCTTGTTCAGCGGTTTGCTGTTAGGAACAAGTTGCATTGGGTCTGAAGAATCTTCACTAAGGTAAGTGTCGCCCACTTTCAGGCATCCACGATGTGCTTCGTCATTGATGCGAAACACATATACAAGCTTTAGTTTGAATGGAGCCTCGTTTATTGCCATGTTTATTGTATGATTGATTTCACAAATTTCTCTATTGCGTCTTCGCCATTCTTTTTCCAGTTGCGTATCACGCTGAAAGGTATCTGCTTTTCGAAGAGGTTATCATCCTGCTCTTCAACCGCCCCACTAAAGAGGTTGTATTGTCCGAGGCTAGCCTCTTTGCGCCGTCTCCGTTCTTCCTGCTGATACTTTTCTAACAGCGAATCATCAATGTTTGAGACTGGAATGGTGTATTTGAGTCCATCCATTTGCCAGAGATTCCAACTTATGATGTAGGCCGCATGCTCGAGCGAACCGTTCAAAGGTTCCTTGCCAAACTTGTCTACATAATAATCGAAGAAATCGAAGAGTAAGTTCTCGCGTGCCAGTAGAAGATTGTCACCCTGCCACTCGTAGCCATAGATGCTTTTTAGCGCAAACTTGGCCCATACAATCCACTCTTTGCTAGTATCCGTATTTTCGGAAACGACACGAAGTTTGCGGTCGAGTAGTCCAATACGCTGTGCAACGGGTATAGGCATCCCCGTGGTAGCATCATAGCGACTAGTTAGGTAAGGAGCCTCGCCACAAGTAATTTCCAACCGTGGGTCGTGAATATAGTCGCGCCAAGTTTTGCCTTCGGGAAATTCAATTTTGTCCTTGCGGGCCTCCCAAGTATGGTCTGTCCGCTCTATATTGAAAACATCTCTACGTCCAAACCAGGCCTCGTCAATTAGATTGTTCTGCATATTGCATACCCAAGCAGGAGTAAAGACTTCGGCCATCTGGCGTACACGAGCAGCCTGCATTGTTCGGTTTTTTACCACACGGGGCATAATGACACGATTATTCTCTCCCGTAATCAGTTCGGGAGTAATCTGTCGCTCGAAGTAGTAAGACTCACCTCTTTCGCGATAATCGTGTGTGGCCCAGATTATGCGGAAAAAATCAGGATCTTCCTCATGTCCACTCTTTTGTTCTGCGTAATACTTTGAAGAATGATCACGAAGAAGGATATTCAGCAGATTCGGGGTTAATTGTTGGATATAATCCTCATTGATGTCGACTGACGACATCAACGGTTTCACAGTATTATTGAATAGGCTTTTTGCCACTTGAGTCATTTTTTTGTAGCTGCTTAGCTCCATGAACTCGGGCAAACAAAAAAGGCGGAACCGCTTCACGTTTGTCGCTTATATTCGGATTGTGGCTCGCCAAAGCCTTACAGGTATATAAGCACGCAAAACAGTCCACGCCATGCGTGAACTTTCTGGCAGCTTATTCTCAACCTGTATAAAATTTGGCGATTTCAATCCGATGAGAATAAGAGCTTTCAGCTCGTTTATCTATATATTTTTTCTAATATACTATTTCTTTGATTCTATACTGTTCTGTTTTTATTATTATTTATCATTCCGTTTTCACGCTGCAAAAATACACTTTTTTTCTTAATCAGTCAAAACTATTTGTCATGAAACTATATCTATGCTTAACTTATGATACACTATTGCGAAAATATTTGGATAGTGTCATTCATTATAATTCCGTAAAAGGAGTCTGTCGCGGTGGATGTTCCCGTCGTGGTTTGTTGTGTCAGATTTGCAATCTGACACTTATTATTATCAAGATTTGTAATCTGCTTTGTTTTATCATTCTTAACTGGGTTGCCATAAGTGGGGTTACTGGGTGTATGACCACATGTCCCTGACATTATCACTTCCGTATGCAGCTGAGAGAGGTGCTGCCCTAACTCAGGCACCACCAGACACCGCCGTCGGCAACGAAGTCCTCTGGGCGCACACAAGCCTTGTAGGGAAGTAGGGCAAGTAAGATGACCCGTTCTTCCAATAGACAGTTCTTCCAATTAAAAAATGGCATGCCAAATCCCCTTTATATTATATATAAATATTTAATATATAATTAATTATATATATAATTAGAGAAGTGGGAATACCCAAAAAACGAATTGTCCAAACTGTCTTTTGGAAGATAATGTTAAAATTTATGTTTCATTCTTCTCCTAAAAAGCAAAAACACAATGAAATACGGTATTAACAATAAGACCGCTCCCAAGATGCCGACACTCGGCAAAGGGACAGAATGTATCCGTTTACTCCTCTCCCAGGCCTCAAAAGACATGCACGAGTCCTTAGTTCCGATGCTTTTCCCCTCCCTTGGCGCGCATATCAGCGGCACAGAATTTCAGTACCCCGACCTCAGTTGGAAGGAACCAGGCGGCATGATGGCCAACTTGGTGGCCGATTCTGGGGGGTAACAAGGGCCAATTGACCAATCTTGTAGAGTCCATCTGCCGCAAATTTAGCAAGCACGACGATGAGGAACTGCAGAAACTCGTCGAGTGGCAACGAAATCCTCTTGGCTCTCACGAGCCTCATAGGGAAAGGGAACGTAAATTACCACGAATTAGCAACGAACTCCTCTGGGCGCTCACAGGCCTTGTAGAGGAGAACGCCCAAGGGGGTAATCTTACCCTGGTCAAGCAAGAGAAGAGCGTAGGCATACCAACCGGTGTGACAGTAACAGTTGTGACAGTTAAAAATAAGGGGTATCAAAAACGCCTCTTATAATATATAACTAATTAATAATTAATAATATATATAAGAAAATTGAAAAAACATACCCCTCTAAAAATCAACTGTCACAACTGTAACTGTCACAAAAAGGCAAAAAAAAGAATCTTATTATTCTCCTAAAAAGCAATAAAACAATGAAATACGATACGGTTAGGAACACGACGTTCTAACTCCCAACGTCCGACGAGTGACAATAGTCGTCCAAAATCCCACCCCAAATGGACTCCAAAACCCTCCGATGACCCCACTTTATGATGCTTTTTCCCCTACGAGGTACCCATCTGAGCGTATTTGTATCTCAACATCCCGACTCCGTATGCAGCTGAAAGAGGTGCTGCCCTAACTCAGGTATCACCAGCTAGTGCCGTCGGCAACGAATTTCTTTGGGCGCTCACAAGCCTCATAGGGAAGAAGGGCATGTAAGATGACCCGTTCTTCCAATAGACAGTTCTTCCAATTAAAAAATGGCATGCCAAATCCCCTTTATATTATATATAACTAACTAATATATAATTAATTATATAGATAATTAGAGAAGTTGGAATACCCGAAAAACGAATTGTCCAAACTGTCTATTGGAAGATAATGTTAAAATTCATGTTTCATTTTTCTCCTAAAAAGCAAAAACACAATGAAATACTATATTAACAATAAGACCGCTCCCAATATGCCGACCCTCGGCAAAGGGACAGAATGCATTCAAATTATCCCCTCCCAGGCCTCGGAGACTATGTTTTTTCTCCTTATTCCGATGTATTTTACCCTACTTGGCACCCATGTGGGTGTTTTTAAATTTTAGCATCTCGACCTCATTTGTTAGAACTATGCGGCTAAATGGCCAACTTGGTGGTTGATTCCGGAGGCAACAAGGGCCAATTGTCCAATCTTGTAGAGGCCATCTGTCACCAATTTCGCAAGCACGACGCCGAGGAGCTGAAGAAACTTGTCGAGTGGCAACGAAGGGGTGGGTGGAGTCCGGTTGCTCGTCGGTAAGGCCACTGTTTGTTCGCTCGCCGACGAACAAACGGCGGCCGCCGAACGAAGGATGAACGGAGAAACGGTGGTTTTTCGACGAAGGAGGGAGGCTGAGGGTTGTTACTGTGTTTTCCTGAAATCGCTTGACAGATTTGGGATGGTTAAACTGATTAGCTTGTCAATTGTTGTTGAATCCGTATAGTCTTCACCCCCCCTACCAGGCAACCTCAATTATTGCCCGAAGGGGTATAACAAATAGCCCTATGGCAACGCCGCGGGCAGATCCGCGTAACTTGTAAGATAAAAAAATACGTGAACTACCTCTGGGGGAGTTCACGTATTGTCTGTGCCAAATGTATCGGCTTATGCCTCGGTGTTCTTCTCGATGGCGAGTTTGCCGCGGTAGTAACCGCATTCGGGGCATACGTGGTGATACATTACTGGAGCTCCGCAGTTGCTGCAAGTAGTGAGCTGTGCTTTCTCCAGGGCGTCGTGTGTTCTGCGCTTCGCTGTGCGAGTCTGCGAGAATCTGTGTTTTGGATGTGGCATATTATTATTTTTTTTTGTTTATTTTTCCAACAACTGTTTCAGCGCGTCCCATCGGGGGTCAGTCTCACCATTAGTACTCTCTCTCACTCCGTCCTCGTCCTCAGGCTCATCAGCTTCATCGGCGATAAACTTGAGCATTTCGGGGTCGCACTCGCCTTCGGGATGGACACGTTGCATGGGCATGCTCACAGCCACGAACTCATACATCCATTGGGCCAAATCAATCTGGTAGGCATCCTCGGGGAGATAGACCACATTTTCATCCTCACTTGTCTCCGTGTCGCTGAACTTCACGCAGAGAGTCTGCTCTCCCTCTACGGGAACTTCCAACTCCCCAAGGCATCGGTCGCAAACTGACTTAACTGTACCTTTCCAGGTAAATTTTATCATCAATAAGCGATCATTTTTCTCCAGATTTACTGCAAAAACGACTTTTCCATCTTGTAATTCTTCGTTTTCGAAGCCTTCGAAGAAGCTACCATCCAACACATAATTGAACTCGTATTTCCCTGATTTTAAACCACTAAACTGGATAGTAGTATCGTATTTTGCCTTCATTTTCACGCTCTTATTGAGTTTGCAAAATTACAACTTTTTTCTGATATAGCATAATAAAAACGCATTTTTTTGAAAAAAAGTATCTTTTTTCAACAATTGACGGTGGGAAACCTTAAAAAAAAACGACAAAAATGGCAACTTCTATTCATCCCAACTCGGTTGTTAGGGTTAATAGAATCTCCCAAAAAAGAACTGTTGGATGATGAGCATCTCCAAATCCAACACGCTTCAAATGAAAAACGGTCACGAAGCCCTATTCTCTTGGAGAGAGAAGGCGGGTGTTTTTGTCGACGAAGAGGAAAGAAGCGCCTGTCGAGGTTTGGCGACATACTCGTAGGTTACATCCACCGGTTTATACAAGACCACCTGCTGCAGGGCGAGGGTTGCAGGGACATCGATGAGACGTTGGTTGGAGCTGCCGCGAAACAGGAGGGACAAGTCGCGCTGACCCTGCACAAAAGGGCCATCCACCAACACATCGACCTGCTCCAGCAAAGCACGCCGACGGGAATCGGTCAGAAGCTGTTCAACACGATAACCCGTATAGCACCAGATATCATGTGTGGAATGATTGCGAATGATTTTGGCCAACTGGACGAAAGCCTCGGGCTGAAACATAGGGTCGCCACCGGAAAAGGTGACATCCAGATCTTCGGCCAACACCTCTTCTGCCACCTCGTCGATATTGCGCAGGACACCCCCTGCCGGATCCCAAGACTGAGGATTATGGCAACCTGGGCAATGGTGGGCACAGCCGGCGCCATAGATAGAAGTCCTCAGTCCTGGGCCGTCGACGGATGTGCCATGGACGATGTCCAATAACCTAATACTATTTATGTACGATTCTGTCATTGAGTTCGGCAAGTTTAGCACGATTCCAACGATCGGTGGTTCCCACAAGATAACCTGTTATGCGCTGAAGGCGGTCGATATTGGTACTGCCACAATGGGGGCATTTCTCCAGATTGGGCTGAGCATCCTCGTAACCACAATCCATGCAACGGTTACGGTTATGATTGACCGAGCAGTAGCCGATATTGTTCTTGTCCATCAAATCGACGATATTCTGGATGGCCTTGGGATTATGGGTGGCATCGCCATCTATCTCCACATAGAAGATATGGCCACCACGGGTGAGGTCGTGATAGGGGCCTTCCACTTCTGCCTTGTGGCGGGGCGAGCAATGGTAGTAGACAGGAACGTGGTTGGAGTTGGTGTAGTAGATTTTATCGGTGATGCCGGGGATGATGCCAAAGTCCTTCCTATCGCGGCCGGTAAAACGGCCAGAAAGTCCCTCGGCAGGGGTGGCCAGCACGCTGAAATTGTGTTCGTACTGCTCAGAGAACTGCTTCACGCGGTCGCGCATATAGCCAACAATACGCAGGCCCAGTTGCTGAGCCTCCTCGCTCTCGCCATGGTGATGACCCACCAAGGCAATCAAGCATTCTGCCAACCCGATAAAGCCGATGCCCAAGGTGCCATGATTGATCACCGACTCGATGGTATCGTTGGGGTGAAGATTCTCACTCCCCATCCACAGTTTCGACATGAGCAAAGGAAACTGCTTGGCAAGGGCTGTTTTTTGGAAATTGTAGCGGTCGATCAGCTGCTTGGCCGTGATGTCGAGCAGCGCATCCAGCTTGGCAAAGAAAGCCTCGATACGGGCGTTTTTGTCCTCAATCTCGCGCACCTCAAGGGCGAGGCGCACGATATTGATAGTGGAAAAAGAAAGGTTGCCGCGGCCGATGGAGGTTTTCTCGCCATAGCGGTCCTCGAAGACACGAGTGCGGCAGCCCATCGTAGCCACCTCATAGCGATAGCGCAACGGGTCGTCGGCACGCCATTTCTCATGCTGGTTGAAGGTGGCATCGAGATTGACGAAGTTGGGGAAAAAGCGACGGGCAGCCACCTTACAGGCATAGAGATAGAGGTCGTAGTTGCGATCCTCGGGCAGATAGCTCACCCCCCGTTTTTTCTTCCAAATCTGAATGGGGAAGATGGCCGTGGCGCCTGTTCCAACACCCTCATAAGTGGACTTCAACAATTCGCGTATGACGCAGCGGCCCTCGGCCGAAGTGTCGGTACCATAATTGATGGAGGAAAAGACCACCTGGTTGCCGCCACGGGAATGAATGGTATTCATATTATGGATGAAGGCTTCCATGGCTTGGTGGGTGCGGCGGACAGTCATGTTGACAGCATGCTGAATCAGGCGTTCGTCGCCGGCCAAGCCATCCAGAGAAGTCTCGATATAGTCCTCGAAGGGATGCTCATAGTATTGCGAGAGGTCGGAACCGGTTACTTCCTCAAGATGTTTAACCTCTTCGATATAGGTCTTGCGTATGAAAGGAGCCAAGTAGAAGTCGAAAGCAGGAATGGCTTGGCCGCCATGCATCTCGTTTTGAACCGTCTCCATGGAGATGCAAGCCATTACCGAAGCCGTCTCGATGCGTTTGGCTGGACGCGACTCGCTGTGACCGGCGGCAAAACCATCGTTGAGAATGCGGTCGAGCGGATGCTGGATGCAGGTGAGCGACTTGGTGGGATAGTAATCCTTGTCGTGGATGTGCAGATAGTTCTGCTTGACGGCCCACTTGGAGGTTTCTGAAAGCAGATAGTCGTCGACAAAGGGTTTGGTAGATTCGCTGGCGAACTTCATCATCATGCCGGCAGGGGTGTCGGCATTCATGTTGGCATTCTCGCGCGTGACATCGTTGCTCTTGGCCTCGAGAATCTCCAGAAAGATTTCACGGGTTTTGGCCTTGCGGGCAATAGAGCGTTTGTCGCGATAGGCGATGTACTTTTTAGCAACCTCTTTGCGGGAGGATTGCATCAACTGGATTTCGACCATGTCCTGAATCTGTTCCACCGTGGCCTGTTCGGGGCCTTTGAGCTCGATACGGTCGACAATCTGATAGATGAGCGACTCGTCTTCGCCTTTCTCGGTGGTGAGCATGGCCTTGCGTATGGCCTGGGCAATTTTTTCTCTGTTGAAGCCGACAATGCGGCCATCGCGTTTGACAACTGTCTGTATCATGGTTCCTTCGTTTTATGCTTCATTTGCATTCTTTTGTTGGAGAAACCTTGGGAAAATCAGAACGAATATTGCTGGAAGTGGCGGACTTATTGCACAGCCCAACACATTCGCAGACAGCTCTTAATCCCGAAAGCATCTCGCGACAAGTTTGAAAGGCAGGTCTTCTGACTTATTCCTTTACCTAAGGCACCTTCCCATCCAAAGGTGGACAGTGGCTATTGTTTGCCCCGGCTTCTTGGAACTTACAGCTACGGGTATAGTTCAGGTTTCTCACCTGATTCTCTTTTCATTCGAGACACGCGCCTCAAACACCTTTCGGATGCAAAAGTACAAAGAAAAACGTATCGCCAACCCACAAAGTTATCAACCCCGCCCCAAAGTTATCAACAACGGTTATGTAGGTGATTAAGATGGAAAAAGTTAGATGCTGGAGAGGCTGTTAATAAGAATATATGAGAGAGCAAAAAAAGAATCCGCATCTTTCGATTGCGGATTCTTAAAGAACAATGTAACTATTTTTCAATCAGTTATTTTGCAGGAGGATACTCGATGCCTTTGGAGACGAAGAGCAACTCCATCATCTTGCGGGCGCTGGTGCTGACAACGGTACCGGGTCCGAAGATGGCGGCAGCACCGTGCTCGAAGAGGAAGTCATAATCCTGCGGAGGAATAACGCCACCCACGGTGACGATGATGTCCTCACGGCCCAGTTTCTTGAGTTCCTCGATGACCTGAGGCACGAGGGTCTTGTGACCGGCAGCCAGAGAGCTTACGCCCAGAATGTGGACATCGTTCTCGACGGCCTGCTTGGCGGCCTCAGCGGGGGTTTGGAAGAGGGGTCCCATATCGACATCATAACCCAGGTCGGCATAACCGGTAGCGACCACCTTGGCGCCACGGTCGTGACCATCCTGACCCATTTTTGCCACCATGACACGGGGACGGCGGCCTTCCACCTTAGCAAAGTAATCGGTCATAGCCTTTACCTGCTGGAATTCATCGGTATCTTTTGTCTGTGCGCTGTACACGTTGCTGATAAGATTGATTTTTGCTTTGTAACGACCATAAACTTTTTCGAGGGCATAGCTAATCTCACCCAAGGAAGCGCGCTTGCGGGCGGCATCGATGGAGAGTTCGAGTAGGTTGCCCTGACCTGTCTTGGCGCACTCGGTGAGAGCGTCGAGGGCTTTCTGAACAGCCTCGGGGTCACGGTTGGCACGCAGTTTGGCCAAACGGTCGAGCTGAGCCTGACGGACAGCGGTGTTGTCGATTTCGAGCGTTTCGATAGGATCCTCATGGTCGAGACGATACTTGTTCACGCCGAGGATGGTGTCGATATTGGAATCGATACGGCTCTGCTTACGAGCGGAAGCCTCTTCGATACGCATCTTAGGCACACCACTTTCAATAGCCTTGGCCATACCACCCAGTTTTTCAACCTCCTGGATGTGAGCCCAAGCACGGTGAGCGATTTCGTGGGTGAGGGTCTCTACATAGTAGCTACCTGCCCATGGGTCGACAACGCGGCAGATGTTGGTCTCTTCCTGGAGATAAATCTGGGTGTTACGAGCGATACGGGCACTAAAATCGGTAGGCAGAGCGATGGCCTCGTCCAAAGCGTTGGTATGCAAGCTCTGGGTGTGACCCAAGGCAGCGCCCATAGCCTCGATGCAAGTACGGGCCACATTGTTATAAGGATCCTGCTCGGTGAGTGACCAGCCAGAAGTCTGGCAGTGGGTACGCAGAGCGAGGGATTTGGGGTTCTTGGGGTTGAACTGGTTGACAATCTTAGCCCAAAGCATACGGGCAGCACGCATCTTGGCAATCTCCATGAAGTGATTCATGCCGACGCCCCAGAAGAAACTCAGACGGGGTGCGAAGTCGTCGATGTTCATACCGGCGTTGACACCTGCACGGAGGTACTCGAGACCGTCGGCCAAGGTGTATGCCAACTCAATATCAGCAGTAGCACCAGCCTCCTGCATGTGATAGCCGGAGATGGAGATGCTGTTGAACTTGGGCATGTGCTTGGAGGTGTACTCGAAGATGTCGGCGATGATTTTCATCGAAGGCAGAGGAGGATAGATGTAGGTGTTACGCACCATGAACTCCTTGAGAATGTCGTTCTGGATAGTACCCTGCAACTGTTCTTGTTTCACGCCCTGCTCTTCAGCAGCCACGATGTAGAAAGAAAGCACAGGAAGAACGGCACCGTTCATGGTCATGGAGACGGACATCTTGCCAAGGTCGATCTGGTCGAACAGAATCTCCATATCAAGAATACTGTCAACGGCCACACCAGCCTTACCCACATCGCCCACAACGCGCTCGTGGTCGCTGTCGTAGCCACGGTGGGTAGCCAAGTCGAAAGCAACCGACAAACCCTTCTGACCAGCAGCAATATTACGACGATAGAAAGCGTTGGATTCCTCGGCGGTGGAGAAACCAGCATACTGGCGGATGGTCCAAGGACGCATCACATACATGGTGCTGTAAGGTCCACGGAGATAAGGAGCAATACCAGCAGCGTAGTTGAGGTGCTCCATTCCCTCAAGGTCCTTCTTTCCATAGACAGGCTTGACATCGATCTGTTCAGGAGTCTTCCATGTCTTTTGGATATCATTTTCCTTCTCCCACTGTTCAAAGGATTCCTGGTTTTCCTTCGTCTCACGGAAGTTAACGTTTGAAAAATTTGGTCTCATTATCAATAATTTATATTATTATATAAGTCTCTCTTAGAACTGCAAATATAAACATTTTTTTTAATTTGCGAAACTTTTTATTATGATTTAAATACAATTAGAAGAAAAAACGACACTTCACGTTAAGCAAAACCGTGCCATATCGTTGGGTGATACGGCACGGTAGGGGGCAGGTAAAGTGCTGTCTATTACTATTATTCGCGATTGAGGAGCGACAGCAGTCGGATGAAGAGGCCGATGATGTCGATGTAGATGTCGAGGGCACAGTCGACGGCGAAATCGACGGTCTTGGGATAGACCTGCGACTTGGCCACATCGTAGCCTATATAGCCTGAGAAAAGGATAACGAAAATCCAGTCGAAAGCGCTACCGCTGTAGTGGAACAGGAAGGTGGCCACCAGCTCAGCTATGAAAGCAGCCAGAAAGGCGATGAAGAGCGTGCGACCCATGCTGAGGAAGATGTCGGGCTTGACAATACCCAGCAGCACCATCGTGGCCGTTACAATACCCGTGAGCAGCAAAGCTTTGGTAACCACCGCAGCAGGCAACCCGGGCACCAAGATGCAAAGCATCACGCCCATTGGAACCACCAGCAGATTGAAGCCCAGAAAACTGACAAGAGGGTTGGTTGACTTGGCCGAAATAATAATACCAACAAAGGCCAACACAACATAACCGATGAAGAGTACCCACGGGTTAAGGCCTATGGCCCATGTCATGATGGGCTCTGCCAGGAAAGCTACCATGAGTACATTAACCAAGAAACCCCACAAAAGGGTTCCACACATAACAGCGTTGTAGGTGCGGACACTAATCTGGTCGGCAAGGCCCGACTCGAGACGTTCCTGTTTGCGGGTGCTGAAATTTACAAGTGCATTTGTTTGGGACATATTCTAAAAGTATAAAAGGGTTACATCCATTTTTTTTAATTTCCTTCGACAAGACGCTCTGCCATCTCCAAGTACTTTTGGCATCGTTCCTCATCGCCCATATCATGGTAAACCATGGCCAAATCATGGGCAGCGGAGGCATCCTCCTCATCGTCTTTCAACGCTTGAAGAAAACACTTCTCGGCCTCGCCATAGTTCTGCATATTGGCATACACGATACCCATCTGGTACTTAACCCCATAGTATTCGTGGTCGAGCTCCAACACCTTGGCGAAACATTTCAAAGCCTTTTCATACAATCCATTCTTGGCGTCGTTGTCGGCATACTGGGTATTCTCATCAATTTCCGTGCCAGGGTTCAGCATGATGAACTTCTGCGACATCAAATAATCCAACATATCGACATCGGAGGTGATGGCAACCCCAAGGTCGAACCAAGCCACCACATCATCGGGCGTTTTTGCCACCTCCTCGGCCAGCCGAGCGGTGTCGTTGCCACCATGGGTGAGTATTCTCTCAATATCTTGGGCAATGGCATTGGCCATTCCCTCATGATCCAGTTTCAGATTATCCAATAGGTCGAAATTCATGACTCAAATAATTTTGTGTTCGAAAATGCAAAGTTACACATTTTTTGTCATTTAGCAGTCTTTTTTCTTTAAGAAAGCAACAACTCGACGGCTTTACCTATTATTTAACAGAAAGATAGGACTTAATATCGCCAAAGTCCATATCGTCCACCAGCACGCGTCCTTTGGTCACATGGCCCAGGAAACAACAATTGATTCGGGCTTCGTCCATTTTGAGGAGGAAGAAGTCGTCCTGACTTTCCGGCAGCGAAACCACAAAGCGCCCGGGGTCCTCACCAAAAAGAAAAGAGTCGAGCCTGATTTCGCGACAAGTGAGTATGTCGAAACCAAACTCATATTTGGCCTTCTCCAAGGGTACGCCTCGGTTGTCGACGGGTCGGCAACCCTGCACCAAGGAAGCAAAAAGACCTCCTTCGGCAACCGGTCGGCGCGACGTAATGACGCCGCCATCGAGCAGGCTTCCTATGATAAGCTCAAGATATTCTATATCCTCATCAACCGTGGTCATCTTGATGGGGTCGGCAACAATATGCAGGCAGCGACGAGCATACTCCGAATTGAGAAACTCGGTACTGATATTGCCCACCATATAGAGCAATTCGCCACGAGCAAAATTAGGCGTGGCCACCTTGTGGTCGACCACCTCCGCCATCACCTCATGGGCAAGGGCAATACAGTCTTTCACCCTCGGCTCGCGAATCTCCTTGTGGGTCTCATCCGAACCGGTGTACAGATATTCATTCTTCTCGACCAGGTGATGCTGACCTTTCAGCCAACCATACAGACTCTGCTGTTTCCCATTAGCCTCCCACATGGCCATCAAGGTACTGAGTTCCTGGACGGTAGGCATGCGCCCAACGATTGCTTGAATCTCCTCAAATGCAGGTTGACTGATGCCCATTGCCTCCACAATATCTGGCGAAAGAAAATCCTCCTGATGGGCAGCCTCCTGTTGCACAATTCCCTGCTGAGGGGATGACGGACGAGGGGATGTCTGCTGGACATCCTCCATCGGCACAACATTCTGTGGTTCAACCACCTGCTGTTTTATCTCATTACCCTTTATATCGCTGTCTACCATCGTGGTCATTCATCAAAACATTATCTTTAACGTCGCATTGCCTCTTTTATTATGAAGAGCACCACCAAAAAACGCCAAAGACCCTTCCTGGGGGGAATCTTGTTCTCGAGGTTGAGGACTGGCCGTCACGATCTTGGCAGATGCTTGGGCAGAACTTGTTCGTTGAAAGATAAAAAAGCGAGAAGTTAGCCAGGAGATAACGAGAAGAAGGCGAGAAAGAGGAGGAGTTAGCCATAACAATGTGTTTTCCTTATAATCGCCTGACAGGGTTGTTGACAATGGATTTTGGAGCGTCAACCCTACTTATTGGGCGAATTCTGATTATTTTAGGCTGCATCGTGTTTTTTTCACCCACTCGCGCAATAAATGAAGGGAAAGCGCGTTTTATTATGAGTATATTAATAATTAAGTAAGCACAAATGAACAAACATCTCACTCTGCTTGCAGCCGCGCTGCTGCTTACATTTTCGGCTTATGCACAGGCCGACAAAGCCAAGTATTACATTGAAGGTCAGCTGGCTACCCCAACTAAAACAGGGCAGCCATGGAAACTGTATAACATACGCAGCCAAGGCATCACCTTTACGGACAGCGATACCATTTATGGACACGACACAGACAAGGGTGTGCAGTTAGTTTTTGACCACGCCGCCACTACCCACCCCCAGGGATTTAACTGCGGCCTGAAATTCTACCGCTGGCAGAACAATAGTGGCCGCTGGCAGGTGGACAGCGAGGTGGAGAACGCCGAGGCCGCCTTCACCCAACAGAAGGTGATGAGCATCATGCTGGTGCTTGACTGCAGCTCCTCCATCGGCGATGCCGACTTTGTGAAGCTGAAAAATGCCGCCAAACAATTCATTGATGTGATTATTGACAAGTCAAGTGATGGCAACGTGCACATTGGCATTGTAGGCTTTAACTCAATGAAGAACACCCGCACTTTCGACCTGCGTCCTTTGACCAAGGAAAGCAAGCGCGACATGTTTCAATTTATCGACACCCTGCAACTGAACAACCGTACAGCCTTCTACTACGCCATCAACAAAGGCTTGGACAACATCAAACAATATGTTGGGAAGCTGAAGGTTAGCAAGGAGAAGAAATACGATGGCAACTACATTATTGCCTTTACCGACGGCTACGACAACGACTCCTTCGACCCTAAAATCGGCAAGGCAGCCGAAGGTACCGAACACCGCTATTTCCAGCATGTGAACCAACGCATTATGCAAGAAAAGATTGGAGGAGCTCCGATTGAGAGCTATGTGCTGGCCATCAGAGGCAACGATGTGGACCGCACCAACACCGACTTTGAACGCGTGTTGAGTGCCCTCTCGCACAACGCCAACGACAATAAGTTCTATTCCCTCACCAACTTCGACAAACTACAGTCGGCCTTTGAGGAGATTGGTACCAACCTGATTAACAAGTGGCAGAGCCTCTACTGCTACATTCCCCGCGGCTATGACGGACGCGTGCGTTGGACGGTAGAATGTGGCGATGTGGCCCGTAAGTTCTTCATGGGCGCCAATGCCAGCATAGGCGGTTTAAGCTATCCCATCTCCACCGACCCCGCACACATCAACGACCAAGGAGGCGTGATGTTGGGCGTAGGCCTTGACATGACTTTCCCCATTACCGACCTCATTTCTGTGGGCGGATATGTCGAGCTGAACGTTTCCCGTGGCGTAGGCTTTGGCTTTACTCCCTCGGTGGCCTTTTCCTTCCCCGATAATAGTGCCATTATCGTGGGCATCGGCTACCGCGGCACCGACCACTTCCACAGCAACGGTTTTCTGATGCGCGCCGCCTACAAACTGAGCAACCCGTGGTATGTTACCGCAAGCTACTCTGTGGGACATGGCAACACATTCATGTTGGGTGCCGGATACACTATCTTCGGCCGCAAGATTGATTAACGCTCAATGCTTTCCTCCCTCCATAAAGCAGCCTCATTCATCAAGCGGAAAAGATTCTCTTTCTTCGCTGTGTTTATGGGGTGCTTTCTCTTATTCCACCTGATTTGGATAGGCTATTTGGTGTGCAACTTCAACTATTGGAATCAGGCAGATGAGGACTTGAACGCATACAGTGTGATTCTCTATCTGATGGTTTCTCCTGTGGTGGTGGCTATATTTCTGGGTATTCCCCCATATATTATATATGAAAAGGCCCGTAGGAAGATTTGGCTTTATGTATGCCCGTTGATTCTGCTTGGCTTATCCGTATGGCACTTTGTGTCTCGGTTTGGATGGGTGCTGGCCGACGAAATCTTCGTCTCAGCATTCTTAGCTGCCCTGTATGCCCTCGATATTTTTATCGCTTCCCACCTTTCGGAACAGCCTGAAAGAGCGTCTCTATCCGTCGGAAAGAGCGTTACGGAAGCGCCAGAAAGTGAGTAAAAGTATTAATCATCGTACTGAATCCACATGAAAACAGTTTGCAAGTCAATCCTTATCGCCCTTGTTCTCTCTTGGTTTGGCACATCAAGTACGCGCGAGGATGATTTGTATCAAGATGCGGAAGAGGCCATTGTTCTTGCCCACATTACCGACTCGGTATGCCTCGAATCTGCAAAAATGACGGCTTATTATTTTGCTTATCCGTCGAAAGCCCCACGGGGAAAGGAGATGATGCTTTCGGGCACGATTACTAATGGCGAAAGCGTTACCCTGCAGGAGGCAGCCTCGAAACTTATCCCCCTACTTGATAATACAACGTCAAGAACATTTCTGTTTCGCTATAAAAAGCTTAGCGAAAAGCAAGCGGTATAAAAATAAATGACTGTAAAATGAAAAAGATTGCATTACTAACTGCGCTGATATTGCTCTTTCAATGTGCTTCAGCTCAATTACATTTCTCAGCTTATGGGGGTTATGCCATCAAGGCTGGTAGTTCTTGTTTCACACCACACCTCGACAACGGAATGACCTACGGCTTGCAACTGAGTTATCGCATTCCTGCCGTTAAAGGATTGGGATTAATGATGGATGCCAGCATTCTTAAAAGCACCCAATCATCCGTCCCAGAAAGTTTTGCTGCCGGAGATACGGCCCTCTATGCCGGCTCTTATAGGTTCACACCCTTTCTTTTTGGAGTATACTACCTTTGGCAGTTTGCACCCTCATGCGGCCTCTCTACACATGCTGCTATTGGATTCAACCACAGGAGCATCAGCTTTGCTGCCGCTGACGGACTCACAGGCATCGACCATGGAACCACCTTTGCCTACCGACTGGGATTGGATTTCATCATCGTTGAGCACATGAGCGTGGGTTTCCGTTTCTTAGGATTGGGCAACACCGCTCAGGATAACAAAGTGTCCACACCATTCGATAGACAACAGGCAGCTGAGGAACATTTTGGACAGAATTTCTTCACCATCGTTCTTGGATTACACATTTAATATACACCCCTATGAAAACAACCCTTAGGTCACTAATCATCATCATAGCGTTGCTGCTAGCAGGAACCTCTTGTACACGAGAGGACGACATCCATGCAATCACCGAGGACAACGAGCCTACTGCCTATATCACCGATTCCATTTACTATCAGTCGATAGGAATGACGGCCTATAATTTCGTCTACCCGTCGGTTGACCCTCTGGGAAACCCCGTTATGCTTTCGGGCACCATCACCATTGGTGACAGCGTGAAACGGCATGAGAATGCCCTGGGGCTGATACTATATAACCACTTCACCATCTATCGTGCCGACCAATGCCCCTCTCGAGGCGAACTAACCATACAGAAACTGATAGCAAAAGGCAAACTAATCACCATTTCGCCTGACTATTATGGTTTTGGACATACGGACAATTACCATCAGGCCTATTGCATCTCCCGAGCCAATGCACAAAGTAGTGTGGATGCACTTTTGGCCGCCAAGCAACTGCTAAAGGAGATGGATTTCACATGGAACGACTATCTTTTCAACACAGGTTACTCACAAGGTGCACAAACTGCCATAGGTGTGGTGAGGCTGGTGGACGAGAAATACCCCAACATTGACATCTCATATACCTTTGCTGGTGCCGGCCCATACGACATTCCTGAAATCTATCGCCAGTTTCTCAGCAGCTCCATTTCCGGCATGCCCAGCACCGTCATCAGCGTATTGCTTTCTTACAATGAGTTCTACAAACTCAATGTGCCATTCGACCAGATGTTCATCAATCCTTTGCTGAGCAATATAGACAATTGGATTTTCAGCAAAGAGTACACCCGAGAAGAAATCGATGCCCTGATAGGTTCTCTGAATATCGAAGACTATATTGCCCCTACCCTGCTGGACACAACCACCGACGTTTCGCAACGTTTGATTAGAGCCATGGATGACGACAATTTGTGCAAGAGATGGAGCCCTGACAGAAACCAAAGAATCTATCTTTTCCACAACACACAGGACATCACGGTGCCGGTTGCCGCCACCGTCAACCTACACCATTTTTTACTCGGTCAGGGACTTTCAAACGTAACTTTAGACACGGCCGACTATGGAACGACAGAATTTATTCCAGCACACGAAATGGGCGCTGCTCCTTTCCTGATTCATAGTATAGGAATCATGTGCGATATGCTGGGTATTACTCCATGGGTGAGATAATGCATCCCTTCATATAACAAAGCTGCGGACTCCTTTTCGTGAATCCGCAGCATTTTTTTTATGAGTGTATACTATCCTATTCTGCTTTGCGGATAGTGAGTTCGACCGATTTGGTACGGATTTCTTTGCATACCGCATCCACAAACTTATCCAGAGTTGACTGACCAAGGTCGCCGTCCTTACGGTTCCACATAGAGACAAGGTTCTCGTCCTGTTCCTTCTGGCCGATAAGCAGGGCATAAGGTATCTTCTGCATACGGGTTTCGCGGAGCTTGTAGCCAATCTTCTCGGCACGACGGTCGAGGGTAGCCTCAATACCATTTTCCTGAAGGGTCTTGGTAACTTGCTCGGCATAGTCGAGGAATTTTTCGGAAATGGGCAGCACACGCACCTGTTCGGGTGCCAGCCAGGTGGGGAAAGCACCCTCGTATTTCTCAATCAACCATGCCAAGGTGCGCTCGTAGCAGCCCATGCTGGTACGGTGAATGATATAGGGACGCTGACGGCTGCCGTCTTTGTCGATATAGTACATGTCGAACCGCTCGGCGATGAGGGCATCCCACTGGATGGTAATCATGGTGTCTTCCTTGCCATAGACATTCTTGGCGTTGATGTCCACCTTGGGACCATAGAAAGCAGCCTCTCCGACGTCCTCCACAAAGGGGATGTTGAGTTCGTTGAGAATGTCGCGAATATGCTGCTGGGTGCTCTCCCAGGTCTCGGCATCACCGATGTACTTCTCGGTGTCCTCGGGGTCCCATTTTGACAGATGGTAGGTCACGTCGTCCTGCAAACCAAGCGTGGTGAGGCAATGGCGGGCCAAGTCGATACAAGCCTTGAACTCCTCCACCATCTGGTCGGGACGAACGATAAGGTGGCCCTCGCTAATGGTGAATTGGCGCACGCGAGTAAGACCGTGCATCTCGCCGCTGTCCTCCTTGCGGAAGAGGGTCGAGGTCTCACCATAGCGGCAAGGCAGGTCACGATAGGACTTCTGGCTGTTCTTATATACGAAGTACTGGAACGGGCAGGTCATGGGGCGCATGCAAAGCACCTCGTTTTCGCTGTCGGGGTCGCCAATGATGAACATCTTGTCGCGATAGTGGTCCCAGTGACCGGACATCTTGAAGAGGTCGTTCTTGGACATGAGCGGTGTCTTGGTGCGCATATATCCGCGGCGGGTCTCCTCGTCTTCAATCCAGCGCTGCAGGGTCTGGACAATCTTGGTGCCTTTAGGCATGAGCAGAGGCAAGCCTTGGCCAATAACGTCGACCGTGGTGAAGATTTCGAGTTCGCGACCGATCTTGTTGTGGTCGTGGTTCTTGATATCCTCAAGATACTGCAGGTAACCCTCTAACTCCTCTTTTGTGAAGAATGCGGTGCCATGGATTCGGCTGAGAGATTTGTTCTTCTTATCGCCACGCCAATAAGTGCTGGAAGAGGAAAGAAGCTTGAAGCCTTTGATGGGGCGAGTGTTCAACAGATGGGGTCCACGGCAGAGGTCTACGAAATTGTTCTGCTGATAGATGGTGATGGTCTCACCTTCTGGGATAGCCTCAAGCAGCTCCACCTTATAGGGTTCCTGACGCTTTGTCATCATTTCCAAGGCTTCATTACGAGTCACTTCACGACGTTCAAGACGGGTGGCGCGCTTGATGATGGATTTCATTTCTTTTTCGATAGCATCCAAATCTTCGCGAGAGAAGGGACGGAAGTCGAAATCATAGAAGAAGCCATTATCAGTAGCAGGACCAATGGTAATCTTAGCCTCAGGGAAGAGGTTCTGAACAGCCTCAGCCATAATGTGAGCCGTGGTGTGACGGAGAACGGAGAGGCACTCTTTATTGGAAGTATCGAGCAACTCAATGTCGCAATCTGAGGTGATGGTAGTTCGGAGATCGATGAGTTTGGGGTCATTGTTGATCTTGGCGGCACAATAGTTGTTGAGACCATCCGGATTTACCATTTTGATGATGTCGATGATAGAGCACGGCTCTTCGAAAGACACCTCACCATAGTTTTTTACGATTACTTTCATTGTTTGTTTCTCCTTTATATATAAAAAGTTATTAGAAGTCTTGCTAATATTAAAGTTTGCAAAGATACTATTTTTTTTCTTTATAGAAGCTTTTTTATTTCTCTTTTCTTGTTTTTATATCTGCTCTTAAAAGAGTAAAAGGCAGTAGTTGTTGAGAACCACTGCCTTCACCAGATTATCACAGTCAGGTAAAAGATTAGTGTCTCTTTTCCTTGATACGGGCTTTCTTACCTGTAAGATTACGGAGATAGAAAATTCTAGCTCTGCGGACGGCACCACGCTTGTTGATGTCAATCTGCTCGATGAAGGGGCTGCTGATGGGGAAAATACGCTCCACACCTACGCCGTTGGTAATCTTACGGACAGTAAAGGTCTCAGTCGAACCGCTTCCTCTGCGCTGGATGACAACGCCCTGGAAGTTCTGGATACGTTCTTTGTTTCCTTCTTTAATTTTATAATGGACAGTGATGGTATCGCCAGCCTTGAATTCGGGGAACTCTTTGCGCTCGGCCAAATCCTCTACATATTGCAATAATTCAATTTTTCCCATGACATAAAGTTTTAACGGTTATTACTCAGTTAGTTTGGCTTATTTCTTAACCATCTTGACAACAGCGGTGAAAGCTTCGGGATTGTTCATGGCCAGGTCGGCGAGAACTTTGCGGTTCAGCTCGATGTTGTTCTTGTGTAATTCGCCCATAAATACAGAATAGGAGATACCGTTGATGCGGCAACCGGCATTGATACGGTTGATCCACAGGGCGCGGAACTCTCTTTTCTTGTTCTTTCTGTCGCGGTAAGCATAGGTCTGACCTTTCTCCCATTTATTCTTGGCGACGGTCCATACGTTTTTACCTCTACCCCAGTAACCTTTAGTGCGGTTGAGGATTTTTTTTCTGCGAGCTCTTGAAGCTACAGCATTTACTGATCTTGGCATTTTTAATTAATTTGTTTTCATTTAAGCGGGATTTCTTCGAATCCACTTTGGTGCTTTAAATAATGGTTAATAACTCCTTGAAGGTGGGTATGGGTTTCACAACCTCATTCCCGCCTGGGCCTTTTAGGCCAAAAGCATTCTCTTGACACGCTTCTCGTCATCGCGGCTAACCAGAGCGGTGTGGTCGAGATTACGTTTCTGCGTGGTCTCTTTCTTAGTCAGGATGTGACTGTGATAAGCATGCTTTCTCTTAATCTTGCCGGTGCCGGTGAAAGCGAAACGCTTCTTGGCAGCGGCTTTGGTTTTCATTCTAGGCATTACTTTACTGTTTTTAAGTTAGACTATATATTGCGATAATCCAGTTTCTTATTTCTTAGGTGCAATAATCATCAGCATGCGCTTGCCTTCCAAACGAGGCATAACCTCGGGCTTGCCATACTCCAAGAGCGCCTCGGCGAATTTCAGCAACTGGGCTTCACCTTGCTCCTTGTAGACGATGGAACGGCCACGGAAGAACACGTCTACCTTTACCTTGTTACCCTCTTTCAAGAACCGCTTAGCATGGTTCAACTTGAATTCGAAGTCGTGATCGTCTGTCTGAGGGCTCAGGCGGATTTCCTTAATAACGATTTTGGTTGAGTTCGCCTTACGTTCCTTCTCCTTCTTCTTCTGCTCATAGAGGTACTTCTGGTACTCAATAATCTTGCAAACAGGAGGATTCGCATTGGGCGATATCATCACCAAATCAAGTCCTTCGTCATACGCTTTTGCCAAGGCCTCCTTGGTATTCATAATAGTAGGTTCCATGCCGTCTCCTACAACACGAACCATAGGCGCTGTGATGCGCTCGTTAATCTGATGTTCGGGTTCTCTTTTCTGAGGACCTCTACCGCGGCCTCTATTGTTATTAGAACCGCCAGGGGTAATTGCTGCTACTATAGCTTGGTTCTCCTATATTTATTAAACAATCCCAACTATTTGATTGGGCGATTATTACACACTCCAAACAGTCTAAAGATTAGACTTTTTTGGATTTGCAAAAATACACAATTTTATTGATTCCGAAAAAAAAAGTTTAGGAAAATGAATCCTCATGCTTTATCCATCAGCCAGATTGGACATCACGCCACCTCCTGACGTTCCTTTTTTGTCTCCCCTCCTGAGAGGTTAAAACAGAACTACAGCGAATGTACAACGGTCCTTCCTTTGCTCAAAGAGTCCTACACGATTTGGACGGATGATAAAACCATGTGGCGATGTGTTCCTACGAAACATGTTCACGAACAAACGACGAGACACTTTTTCGCCACCACTTATCCTTTAATTTGTAACTGGAAACCCTCGTCGATAAGAGGCTGAACCAATTGGGTCATCTCTTCGACAGTCATTTTCTCCAATCCTTGGGCAGGCGTGGGACGGTCGATTGTATATACCATAATTTCCCGTGGACGCAACTCCCTCACTATATCCATCCACCCATCCAGCACCTCGGGACGGGAGGAGTCGAAATCAAACTCCTTACTGCGCAGCATGCAAGTCTGCAGGATGAAATTGCCATGGAACTGTTTTAGCGCCTCTACCACACGCGCCACATCATATCCTGGTGCAGGATGGTTGATTCGGCCGATGAGGTCATTTGTAGGAGCGTCTATCTTCATGATAGGGTTGTCCACCTTGGTGAGCGCATGGAATACCTTTGGCAAGTGTACCCTTGTGGCATTAGACAGTACCGAGACTTTTGCCGTAGGGGCATACTGGTCACGCAGGGCTAATGTATCATCTATGATTTGAGGAAATTCGGGGTTGATGGTGGGCTCACCATCTCCTGAGAAGGTGATGGAATCCACCTGGGTACCCTCTTTCTGGAGTCGGACCAACATGTTTTGCAAATCCGTGCGAACTTTCGCAGCCGACGGGATAACAGAGTCATCTTTGCCGTCTTTGTTCCACCCACATTCACAATAGATACAATCAAAATTACATATCTTGCCTTTCTCAGGAAGCAGGTTGATACCCAACGAGGTTCCTAAACGACGACTAAAAATAGGGCCAAAAACTGTTTCTTCTCTTAACATGTAGAAAATGTATTAAAAATCACTTTACCCATCGTATATAGTCCTCTTTGCGAGGTTTTGGAGGACGTGGAGGATACACCGGACAGCCCACAATACAGTTGCCCACCCCAACATAGTCACCTTCAACTCCTAATTCGGCTAAAATCTGCTTCCCCTCGGGCATCTCGAACACCTCTCGGGCACGATTTATCCAACAGGATCCCAGTCCTAATGAATGAGCCGCCAAGAGCATATTGCCTATCACTAAGCTGCCATCCTCAACAGGAGTATGACTCACCGACCTGTCAGCAAGAACTACTAGTACCACGGGCGCACCATAGAAAGGGTCGAAATCCACCTTCCATACCTGGGCATTGAGTTTGCTCATGCGGGCAATCAATTCTTTATTAGTCACGGCCAAAATGATAGGACATTGGGTATTATGACCTGTAGCGGCATAACTCCCAGCCTCACAGATAAGTTCCAAGTCTTCTTGGGAGGGCATCTGGTCGGTGAATTTCCTACAGCTTCGACGGGTAATGATGTCTTGGATGGTTTGGTTCATATCTGACGATGTTTCTTGGATTTCTTCAGCTTAAACATCACGGTATCGGTGGTATTCTGGCCCCGGATGATGCTACTATCCATTCTGTCATGAATGGTCTTAATCATCTCGGTTGATTTGGGCTTCTGCGCTATCGTCGAATCGTTCTTCTCTGGAGACGACTGAAAAACAATCATAGAGATTATCAAATATGCCGCAAAAAAGAAAAGAATGATGGAGCAGACCTTATTCGTAACGTTGAGCACCTTGGCTGTGATGATCCGTTGGAGCATCGAGGCCAACTTGCACTTGAGAATATCCATGCCAAGCGTAGCACCCATAACGCCGATAAAGAACACGTAACGTTCGAATACCGACATGTTCAGTTCTCCGGTAATCAATGTGATGACAGAAATCCAATATATCCAGATGGTTGGATTGATGAAATTGATTAGGAAGCCTTGGAAGAAAATGGAACGCCGCCGCGGCTCCCCACCTTTGCTCCTGAACTTGATTCGGGGCTCTTTTCCCTCATAACTCTCCAGCGAGGTTACCTCCTTGCGGAAGAAATAAATGGCCATCACTATCATCACGCCTCCAGCTATAGAGGCCACCCAAACATTGTGAACAAGGCTGTACAAATCGGCATTTTTCAATACCGTAAGCATCAGAAAAACGATGATTACATCGCCCGCGCTAACACCGAAAGCAAAAGGATAGGACTTTTTGAAACCGTACTGAATACTAGTACGAATCTGCGTGAAAAATGCAGGTCCGAAACTGAAAAACAGCGACAAAGCAATGCCGCATACTATGCCTAACAGTAGTTCTATCATGGTCTCAAAAAGCATGCAAAATTAGTAATAAAAAACGACATATATAAAAAAAAGTATACGAATTGACTTTTTTTTGTATTTTTGCAAAGTCAAATATGTCATCAAATAACTAAAGGACACTTTCATTATGAAGAAGATTACCATTCTCCTATCCGCCCTCATGGCACTTTCCTTTTCCGGATGCAAGAACAGCAATACTCCCGAACAGGCCGTACTCAATTTTTATCAAGCCACTCAGAACAACGAGTACCAACAGGCCTTGTCTTATACCAATCTTGCCCCAGAGGAGCAAGAACAGGTTCTCCAAGTACTCGATCAAATGGGAATGGTCGTGCATAATTTTGAAGTCATTGAAACCAATATCGACGAAGGTGACTCCACGGCATTTGTCACCCTCCACCTTGTCACTTCCAATGCCTACAACCCCGACACCATGAGCAACGACTTGGACATTCCTTGTGTCAAGGTGGGCGACAAATGGAAAGTCAAATTTATCTAATCTGCCTGTATGGACAAGATTACAGAGCTGATGCTCCAACTCCTGCGTTGCTCACTCAATGGGCAACGACCCCAGTTGTCTGATATATCTACTGATGATTGGGAGAAATTGTATTGGCTCTCACGCAAGCATGGCGTGGTGACAATAATCTTCGATGTCATCGAAAAACTACCCGAAGCGCAAAAACCTCAGGGCGACATCGCTTTGAGTTGGGAACTATCGGCTGAGAGAACCCGCTTCCACTACAACCATCAGTCAGTGGTACTTCAGAGCCTACGTCAAAAAGCTGATGAGGCCGGCATCGGACTAATCCTTATCAAAGGAATGAGTTTAGCTAAGCTCTACCCACGTCCTGACTCACGCGCGTGCGGCGATATTGACGTCTATTTCCCCAACAACTACCAAAAGGGAAACGAAATACTTGGCAACCCAGATGCCACGCTTGATGGGAAACATACAGAGATTGTGTTTGAGGGTGTCACCATAGAAAACCACTTACATTTCTTAGACCTCAACTACCTTAGCCAACGAAAGGCCGAAGAATACATCATCAACAGCCTCAAAGATGCCTCTCCTGAGGGTTATTTGCCCCCAATGGGCAATCTAGTGTACCTGCTCATGCACACCGTCTGTCACTTGACAGCAAAAGTAAAACTACCATTAAGGAACATCCTCGATTGGGGTATTTTCTTAAGATCCCATCAAGACCAATTAGACCCTGTTGAATGCCACAAAGTTATGCGACATATCCACATGGATGAAGCATTCAATATACTTACTCTCATATCAGGTGAATTCATCGGTACCGACCTATCTCGATATATCGACCAAAATAAAATCATCGAAAAAGATGTCAAAAAAATCCGCAATCTAATCCTCAACAAAGACTACCTGCCCCCTGTCCCAAAAGAACTCAAAGGTCTCAAACGAATAAAAGCTCGCTACAATCGCCGCAGCCAACGCCGCTGGCTCTATCGATATCTCCCCTCATCAGCATGGGAAAGATTTATCAGCATTATCAAACAATCAAACTAATATATACTTTTAATACAACAAGCCAACTTAATTATCATCATTATAAATACTACAATCAACGAACATAATTATATCGAGTTTGCCTGAATCAAATGTTGTACAAAATAAAAAAGCTGACCATGAAGGTCAGCTTTTTTATTAATTGAATAATTTGAACTATTCAGTCATATCAGCGTAAGTGGCCAAGAAAGCTCGAGCACCGGCAACAGTGTTGCCAACCCACAGGTCACCATTACCGAAATGGATGATACCACCTCTGTTCTGAACATAGGAATCAAGACCACCTTCATAACCGCCAAAGTTTTCACCAAGAGTCTGGAAATTGACTTCCATAGCATAACGGTTGTTACGCATAATAGGATTGGTGGTTTCGGAAGCATTGGTAACAAAGCACATAACGATGGTTTCAGTACGAGCAGCTGTAGTGTCAGTAGCAGGAATCTCAAGATTGGTCCAGAAGGAGAAAGCCATACGGAAATTCTTGGTGTCAAAATTTTGAGCAGGAGCAATAGGAATGATACCAGCGATGTTCTGCACTTCAGTATTATTCTGGTTTTCACGGATCGTCTGATTAGCGGGAGCGGTGAAAAGAACAACCTGACGACCACTATTAGGCATAGCGTCATCAACAACCATAATAGGCTGGTTCATGTTAGAATAGTCAAGATGAGCAGCACCATGGAGCTTAATATTACTCATGATACGACCCTCATGAAGATAGAAATTGGGGCAAGGAGAATTGGCGCCGTAGCTAACACCAGTAAGAGGAGCAAAAACCTTATTAGCCCAGTTAGGACCATAGATGAAAACAGGAGAAAGGAAAGCACAAGCATTCTTTAAAACAATACGATTGTGCTGATTAGCGATATCAGTGATACCATAGTACATGGGCCAAATGGGGAGTTCATCACCAACAAGGCGGATGATACTGTTATCAAAGGTATTGAAAGTAGCACCGTTCAAAGCTTGAACTTGAGCGGGGAAAGTAGCAGTATAGTTGGTACCATCAAACTGGATAGCATTAGCGGGATAAACGAAATCGTAGCGGCCATCAGCAGAAACAGAGGCAGTAACCTTAGCGAGAGGACTCACTGAAGTGGTTGATTCGAAATAATCATCGCTAACCTGAGGAACAACATTGTAGGCTACCTGGTTAACATAAATCTGATCATTTGAATTGAACCAAATTTGTTTATAATTACCAGCAAAGGTCTGCTTGTCAGATGATTGAGTATCATCCATATTCAAACCAAAGGTAATCTTATCGCCATTGATGGTGTAACCGTTGCTTTCTTCCTTGTTACAAGCTGCGAACAGAAGCATCGTGCTAGCAGCAAAAATCATTAAACTCTTTTTCATTTCCATTCAAATTTTAAAGGTTAAAAATTAACGATAGTTCCACCATTGATAATTTCTTCAGTACCGATAACACTGAGGCTGAAGCCGTTTTCAACGGCGACTGATTTGACTTGGACTGCAGGTGTCAAATAAACCCGTTTCATGTTTTCTTTCATTTTTTGATTGTGTGTTTAAAAACGTTATTAATAAATTGTTTATTCCTTTTAGAAGTTTTTCCACAAAAATGGTGGTCAAACTCATGTGCCCATCAAGACTATTATTGCCATTAGGGGCACAACATTAACTTACTTTTTTCCTTTTTTTGCCTTTTTGTTTTTATTTTTTAATTAACATCCAATTGTTCATGATTAAGCATAATAACCTGAAAATGAATCGCGTACAGCAATCACACTTATCAAATCATTCATTCTTAATCTTTGCAAATATACATATTTTTTTTTATTCGGCTAAAAAAATCGTAAATTTGCACTAAAAATTTTTTATCATGTCAAAAATCAGCAAAACAAATGCCGCGAGATTGCTTGACCAACATAAAGTGATCTACGAACTCATCCCTTACGAAGTTGACGAGACTGACCTTGGTGCACAACATATAGCAGATCAGTTGGGCGAGGATATTAACCAAGTATTTAAAACGTTAGTGTTGCAAGGAGACAAAACAGGTTACTTCGTTTGCGTTATTCCTGGTGCCGAAGAGGTTGACCTGAAAAAGGCTGCCAAAGCCACCTGTAACAAAAAATGCGACCTGATTCCCATGAAAGAGTTACTGCCACTCACCGGTTATATTCGTGGCGGGTGTAGTCCGATTGGTATGAAGAAAGCACTCCCCACTCTCGTACATTCTTCAATTACTCAACTTGACCAAGTTTATGTAAGTGCTGGGGTGCGGGGACTACAATTTAAGCTCTCCCCCAATGACTTAATCAAAATAACTCACGCCACTATATGCGATCTTATTGCGTCAAAAGAGTAAAAAAGGAAGCGACCTCCACATTCAGAGGTCGCTTTACATTTTCGCAACAATAATAGTATAAGAACTATATAATAACAATTCTTTTAATGACTCAGTACCTACTTCAAATTGACAGCAATCTGAAGTTCATCCAACTGATCCTGAGAGATGGGAGACGGACTACCGCTCATCACATCGCGTCCACTATTGTTTTTGGGGAAAGCAATAAAGTCGCGAATGCTATCAGCGCCACCGAAAAGTGAGCAGAGTCGGTCGAAACCAAAAGCAAGTCCTGCATGAGGAGGTGCTCCAAAAGTAAAGGCATCCATCAAGAAACCAAACTGCTCATACGCCTTCTCGTCAGAAAAGCCTAAGGTATGGAACATCTTGTTCTGTAAGCTACGGTCATGGATACGGATAGAGCCACCGCCAACCTCCACACCATTCATTACAATATCATAGGCGTTCGCACGGATTTCACCCCATTTGCTCTCATCATCCAAAAGAGCCTCATCTTCGGGCTTAGGAGCCGTAAATGGATGGTGCATAGCATAGTAGCGCTGAGTTTCTTCGTCCCATTCCAGCAACGGGAAATCAATCACCCACAAAGGAGCGAAAACCTCCGGATTTCTCAATCCTAACTGATTGCCCATCTCAAGTCGAAGAGCACACAACTGAACGCGCGTCTTCATAGCAGGTCCACACAATATAAGCATCAGGTCTCCTGGCTTGGCACCAAATTTCTCAGCAACAACTTTAAGATCATCTTGAGTGTAAAATTTATCGACGCTGGACTTAAAACTACCATCGGCATTGTATTTCACATATACCAAACCACCTGCACCAACCTGCGGACGCTTAACAAACTCTGTCAGAGCATCCAACTGCTTACGTGAGTACTCGGCACAGCCTTCTGCATTGATACCCACAACCAGCTCAGCATTGTCAAAAAGACCGAATCCATGACCCTTCACCACATCGTTCAACTCAACAAATTTCATACCGAAGCGTATGTCGGGTTTGTCGCTTCCATAGTAACGCATGGCATCATGCCAGGTCATACGAGGGAAGTTGCCAAATTCCAAACCTTTAACCTCCTTGAAAAGGTGTTTGGCCAAACCTTCAAACATATTGAGCACATCTTCTTGTTCCACAAAAGACATCTCGCAATCAATCTGCGTGAACTCGGGCTGACGGTCTGCACGGAGATCCTCGTCACGGAAGCAACGTACTATCTGGAAATAACGGTCCATACCTGCCACCATCAGCAACTGCTTATACTGTTGAGGACTCTGTGGAAGAGCATAGAATTCACCTGGATTCATGCGCGAAGGGACTACAAAATCACGAGCACCTTCCGGGGTCGACTTGATCAGCATAGGAGTCTCTATCTCCAAGAAATCGCGGTCGCTCAAGTAATTGCGGACCAACATTGCCATACGATGACGCAGTTCTAGATTCCTTCGTACAGGATTGCGACGGATATCCAGATAACGATACTTCATACGCAAATCATCACCACCATCACTATTATCTTCAATAGTAAAAGGAGGGGTCTTGGCTTCATTAAGGACATTAAGTTCTTTTACATCGATTTCAATCTCACCAGTGGGAATCTTCGTGTTCTTGCTGGCACGCTCAATCACCACGCCTTTGGCCTGGATAACATATTCGCGTCCCAACTTTCGGGCCTTCTCACACAACTCAGCATTGGTTTCCATGTTGAAAGCCAACTGAGTAATTCCATAGCGGTCACGCAGGTCGATGAAAGTCATGCCACCCAAGTCACGCGAACGTTGTAACCATCCGCAGAGCGTTACCTCCTGACCCACATGATGAATATTCAGTTCTCCGCAAGTGTTTGTTCTGTACATTGTTATGTTCTATTTATATATTGTTCTATCGTAGTCAATGGAGCAGATAATGGCCAAACAATTACATAGCAGGAGCAGGTGCCTCTGCAGGTGTAGCAGCAGGTGCTGCGGGAGCAGGATTCTGTGCAACGGCATCTGCTACTCCTTCGGTCACGGCCACCATATTTTCACTTACTTTTCCAAAGAACTTACCTATGAAGGAAGTCTCTTTGTCGTAGTGTAATGCATCTATGCCAAATCTGTCAAAATAATTATTGAAGTAAAGGAGGAGGAAAACAACAATCAACACCACCAAGATGAATAATACCCATCGCAGCCACTTGGGCATAGACTTCACGGCATACGGATCGTTGGCCACAATCTTAGGATACTTAGCCATATCGGTCAAAGTAGCGCCAAAACGAGTGTTCACCAAAATCTTTGAGTTGATAGCCCATCCATTAGCATTCAGAACAGGTCCCAAATTGCGATTGCGCAGCTTCAGCCAAGCCAAAAACATCGACGGGCCTGAGATACAGAGCATCACCACTACCACAACCAAGATAAAGTTAGGCAAAGAGCTGAACATTACCTTAAAGACCCCAGTGAGAGCCTGAAGGACAAATCCCAAAGCCAAGCCAATAGCTGCAAAAATACCTGCAAATTTTGCGATATCGAAAGCTTTCTTTGTATCCGGTGCTGGAACTGGTTTTCCGTCAGCACCAATATAAGCGGTAACATTATCGGCTTTAGCCGTAAGATTGTCAAATGACTTTGCCTCTTTCTCCTCTGCAGACTTAGACAATTTATCGGTAACCCATCTTCCAAACTTACGATAAGGAGACCAGAAAGCCTGACGTAAACTGATAGGATTGTCGACAATCTGAGTAATCACAGCATCCCAATCTTGACCTGCATTATCATAGAAGATCGCGTTCTTTCCCACACGTACACTATTTACCTCTCCATCGGTGAGAACGGCCACGATGTCCATTGTGGCATTCTTCACTTTAGAGGTGCACTTACAGTAGAGAAGGAACATACCACTCAATTTCGAACCGTCCATGTGTTTCGGCACATCGGTCACCTTCATGCAAAGATTCAAGCAGCGGGAGTCAATATACAGTTTACCGGCTTGGAAGATGGCCTGCTTCGAAAGGTCATAGAAATCGGTCATCATCACATAGTTGCGCAACAGCGTATAGAAATCTCTATAAAGGTGCAACAAACGCTCGAGCGGTTTAATAATCTCATGCTCATCGTTCATCTTCTCGGCCTGGTTGTCGTTGATTGCCTTCACCTCGTCAGCCTTAGCGGCAACATAGGCATCTATTTTAGCAACCACAGCATTCCATTCTTCCTCATTGATACTTTCCTTACCATGATAATCAACATCCAATACCAAACTCTTTACCTTACCGAAAGCTCCTTGCCAAACAGGGTTAATACCCTCATTGATAGGCAAAACAGCATTGGCGATGGGACGGGAGATAGGATAGCCCGAAATTTCATCAACACTGGTTGAGAGATTTTTATCACTAATTGCAGCCACTTTTTCAACCGAAACATCCAAAGCTTCTGCACAATCATCATGAAACTGTATGAACTTACAGCGGATGAAATAGTCAGCAATCTTGTCGCGCACAGCATTCACCGCTGCCACAGCGTCATCGGTATTCTCGCCGTAAGGAGCCGTTGCAATCGTCAATGAGTCCAAACTATCCTCCAACTGCTTCTGGCAGTCCTCATCGTAATGAGAAAGAAACTCATCCAGTTCAGCCAGAGAAATTGTAGTCTTATTCAAACCCATAATCTTAAGAACCTGTTTGGCACTTTCCTGCAATTTTGCACCCTCTTCATTATCAATGTTGAAATCATCCAAATCGATGAAATCATGTCCCAACAAGATGGTGTTAGGATCCTTCACAACAGAGCACAACCATTCTGCTGCCTTCACGACCTCTTCCACACGAATCTTACCGTCACGATCGTAGTCAATCAAATCAAGGGTTCTCTCGTCCAGTTCAAGACCTTTCACAGGGCAACTCAAAACAGTCCACATCTTTTCGTCAAGTTCGCGAAGATGGGCAATGTCGGCACCGCAGGCAATATTCACACGTGTAGTGCCACCCAAAGAGCAATAAGACCATTTGTAACTGCCCTTTGAATTAACCAAATCGGTAAGTTTCTTTTTCATAGGAGTCGAATTATATTATTAATAGACTTGCAAAGATACAACTTTTTTTCAAAATAAATGGAAACGATATAAAAATATAATGTTAATAGAAAAATAAATAAAGACAAACCTCAAATTGCATAACACAATCATCCGAATAATCCCTCTATCATCTCTTCCCCCATCCACCGAATCTATCATCTCTATCCCCCTCTATCGAATCTATAAAAAACAAAAAAAGGGAGCCATCTCTGACTCCCTCTGTAAAAGATTGGCGGCGACCTACTTTTCCACAAACCAGTGCAGTATCATCGGCGATGAGAGGCTTAACTTCTCTGTTCGGAATGGGAAGAGGTGAACACTCCCTCTATAGCCACCAAAATGTAAGGTTTAACACATCGGTACAGGACATATAGGAACCATACGGAAAGTCTTCGGGTAATTAGTACTGCTCGGCTTTGCCGTCGCCGACTTTACACCTGCAGCCTATCAAGGTCGTAGTCTCCGACCACCCTTTGACGAAGTCTCATCTTGGGGCGGGCTTCGCACTTAGATGCTTTCAGCGCTTATCCCATCCCGACATAGCTACCCGGCGGTGCCACTGGCGTTACAACCGGTACACTAGAGGTCGGTCCAACTCGGTCCTCTCGTACTAGAGTCAGAGCCCCTCAAACTTCAAACGCCCACAACAGATAGGGACCGAACTGTCTCGCGACGTTCTGAACCCAGCTCGCGTGCCACTTTAATCGGCGAACAGC
>JAEEGG010000398.1_pt1 | contig 153938 bp, 111 predicted proteins | sample 9134161 | NCBI WGS metagenome assembly JAEEGG01 (sample SAMN16246543, study PRJNA631951) | gut metagenome | biome: gut microbiome; feature: rumen; material: CR-attached | host: Bos | place: Iran: Karaj | collected 2018-10 | reverse complement strand
TGGTTGTCGATTTGGTTTGGAAGCTGCAAAGATAACCAAAAGGGCTGATTCTCGTGCAAGAGTCAGCCCAATTTTTCTTCATGCGCATACGGGCGCGATGACATCAAGGTTTAGCGGACAGTAATAAAAGAAAAACAAGTTTTCCTTTTGCATTTCGCTCGCTTATTCGTACCTTTGAGCTGCGCTCGAAAGTACTCCCGCTCGAAAACACTCAAATTTATTTGGTGTTTTCCTCGCTTATTCGTACCTTTGCACTGTGGAAGCAAAAACATTGTCATTATGATGGAAAATAAGGTAAAGATATTCTGCCGCAACAACGGGCAGACCATAGAAGTGCCTATAGGAGCAACGCTCGAGGAGATATATCAGCAAACTGGTTTGCAGTTGGCTCACGGCCCGTTATCGGCTCACGTAAACAACAAGGTGGAAGGAATGCATTTCCGTGTTTATAACCAGAAAGAGGTGGAGTTCCTCGACATCACATCGTCCAGCGGTTCACGGGCTTATACACGCACCCTGTTCTTCGTACTGTGCAAGGCTGCGCACGAGCTCTTTACAAAGTGTAAGGTGGCCATTGACATCCCTGTGAGCAACGGCTACTATGTGAACCTCAACATCGGACGTCCCATCACTTTGGACGATGTCGGAGCTATCCGCCGCCACATGAAGGAGATCATTGATGCAGCCATGCCCATCCACCGCCACGAGACCACCACAGAGGAGGCTATCAGGATGTTCGAGGAACTGCACAACCGCTCAAAGGTGAAGCTGCTGAAGTCGGCAGGCCGGCTCTACACCACGTATTACGATATCGACGGATATGTGGACTATTATTACGGTGCTCTGCTGACGAACACGTCACAGCTCTACCTCTTCGGACTCGAGAAATACTTCGACGGCCTGCTGTTGCGTCTCCCCTCCCGCGAACACCCTGAAGAGCTGGGCGAGATGACTCATCAGGACAAGATGTTCAGCATATTCAAGGAGCACCACCAGTGGCAGGACATCCTCGGGCTGCGTACCATCGGCGACCTCAACGATGTCATTGAAAAGGGCTATTCCTCACTGCTCATCCAGATCAGCGAAGCACTGCAGGAGAAGAAGATTGCACGCATAGCCGACGAGATAGCCCAGCGCAAGAGCACCAGACTCGTGCTCATTGCCGGTCCCTCAAGCAGCGGCAAGACCACTACCTGTAAGCGGCTCTCCATCCAGCTCGCCGTCAACGGCATCAAACCCATTCCCATCTCGCTGGATGACTATTTCCTCGACCGTGACAAGACGCCTCTCGACGAGAAAGGTGACTTCGACTTCGAAAACCTCCATGCCCTGAACCTGCCATTGCTCAACGAGCAGCTCACCGCGCTGTTCAAAGGTGAGGAGGTGGAACTGCCGCGTTACGACTTCCCAACGGGTACGAGCCAAAAGAGCGGCCGCAGACTGAGATTGGGCGAAAAAGAGATCCTGGTGGTGGAAGGAATCCACGCGCTGAACCCCGAACTGACATCGGAGATTCCCAACGAACAGATATTCCGTGTCTATGCCTCGGCGCTGACCACCATTCTGCTCGACAACCACAACTACATCCCCACGACCGACAACCGTCTGTTACGACGCATCATACGCGACCACAAGTACCGTGCCGTCTCGGCTCAGGAGACCATCCGCCGATGGCCCAGCGTGAGAGCAGGCGAGAACAAATGGATATTCCCCTTCCAGGAAAATGCCGATGCGATGTTCAACACCGCCATGCTCTTCGAACTGGCAACCATCAAGAGCCAGGCAGTGCCATTGCTCGAGCAGGTACCAGAGAACTGTCCCGAATATGCCGAGGCTTACCGTCTGCTGAAATTCCTGCGTTACATCAAACCCATCCCTGAAACCCAGATTCCACCCACCTCTTTGCTACGTGAGTTCCTGGGCGGTTCATCGTTCACCTACTAATGAAGCAGCTACTGTCCCTTTTGCTCTTCTTCCTGTCGCTGTCGGCAGGGGCACAGGATACCCGCTGCCTGAGACTGCTGGGCATTCCCCTCGAGGGGCCTGTGGACTCGGTTGCTTCGAAATTACACCGCCAGGGGTTCACTGACTGGGGAACAAGCAGCGACGAGACAGAACTGCATTTCCGTGGTTCCTACTACGGCATACGCTGCAAACTCATCGTCAGCTGCGATGCCAAGACCCGCTTCGTGACGTCTGCCTACATCACCATAGGACCTTACGGTTCAAAGACACTGTTCAACCGTAACTTCATCTATTACAAGAACAAACTGACTGAAGAATATGGCGAGATGTCTGAACGTAACGGTGCATGGTATTACATAGGCGAATACGGCATGGTGAAACTCTCCGACAGCGAGAACGAGACGGGAGCACACGACATCAAGGTGTTTCTCTTCTGTACCGCTCCCTATTATAAAGATGTACTGAACCTCGGCCTGCACGGCAACGTGATGGAGGTAGTGACCGACAATCCGGTGATGGAAAGCCCTGTGGAACAGTTCGACCGCAACGGACAGACTCAGCAGGCCGACCTAATAGAACGCCAATACAATGAATATGGCTATCTGATGGAGGCAAAGATGCAGGAGCAGGAGGGGCAGTACAGCCTGCTGACCTACAGCTACGACAACCAGTTCCGTCTGCGACGGCGGGTACTGACCAACAAGGAAAGCGGACTGCGCTCTGTCAACGAATATACTTACAACGATGACGATGAGATACTGTCGCAGAGTCAGAAAGTGTTTGACAAACAGGACAAATGCATTCTCTCCATCCTGCTGAAATACACTTATGGTGAGGATGACTACGACGACAACGGCAACTGGACACGTGCCACCGTCGAACTGGTTTACTGGGAGAAAGATACAGGAACGCAGACTTCCAAGCTGACACAAACCCGGAAAATCAGCTATTGGGAGGATGAATGAAAAATAAGATCTATTATGGAGATGCAACGAAGTGAGTATGAAATCATGGCTCCTGTAGGAAGCCGCGAATCGCTGGCTGCCGCCATTCAGGCAGGAGCCGACTCCGTGTATTTCGGCATCGGAGCATTGAATATGCGTGCACATTCGGCATCGGCGTTCACCATCAACGACTTGCGCGAGATAGCCCAGACCTGTCATCAGCACGGCATCAAGAGCTACCTCACGGTGAACACCATCATTTATGGTGAGGACCTGCCGCTGATGCGCGAGATCATCGATGCTGCACACGAGGCCCAGGTGTCGGCGGTGATTGCCAGCGACGTCGCTGTCATGCAGTACTGCCGGCAGGTAGGCGTGGAAGTACACCTGAGCACTCAGCTGAACATCTCGAACATCGAGGCACTGACGTTCTATGCACAGTTCGCCGATGTCGTGGTCCTGGCACGTGAGCTCAACATGGATCAGGTGGCCGAGATTCACCGTCAGGTGATGGAACGTCATGTCTGCGGTCCCTCTGGGCAACTGGTGCGCATCGAGATGTTCTGTCACGGAGCGCTGTGTATGGCCATCAGCGGCAAGTGCTACCTCAGCCTCCATGCCGCCAACCGCTCCGCTAATCGCGGGGAGTGCATACAGATATGCCGCCGCAGCTATACCGCCACCGACAATGAGACAGGCTATCAGCTTGACATTGACAACAAATACATCATGAGCCCCAAGGACCTGAAAACGGTTCGCTTCATCGACCGCCTCATGGAATCAGGCGTGAGGGTGTTCAAGATTGAAGGACGCGCCCGTGGACCCGAATACGTCTACACCGTCGTCAGCTGTTACAAGGAAGCTATTCAGGCCGTCCTCGACGGCACATTCACCGAGGAGAGGAAAGACCAGTGGGACCAGCGGCTCGCCACCGTCTTCAACCGTGGGTTCTGGGACGGCTATTACCAAGGGCAGTTCATGGGTGAATGGAACAAGAACTACGGCTCCAACGCCACCGAACGCAAAGTCTACGTTGGCAAAGGCACGAAATACTATTCCAAGCTGGGAGTGGCAGAGTTCACAGTCGAAGCCACCACCTTCCAGGTGGGCGACCGGCTGCTCATCACAGGTCCTACGACGGGAGCCATGTATGTCACCGCTACGGAGATACACGATGACAACGGTCCCGTACAGGTAGCCCAGCAGGGCACACGGGTGAGCATTGCCGTCAAAGACAAGGTGCGCCCCAGCGACAAACTCTTTAAATTGACAACTGATAATTGAAAAATAGTAATGACGATTAACGAAACGCAAGACGAGATTATTGAGGAGTTCAGTGAACTCGACGATTGGATGGACAGGTACCAGCTGTTGATAGACCTCGGCAACGAGCAGGAACCGCTGGACGAGCAATACAAGACTGACCAGAACCTCATAGACGGCTGTCAGAGCCGCGTGTGGCTACAGGCCGACTACAACGACGGGAAACTGTTCTTTACGGCTGAGAGCGACGCCCTGATTGTGAAGGGCATCGTGGCGCTGCTCATCCGTGTGCTCAGCGGTCATACCCCGCAGGAGATACTGGATGCCGACCTCTATTTCATCGGACAGATAGGACTGAGGGAACACCTCTCACCCACCCGCAGCAACGGTCTTCTGGCCATGGTGAAGCAGATGCGGATGTATGCAGCGGCTTTCAGCCTGAACAGGCAATAAGTAGTAAAACAGAACAATGAAGGAATTCCTGCAAGTACTGAGGCGGTTTGTGCCGCCCTACAAGAAATACCTGGCATGGTCGGTGGTGTTCAACATCCTGTCGGCTGTGCTCAACATCTTCAGTTTCGCAGCACTCATACCCATCCTGCAGATTCTGTTCCAGACAGGCGACACCGAGGCTGCCAGCGGACTCATGGAGTGGGACTGGGGAAACATTCAGGCTGTGCTGATGAACAATCTGAACTATTACGTCACACAGCTCATCAACCAGTTCGGACAGACCACCACGCTGCTGCTCATCGGACTGTTCCTCGCCGTGACCACCGCCATGAAGACAGGCGCCTACTTCCTCTCCTCGGCCACCATCATTCCCATTCGCACGGGTGTGGTGCGCGACATCCGCAACCAGCTCTATCAGAAGATCACCTCGCTGCCCCTGGGATTCTTCTCCGAGGAACGTAAAGGCGACATCATTGCCCGAATGAGCGGAGACGTACAGGAGGTGGAGACGAGCATCATGTCCAGCCTGGATATGCTGTTCAAGAATCCCATCCTCATAGTGGTCTATTTTTCCACCCTGTTGTTTGTCTCGTGGCAGCTCACACTCTTCACCATCGTCTTCGTGCCCATTTTCGGATGGTTCATGGGATTGGTGGGACGCCGTCTGAAACAGAAGAGCATCAAGGCCCAGGCACTTTGGAGCGACACGATGAGCCAGGTGGAAGAGACGTTAGGCGGACTGCGCATCATCAAAGCCTTCTGTGCAGAAAGCACTATGAACAGCCGCTTTGACCGGGTGAACTCCTCCTATCGCAACGACATCATGAGAGTCAACATCCGGCAGTCAATGGCACATCCCATGAGCGAGTTCCTAGGCACCGTCATGATTGTCATCGTACTGTGGTTCGGAGGCGTGCTGGTGCTCAACAACAAAGCCATCACCGGTCCCACCTTTATTTACTACATGGTGATTCTCTACAGCATTATCCAACCCCTGAAAGACTTCTCGAAGGCTGGCTACAACATCCCCAAGGGTCTCGCCTCCATGGAACGCATCGACAAGATCCTGATGGCAGAGAACAACATCAAGGAACCGGCACAGCCACGACACATCCAAAGCTTTGAACACCAGATTGAGCTGCGCCACGTCTCGTTCCGCTATGGAACGCAATGGGTACTGAACGATATCAACCTCATCATCCCTAAAGGCAAGACCATTGCACTGGTCGGACAGAGCGGCAGCGGGAAGTCCACACTGGTAGACCTTATCCCCCGCTACTACGACGTGCAGGAGGGAGATGTGCTCATCGACGGCATCAACGTCAAGGAACTGGGCATCCATGACCTGCGCCAGCTCATTGGCAATGTCAATCAGGAAGCAATCCTATTCAACGATTCCTTCCGCAACAACATCGCCTTCGGGGTAAGCAATGCCACCGATGTGCAGATCAAGGAAGCAGCACGCATCGCCAATGCCTACGACTTCATCATGGCTTCCGAGCAGGGATTCGACACCAACATCGGCGACCGGGGAGGACGGCTCAGCGGCGGACAGCGGCAACGTGTCTCCATAGCACGGGCCATCCTCAAGAACCCGCCCATCCTCATCCTGGACGAGGCCACCAGTGCACTCGACACAGAGAGCGAACGACTGGTACAGGATGCACTCGAACGGCTCATGAAGACGCGTACCACCGTGGCCATAGCACACCGTCTCTCCACCATCAAGAATGCCGACGAGATCTGTGTGCTCCACGAAGGCCGCATCGTTGAACGCGGCACCCACGACGAACTGCTCGCCCTCGACGGCTACTATAAGAAGCTGCACGACATGCAGCAGGTGTAAGAAGAATGATTGCGAGACTGGCTTTTCTCTTGAAGACCTATGCTTTGACGGTGCTGACGTTTATCACCGCCAAGGCAGGCTTCATGCTTTACAACCAGTCGGGACACGAATTCTCCGTAGGCGACATGGCCGATGTCATCGTCCACGGATGGTCACTGGACCTTTCCACAGCACTCTATTTCCTCATCGTTCCATTCTTCGTGGCTGCGCTGAGCAGCTGGTGGCAGACAAAAGTGTGGTATGCCATTCTCAAGGCCTACTTCCTCGTGGTATCCATCGCCTTCGCCCTGGCCTTCGTGGCCGATGCCGCCCTCTACCCCTTCTGGGGCTTCAAACTCGATGCCTCCTGCCTGCAATACCTCGACAGTCCCACAGAGGCAGCCGCCAGTGTATCGGCGGGATTCATCGCCGTGGCCGTCTTTGCCATCCTGGCAGTGGCCGCCGTCATCGCCACACTCTTCTTCCTGGTGCTGAGACAATGGGAACATGGGGAATCCGGAAAGAGAAACACGGCTTCTCAATGGTGGAAAGCCCTTTTACAGCTCCTCTGCATCCCCCTTTTTGTCATTGGCATCCGTGGGGGATTGAGAGAGTCTACCACCAACATCGGGCAGGTGTTTTTCTCACAGAACCAGTTCCTGAACCATTCGGCAGTGAATCCTGTGTTCAGCTTCCTCTATTCCCTCAGTCACACCATGGGCAATACAGAGCAGTATCAGTTCATGGACAGCGAGGAGTGCCAGCGTCTAACAGCCGATGTCTACACCACCGAGAGTCTTGACAGCGATACCCTGCTCACCACCACGCGCCCTAACGTTGTCATCATCCTGCTGGAGAGCTGCGGCGAGGAGTTCGCCAGTGCCATGCCCTACCTGCAGCAGCTGAAACAGGAGGGCATCTGGTTCGCCAACTGCTACGGCAACTCCTGGCGCACAGACCGTGGCACGGTATGCACACTGAGCGGCTATCCCTCATTCCCCTCCTTGTCTGTCATGAAGATGCCGCAGAAGAGCAACACACTGCCCAGCATCGCCCGAACCCTGCAGCAGGAAGGCTATCACACCTCCTACCTCTACGGAGGCGACATCAACTTCACCAACATGCGCTCCTACCTCGTCGCCACGGGCTGGGAACGTCTTGTCAGCATGGACGACTTCACTGCCCATGAGCAATCCTCTGCACGCTGGGGAGTGCGCGACGACATCACCTTCAAAACGCTGGAAGACGATATCAAAGGAGCGGACAAGGGCACGAGATGGCTCTGGGGCTACTCCACGCTCAGCAGTCACGAGCCGTGGGACGTTCCCGTCAAGACCCTGGACGACGACCATCTCAATGCCTTTGCCTATCTGGACTCCTGCCTGAAGGATTTCGTGGAATCGCTCAGGAAGTCATCCGCCTGGGACAACCTGCTCATCGTCATGCTGGCCGATCACGGCATCAACTACCGCGACATTGACCAGTCAAAGCCACTAGTGAAAAACCACATACCAATGATCTGGGTAGGAGGAGCCGTCAAGGAGCCTCGCCGCATAGAGACACTATGCAACCAGACCGATCTCGCCGCCACCCTCCTGGGCCAGCTACGGCTGCGCCACGACGAATTCACCTTCAGCCGCGATGTGCTCTCACGCACCTATCAACATCCTACGGCTGTCCATAACTACAACAACGCACAACTGCTGATCGACTCAACAGGACATGTGGTTTACGACTTCGATGCCGCCCAGCCCACCATCAGCAACAGCACCGATGCCAAGAGACTGCTGCAGCTCAACAAAGCCATCCTGCAAGTCACCACCAACGATCTGAAATCAAGATGACGAAAAACATACAGAAGTTAAAAGTGAGGTCTTTTTGTTAAAAGACATAAAAAATGCAATGGTTTATGCGTACATAAAAGTACCTTTGCAGTGCAAACTACTTTTCAAGCTACTGAAAACGAATAACCAACAATGATTGACTTCAAACTACTCTACAGCAACAATATCGACAACCTTCTGGCTTTCGGATCGCGTTTCACCACCGACAATGAACTGCTGAAGGACTGCATCCAGGATGTGTTCGTCAAGTTCTACGTCAAACGCCACAAGCTCGACTCCGTCAAGAACCTGGAGAACTACCTCTACATTTCATTGCGCAACCGCATCAACGACGAATTCCGTCGTAATGCTCACCTGTGCGACAACGAAATCAACGACACCACCATGCGGATAGTGGCAGAGACCGATGAATACAACCATGAGCTGATGGAACGTCAGACGGCACTCACCAACTGCGTAGAGCAGAATTTCAGCAAGCTCTCGCCCCGTCAGCGTCAGATCATACACCTCTATTACGTCGAGCACCTCAAGTACGGGGAAATCTGCCGCATCATGGGTATCAACTACCAGAGTGTACGCAACCTCATGCACCGCAGCATCGACCGCCTGCGCAAGTATGCTGCTCAAGCAACTGCAGTGTGAATGAGAATCACAGGTGAGAATCACAGGGAACGGTTCCCATTTTTTCCGTAACTCAAATGTCTCTTGTGCACTTAGAACCAGACCGTTTCATCAGTTCATACAAATACGAGGGACTTTGTACGTAGAGTTCACCCTCTTCGTCCTGTAGGGCTGTAAACGACGTTACCTTAGGTAACACAGGCCGGTTGTTAAAGTAACAACGCCCGTTACCTAAAGTAACGCTACTTTCTAGCAGAGATTAGAGGTTACTCGCCTTTGATGGCTGCCACACCGGGGAGCATCTTGCCCTCGGTGGCCTCAAGCAGAGGTTTCTATGGCAGCGTGTCGCTCAGGGGGTCGAAGAGTCCATCGGCGTTTCGTCCGAGGTCGTGCCATCCTACTGTCTGATGTAGGGTGGGATTGGTCTGCATGGCGTTCTGGCGGAGGCCGAGGAAGTAATAGGTGGGACGGTACTGGATGGTGAGTGCATCGTCGTTACCGTCGGCATTGACATCCTTGCGCTCCAGATAGGTATCATACCACTCTGCCAGTGCCTGCACCTTAGCATCGGCATATTCGCCGTTGGCAAAGGTCATGGGCTCGTCGAGGGTAAGTGCTGCAGGCCGTGCCTCGGCAGCGGGGTCAGTGGCCGATGCCTGACGACAGTAGAGCACGATGCTGTGTCGCTTCTGTCCGTTGAGGGGCTGCACGCCGAGCCACTGGCAGGTGTTGCCGCCAAAGCCTGTCACAGCCCATGTGGACTTGATGGAAGCCTGTCCTTGTCCGCCGTCGAAGAGCATCCAGCGGTGCATGTCGGCAAAACGCTTTCCTTCGTAGGCCAGCTCGATCTGACGCTCATAGAGGATAGCAGCAATGAGCTTTGCACGGTCGCCGCCGATGCTGGCATCAAGACCGTAGTTGTTATCGGCGGTATAGCCCACACGCGCCCTGATCTGCTGGAGTGCCTGCAGCGCCTCGTTAAGATGGTTGGCACCAGCGGCGGCCTCGGCATAGTTGAGCAGCACCTCGGCATAGCGTACGGTGATGAGGGGTGCAGCGTTCTTCATGAAGCCCTTGGGATTAGAGCTGCTGTTGATATAGACATAGAACGGGATGTTGTGGAGACGCAGGTCGTCGGAGCGTTTCCTCACGTAGACGGAATGACTGCCAACCTTGTCGGCAGAACCTGCCACGAGGTCTGCCCAGAAGCCGCTGCTGGTGGTGACCTTGTCGAGGTCGGCCTCGGTATCATTATACATATAGCTCCACAACTGGTAGTTGGCACCGTTGAGCAGTCCGGGACAGATGATGCCATCGAGGGCTGCATCGGTGAGGTCTACGCCGCCCTGTGAGAACTGCCACTCGACGCCCGGGAAGGCGAAGGTGCGGTAGAAACGGGGGTCGCGGTTCAGCCAGAACTTCCTGCGGTCGTAGCTGATGGCACTCTCCGATGGGCGCTTACCGTCGGCCATGGGGAAGAGGTCTATCATCTCCTGGGTAGGTGTCAGGCCTCCAGCACCATTGGCATTGTGCGGACGGATGGCATGTTCCCAGCGGTTGTACTTGCCATAGTCGGGCTGTCCGCTGACATTGTCCTTGGTATTGTGCAAGGTGACGAACACAGCCTCGCTGACGGAACCGTCGGAGCCAGTATAGTCAAGCCAGGTGCGTGCCCAATTGGCAGCATTGGCTTCACCGCCGTTGCCGGCGTAGGCCAGTCCGAAGTGTCCCTGCTGCAACAGCTCGAGGGCACGTTTGTTGGCCTCGTAGGCAGCCTCCCAGCGACTGGCATCGTCGCTGCGGTTGAACACAGGGCTGGCGTAGTAGAGCAACATGTAGCCCTTCAGAGCCTGTGCCAGTCCTGCTGTGACGCGTCCGAAGTCGTTGGCCTCGTTAGTCCAGCGGGCAGGGAGCATCTGAGCGGCACGGTCGAGATCGGCACAGATGAAGTCCAAGCAGGCCTTAGTGGTCTGGCGGGGGATGATGAGTGTCGAGCCGTCGCCATCCTTACCCAGCACGGGGTCCTGCACTTTGTCGATGATAGGTACGCCGCCGTAGATGCGTACGAGGTGGGAATACATATAGGCACGGAAGAAGTAGGCCTGTCCCAGAAGCTCGTTCTTCTTCTCTTCATCGAGCGAAGAGGCGGTGACTCCCTCGATCACATCATTGCAGTTGCGTATGTGTCCCCAGGGGCTATAGGTGTCGTTGGCGACATAGAAATAGTCGAAGTTGGTGGAGGTGGTATAGGTGATCTCCTCCTCGGGATTAACGAAGATGGAGAAGCCGCCGTACTCCTCGGTGGACTTGGACCATCTGTCGGCATTGCCTATAGAGGTCCAGTCGTTGGGAGAGTTGGTACCGTTGCCATCGCCACTGGTAGAGACGGGCAGCATCCAGTAGTAGAGGCTGTTGATGCGTTCCTGTGCACCGTTGTAGTCGCTGTAGACAGTGGTATTGTCAAAGTTGCCGTAATTCTTCTTCTCCTCAAGGAACGAGTCGGAGCAGGATGTGAGCACTGCGGCAGTACCGCAGCTTACTGCAAGCGCAACAAGTATTTGGTGAAAATTCTTGGTTATCATAATTATCAATTGTCAATTATCAATTATCAATTTACTTAGAAGCTTACATTCACACCCAGCGTGATCTTGCGGAGGTTGGGATAGCGGCTGTAGGTGCCGCCATAGCTTGCCCACGACTTGTCAGGATAAGGATTGAGGAAGTTGATAGCATTCTGCACGGTGAGATTGAGCTTCACGTTACTCACGCCGATAGGTTTCAGGAGCGGTTTAGGCAGCTGGTAGGCCAGTGTGACGTTGCGTAAGGTGATCTGTGAGGCATCGACAAGCCAGTAGCTGGAGGCAGCCTGATTGACGCTGCTGTAGCGCATATTGGGCATGGAGGCGTCGATGTTCCTGGGAACGGTGACGTTGCCGCTGGCATCGTAGATATCGGCATAGTTGAACATGTCGCTGAACGATGAGGGCATGTTCTCGTACTCGTAGTCGCTGGCAGCCTGACGGAAGTCGGTGCCGATGAGTGCCTTGGCACCCCATGAGGCGGCAAGCTGTGCCTGCAGGGAGAGGTTCTTCCAGGAACCGCCGAAGTTGAGCGTGAAGCCGTAAGGATTGCTGGAGCGCTCGCTGAGGCAGATGAAGTCGTTGCCAGTGGTGACCTTGCCGTCCTTGGGAGCATAGGTGCCATCGCCGTTGTTGTCGCCCTGGATGTCCTCGTAGATGAGCATACCGGGACGTACCTCGCTCTTCTTCATGCCCAGGTACTCGGTGATCTGGTAGCGGTCGAAGTACTCCTCGATCTCCTGATAGCTGCGGAACATGCCGAGACACTTGAAGCCCCAGACGCCACGATCGGCGCGTTCACCGTAGATGACATCATCGTACTGGGGAATGGCCTGGAAGTTTGTGGCAAGGATCTTGTTGTCGCTATAGCCTGTTGACAGCTTCACCCAGTAGCTGATGTTGCCGCCGATCTTGTCGCGCCAGCCGAGGTTCAGCTCCCATCCCCAATAGTCAATCTCGCCATAGTTCTCGGGTGTGGCCTGTGTGCCTACAGTGGTGGGGAAGTCGCTGGTACCTGTCCGCGTGGCAAACAGCTCACGTCCAAGGTCATAGTAGAAGTTGAAGTCTACAGACAGGCGGCTCTGCAGGAAGCGGGCATCGATACCTACATTGGTCTTGTAGGTCTTGTCCCAGTGGACGTCGCTGTTGGTACCTGCCTTCGGCATGACCAGGGCGTAATTGACATTGGTATTGATGCCGTTGCTGCCGAAGACAGCACCCTTGGCAGCATTGCGCTCGTAGAGCTGTGTCCAGAGCCATGCACGGATGTTGTCGCGGCCCATGAGACCCCAAGAGGCGCGGATCTTCAGGAAGTCAAGCCATTTTACTGAATTCTTGAACCATTCCTCCTCGGAAACGACCCATCCGGCAGAGACAGAGGGGAAGAAGCCCCAGTAGTTCTTCGGTGCAAACTTGGTGCTGGCATCGCTACGCATCAGGAACTCGAAGAGGTACTTGCTGGCGTAGGCGTAGTTGAAACGTCCTACATAGGAGAGCATACCGCTCTCGCTGCGTCCGAAGGAGGTGGTCTGGTCGCCCATACCCGATGAGGACTGGCCGTCCTGATAGGCGATGAGGTCGGTGATGGTGCCCTCTAACGGTTCACTCCAGGCCTCGGTCTTCTCGATGGAGAAGAGGGCGTTGACATCGTGCAGCTGTGCAAAGGTACGCGCGTACTGGAGTGTGAAGTTGTACTGGTAGCTGTCGGAGCGGCTCATCTGGCGTCGCAGCATACCGCCGTTGCTCACCAAGCGAAGCACGCCGGTGGTGTTTTCGTCATAGGTGACTCCTTCGCCTGTATAGAGGTGGCTGCCGCTGCCGCCACGGTTGGTCAGGCGGTAGAGGTCGAGGATGGTGCTGACGGTGTTGGTCTCGGAGTTGCTGATATTCTTCGAGTAGGACACCTTGGCTGAGAGTCCCTGCAGGGCCTTGATGAATCCGAGGTTGAACTCCACGCTACCGTTGATGCTAAGGTTGTTCGAGCGGTTCTTCACGTTGTCGGAGCTGTTCTGCACAGCCGAGAAGTTATACAGACGTGTGGCGCTGGTGGGGATGACGTTCTCCATGCCGGAGTAGACAATGGGATAGTCATTGGCATAGTCGGGCACGAAGGGCAGATGTGTCATGAGCCATCGGTAGTCGAAGTCTGTACCGCCACCTGAGGGAGCCACGGAGTTATTGCGCTCGCCCCAGTCGCCGCTGATCTGCATCGCTGTCTTCACATACTTGCCGATGTTGGCATTGAGACCTGCACGGAAGTTCCAGCGGTCGTAGTCGAGACGTCCGATGTTACCGTCCTGGTCATAGTAGCTGACAGAGCCGAAGTAGGTGGCCTTGTCGTTTCCACCATTGATGTTCAGGTTGTGGCGTTGTGTGTAGGATGCGCTCCACTCCTGATCGAGCAGGTCGTAGTTCAGGCTGCGTGCAGCATTGATCTCATCGAGTTGGAAGAGCTGTGTGCGCATTTCGATGTTGTCCTGCGTCGAGGTGTTGGCGGCGCGGATGGTGTTGTAGATCTTCATATAGTCGGCACCGCTGAGCATTTTGGGGGTGTAAAGAGCATCTGTCCATCCGAACTGTCCTGAATAGGAAATCTTCGGTGCGGCGTTTGTTCCCTGCTTGGTCTTCACGAGCACGACACCGTAGGCAGCACGGGCACCGTAGACGGCAGCCGAGGCATCTTTCAGCACGGTGATACTCTCAACCTCGCTGATGTCAAGGTTGTTGAACTGCCCTTCTGTAGAGATAAATCCGTCGATGACGTAGAGGGGCGTGGAGTCGGGGTCACCGCCACGGGTGGAGTTGGGTGTGACGCTGGTGGCCACATCGCTCTGACGGATGGTGAGCGAGGGTGACTGTCCCGGGCGGTTCTGTCCTGCGCCACGGTTGACGCTCACGCCATTGAACATACCTACCAGGGCATCGCCGAGGCTACCTACGCTGAGGTCCTCGATATCCTTGGGCGAGATGGTCTCCACGGCACCGGTGACGTTCTTCATCTTCTGCTGTCCGTAACCCACGACCACCACTTCGTCGAGTGACTGGCGGTCTTCGAGGAGTTTCACGGTAGTACCCACTTTCACTGTCTGCGGCAGATAACCTATATAGGTAATGGTTACTTTTGTGTCCTTGGGCACTTTCAGGGTATAGTTTCCGTCAAAGTCGGTAATGGCACCTCCCGAAGTCTGCCCTGCAATTTTCACGGTAGCACCGATGACAGGTTCGCCCGTTTCGTCGAGTACCTTACCCGTAATGGTTTCCGTCTGCGCCGATACCGGCACACTCAGCAACAGGCTCAGGCAGGAGGCGGCTATATATCTGTTTATCTTATTCATCATATTCTTCTGTTGTCATTTATCTAATGTACGCTCGGCGTTTGCTACGCTTTGCTTCCATAGGAATATCAATTATCAATTGTCAATTATTAGAAAGCCATCGTGGGTCGCCAGTCCTACGCTCCAGTTGCTCTGAACCCGTGGGTGTGAAGTTGCCGTTGGCAGGATCTGCGAAGGCAGGGTCGGAAGAGAGGATGAAGCCTGTATCGTACTGGCTGTTGTCCTTGGCCTCACCTTCCTGCCAATAGGTATTGTTGCCCCATGAAGCGGTGCTATTGGTACCCATACGGCCATTACCCATCATACGGCGGGCAATCTGACCGTCGGCGCAATCTACCCAGATGTTGTTCAAAACGGTATAGGCCGAGTAGTTCGAGATACCCGAATAATTGGCCCACTGTCCGTTGGCTACCTTGTAGAAGGTGTTGTTGGTATAGGTCAGCGTGGTGTGGTCGCTGGTCTCATAGCCCAGACGGTCTACGCGTATAGAGTTGTTGTAGCGCAGGAAATACTTCGAGTTGCCTTCGCCCGTCTGATAGATGGTGGAATTGGCAATGGAGAAGTCCTTGATGCCACCACCCTGGAAGGCGATAAACGACTCGTTCTTGACAAACGATGTGGTGGTGTTCATGTGGATGACGGAGTTCTTGATGAGGAAGCTGACCACTGCCCACGCCTTGTTGTTGTCGTAGAACAGGCTGCCCTGCACACCTTTGATATTGCTGTCCTGGATACGTACGAAGTCTATCAGGAAGTAATTCTTCGGTTTCGGCATGATGTCATCAGGGTCGGTGTCGTACTTGTAGGCCTCCATGACCGGCTTCACGCAGGTAGAAGCGTCGACGTCAACATACTTCAGCGTGAAATCGTTGGACACGATGAAGTTGGCGCTGTCGCCCATGACAACAGTAGCATGGTTACTCTTGTCGGACGTGCGGAGTACCACTTTGTGGAAATTGAAGTTCAGTGATTTCGACAAGGTGTAGCGTCCTCCCGGCTCGAGGTCATAGTTCAGTTCGTTGGCGATGTCCTCGGTGTCGGGGATGGGATTCTCCTGGAAGAAGCGATAGAGGTCGCCTGCGGGAATCTTCCCGTAAGACTCGGTAAAAGTAGAGAAGTTCTTCACTGTCGGCGCTGCAGCCTCCTGGTTGTTCAGCTGCGGATTGCCCAGGGTGCGCAGCTCTAAGCGGTAGTTGGTGTCTTCCTCGCGGCTGATGGTACGTGAACAGCCATCGATGGTGTCCTTGACGATGACGTCTCCCGAGCCACCGTCGTAAACAGCCAGCTCATAGCCTCCTGCGCCATGCACCACCGGCCAGCTGATGGTCTGCTGGCTGCCATCGGTGCTGGCAGCGATGGCGATGTCGGCCTCAGCGGGCGAGTTGAGCTGAGCGTTCCTCACGCTGCTCTCGAATGTCTCGTCGCCACTGTAGGTGTCAGCACACGCCACAAGGAGACATGTACCTACAACCACCGCCGGGAGCACAAGCTTCCTGTTTGATTTGAAAAGTAGTTTGTTCATACAAAAAATTAAAAGTTATTCGTTAATACATGTATCATCTGATGCTTATTCTTTTTCTTATGACGAACACGCAGGGCGATTGTAATCAATGCCCACCTCAGGGATTGAGGATTTGCATGAGTTCCCTCATTCCCTCGGAGGCGCCTTTCTGTATCTGCTTGACACGTGAGCCCGCACTGACAGGGTTGGGGTCGATGAGGTAGATGGGGGTATGGGGACGTGCATAGTGCAACAGGCCTGCGGCGGGATAGACCACCAGTGATGTGCCGATGACAATCAGGATGTCGGCCTCTTGCACCTCGTCGGCAGCAACACCGATGTTGGGAACTGCCTCGCCGAAGAACACGATGTAGGGTCGGAGCAGCGATCCGTCGCCGGCTTTTGTGCCTGGTGCAATCTCGCAGTTGTCGGGTGTGAGCTGCTGGATGTAGCGTGGGTCGTCGACATCGCGGCTGGAGCATACCTTCATCAGTTCGCCATGCAGATGAATCACTTTGGTGGAACCGGCCATCTCGTGGAGGTTGTCCACGTTCTGCGTCACCACTGTCACGTCGTACTTCTCCTCCAGCTTTGCCACCAGTCTGTGACCCTCGTTGGGCTGCACGCCCCAGCATTTTTTGCGGAGCATGTTGTAGAAGTTCGTCACTAATGTGGGATCGGCCTCCCAGCCTTCGTGGGTGGCAACCTGTGCCACAGGATATTCTTCCCACAGACCATCGGCATCGCGGAACGTCTTGAGTCCGCTCTCTACTGACATGCCGGCACCTGTCAATACTACTACTTTCTTCTTCATAAGTCAGATTCCTTACTAATTTTTATAGATGTAAATATGTTGATGTATCTCTCATCATTAACATAGTCAACGAAGCGATTGCTCCTGCTTGCTCGTCTACTGACGCTCCTTACCTTTTTCAATAGCTACTATCAACAGCAAGATCTGCTTGACGGTGCTCATTCCGCTACCGCTCAGTATCTGTTTGGGGGTGAATACCTTTACATTCATCTTTTTCCTTCTGAATAATTGTTTTAGTCCCATTCTATTATTCTCTTGAAATAATACGGAAGCAAAGGTACGAACAAAATCTCAAACGGCCAAAAAAACAAAGGAGAAAAGAATGATGTGCCGCTAGTTTTTTTTGATATGTCGAAGTGACAAAAGCGTCATTGCGACATTTGTTTTTATATTCTTTAACCAAAAAAAGGGCTGTGTGCGCGCAAATAATCCTTAATTCTTCATTCTTTATTCTCATTTTATTCGTACCTTTGCAGCCGAAAAAAGATAAAGGTATTAATTCAAAATAAAAATAGAGTAACAATGGCAAAGTTAGATTTGACACAGTATGGCATCACCGGTTCTACCGTGATTGCTCACAATCCGTCGTATGAGTACCTCTTTGAAGAGGAGACAAAGGCTGGCCTGACAGGTTTCGACAAAGGTCAGAACACTGAGTTGAACGCTGTTAACGTGATGACTGGTATCTACACCGGCCGTTCGCCCAAGGACAAGTACATCGTGAAGGATGCACAGAGCGAGGACAAGGTATGGTGGACCTCTGAGGAGTACAAGAACGACAACCACCCCATGAGCGAGGAGGTTTGGGCCAAGGTGAAGGAGATTGCCATCAAGGAGCTTTGCAACAAAGAGCTGTATGTGATGGACGCTTACTGCGGTGCCAACGAGGCTACCCGTCTGCGCGTTCGCTTCATCGTGGAAGTGGCCTGGCAGGCTCACTTCGTGAAGAACATGTTCATCCAGCCCACCGCTGAGGAACTGGAGAACTTCGAGCCTAACTTCGTGATCTACAATGCCTCGAAGGCAAAGGTCGAGAACTACCAGGAGCTGGGTCTTAACTCAGAGACCTGCGTGGCTTTCAACACCACCACCCGCGAGCAGTGCATCATCAACACTTGGTACGGTGGTGAGATGAAGAAGGGTATGTTCTCCATGATGAACTACTATCTGCCCCTGCAGGGTATCGCTTCCATGCACTGCTCTGCCAACACCGATATGGAGGGTAAGAACACCGCTATTTTCTTCGGTCTGTCTGGTACTGGCAAGACCACACTGTCTACCGATCCTAAGCGTCTGCTCATTGGTGACGACGAGCACGGATGGGACGACGAGGGTGTGTTCAACTTCGAGGGTGGCTGCTATGCCAAGGTTATCAACCTCGACAAGGAGAGCGAGCCCGACATCTACAATGCCATCCGCCGCGACGCCCTGCTCGAGAATGTCACCGTGGACGAGGCTGGCAAGATTGACTTCGCTGATAAGAGTGTGACAGAGAACACCCGTGTCAGCTATCCTATCAACCACATCGAGAAGATTGCCCAGAAGGTCAATGGTAAGAGCGCTGGTCCTGAGGCCAAGAACGTCATCTTCCTCTCTGCCGACGCCTTCGGCGTGCTGCCCCCGGTTTCTATCCTGACTCCAGAGCAGACCAAGTACTACTTCCTCTCTGGCTTCACGGCTAAGCTCGCCGGTACAGAGCGTGGCATCACTGAGCCTACTCCTACCTTCAGCGCTTGCTTCGGACAGGCATTCCTCGAGCTGCACCCCACAAAGTATGCTGAGGAGCTGGTGAAGAAGATGGAGAAGAGCGGCGCCAAGGCTTATCTGGTGAACACTGGCTGGAACGGTACCGGCAAGCGTATCTCTATCAAGGACACACGTGGTATCATCGATGCTATCCTGGGCGGTGACATCCTGAATGCTCCAACCAAGAAGATTCCTTACTTCGACTTCGAGGTTCCCACACAGCTCAATGGCGTGGCTTGGGGCATTCTCGATCCTCGCGACACCTATCAGAACCGCAACGAGTGGGAAGAGAAGGCTAAGGATCTGGCTGCACGCTTCATCAAGAACTTCAAGAAGTACGAAGGCAACGAAGCCGGTAAAGCTCTCGTCGCTGCAGGCCCGAAGCTCTAACGAATTGACAATTGATAATTGATATTTGATAATTGGCTGCGCCGAAAGGTGCAGCCATTTTTCATTTAAGAGGAATCGTCTTGTCGCATCTTACTAGCATTGTCGCAAAAAAAAGGGCAATAACATAGAAGTTGACCCCAAACGCTCCTACGGGGCAGCAGCACCCAGCCCAAGGCAGCGCCTTGTGGGAAGGAATGACAGCAAACTACGCCCTACAGGGGCAAAAGCTTTTGCACTTACAGCGCGTCCTCACGTGCATGCACGATACCCAGGGCGATGCCCTGGGCTATGAGCAGGTTGGCCTTACAGACCGCTCTTTGTCTGAATGGGTCTACTTCTATGTTGTTGCCAAAAAAGAGCAAAAAAACACACAAAGGCTTGGAAATATGAGGAAAAATGTGTAATTTTGCAAAACAAATCAAAGAAAGAAGTTTCGGAAGCTGTCAATCGGAGCTCTTCCTTCAAGCAGTCTATGGCCTAGATCCAAGCAATCGAACGGCACAATCCAAGCAGGGGAACGACTCTCCTAGTAAGTGAGCGTCACTCTGCCAGTAAGTGAACGCCACTCTGCTAGTAAGTGAACAGCACTCTGCTAGTAAGTGAACAGCGTTCTGCTAGTAAGCGAGCAACACAATCTAAGCAAGAGAAGCCTCCTGCGGAAAAGGAAGTATTCACTTCATGACTGTTCACACCACTTCTGAGGGTTTACTCCCAGCACTCCAGCTCCTTTTCCAGTTCAGGCAGCTGGTGACGATGGAAGACTGGATCCTTGATACCGCTGCGCTTCTGCCTACGGTAGTCTTCAAGCAGACGGAACGCATAACGGCCCAGCAACACAATAGCTGTGAGGTTGCAGGCAGTAAGAAAAGCCATGAAGAAATCGACAATGTTCCACACCAGTTCAAAACTGGCCACCGCACCGAATATCACCATGACGCCGCCGGAGAGGATGCGGTAGACCGTCATCACCGTGGGATTGGGTGTGATAAACCGGATGTTGGCCTCACCGTAATAGTAATTGCCGATGATGCTGGAGAACGCGAAAAGGAAGATGGCTATGGCCACGAACACCGGTCCTGCAGCACCTACTTCCGACTGCAGAGCCGACTGTGTGAGGGCAATGCCGTTCAGTTCAGGTATCTCGTAAAGCCCGCTGATCAGGATGACGAAAGCCGTACAGGAGCAGACCAGCAGCGTATCAGTAAACACACCCAACGCCTGGATAAGACCCTGTTTCACGGGATGGCTCACACTGGCCGTAGCCGCCACATTGGGAGCACTGCCCTCGCCTGCCTCGTTCGAAAAGAGTCCGCGTTTCACACCATTCATGATGACAGCACCCAGTCCGCCGCCTGTCACCTGCTCTATGCCGAAGGCATCCAGCACAATGACTTTCATGACATGAGGCATGAGACCGATGTTCATCACAATCACCACCACAGCCAGAACCATATAGCCCAACGCCATGACGGGCACCAACACGGAACTCACGTGGGCAATGCGCTGAATGCCTCCGAAAACAATGAACAGCGCCATGGCTGCCAAGATACAACCCACCAGCAGAGGCGACCAGCCGAAGGCTTCCTGCATGGCTCCGCAAATAGTATTGGCCTGTATGGAATTGTTTGACAGGCCGAACTGGCAGGTGATGAGTATGGCAAAAAGCACAGCCATCCACCGCTGATGCAATCCGCGCTGGATATAGTAGGCAGGACCGCCGATGAACGAATCCTTGTGCTTCTGCTTGAAGAGCTGTGCCAAGGTCGACTCCACAAAGGCTGTGGCAGAGCCTATGAGGGCAATCACCCACATCCAGAACACGGCACCGGGACCGCCGATGGCAATAGCTGTGGCTACGCCTGCAAGATTGCCCGTACCCACTCGCGTAGCCACGGACACGGCAAACGCCTGGAACGAGGAGATGTGCTTGCTTCTTTCTCCCTGACGCTGCTCCTTCACCTGCTCCTCCACGGTGTCTACTGCCGAGTCTGTCAGCAGACGCAGCATCTCACCCACCATGCGGAACTGCACGAAACGGGTGTGCCACGTAAACCATAGACCACAACCCACCAACGCACCTATCAGTACATAGGTCCAGATCATATCGTTCACAGAAGTGATGAAAGCATTCAAATCCATCGGCTCAGATGTTTTTCTGTTTTTTTTTTTCTATAAAAACGTAAAAGAAACGATGATTATTGCCTGCTGGCATACAATAAATAGCTGGAATATTTGGAAGAATGGGGGAAAATGCATACTTTTCACTCAAAAGAAACAAACAACCTACATTTAACAGACAATTGACAATGAAAACTAAACGTTATTTCAAATGGATGTTCCTTGCTATGCTGATTGTGAGCACAGGAACCGTTACATCATGTAAGGACGATGATGACGACAAGGCCAGCGACGAGTTGCGGACAGACCCGTTGGCCACAGAAGATGCTCTGGTGGCACAGCGCTGGATATGCGCGCTGACCGATGTCAGCGAGCTGAGCAGCAGTTGGAACAACAAGACATACGAGGCCACCATAGGCACTGCCTCTGAGGAGAATGCCCACACCCGTCTGGTGGTGGTGGACGACATTGACGAGGCACGACAGCACTTTGCCGACTTGGCCGACGTTGAAACATCGAAGCTGGCTCCACCTATGAGTTGAAAGTACGTCCGTTTATCGCCTTCTGAAAGCAGGCCATCGGCCCGCAACACCATCATCAAGAATTGGCTGCCCCTTTCGGTGCAGCCAATTTTGATTTACGTCAAAAAGCTCCCATGGCAGGAGTCATTTCTACGCTTTTCACTTTTCGCTTCTCACTTTTCTGAGTACCTTTGCACACGAAATTAATTGTTAAGGTAAAAAGATTGGTTATGATTTTTGATTTTCAGACAACAACGATGTTGGTGTCCGTAGCAATAGTTACTATTCTGAGCATCATTACTCTGATGAATACCAATGTTCGCTAAAAGAGCTTAAAATCCGCTATTTTATCATATATTTTTATGAATTAAGCGGAGAAAATGTCTGTTATTTGAGGAAATGTGCGTAAATTTGCAGCCAAAAATCAGAATTCTGTCAATGAAACGGACTTTTCTATTGCTATGCGTGCTGCTTGCAGCCTTGCAGCTGACAACAGCCTGCCTAGGTTCTGACGATGATGATACGACTACATATTACGACGATGTAGCCGTTGTTTCCTTTTCGTTGGACGCAATGAACATATATACCCATACCACCTCGTCAAAAGGCCTGGACTCCGTCTATAGAACCACCATCAAAGCCGGTGCTTACGCGATGACCATCGACCAGCTGAACCACGAGATCTACAATCGCGACTCCCTGCCCTACGGCACCGATGTCAAGCACGTGGTCTGTTCACTCGCCACACGCAACAATGCCGTGCCCTATTTCAAATCGCTCTATAGCGACACGCTGTGGGTGTACAACGTCAAAGACTCCATGGACTTCTCCCAGGAGCGCCTGCTGAGGGTATTCTCCACCGATGGCAATCACCAACGTGACTACAAGATACGCCTCAACGTGAAACAGTCTTCGGCTCAGGGTCCTGAATGGATGGTGGCATCAGCCTCGCAGTCGCCGTTCTCACAGGAACAGCAGACCGTGGAATGGGGCGAGAAGGAAGAAGAGGAAGCTGCACACTGGCCCGTCCTGGACAACTACGGGATGGTGACCTGTCCCTATAAATACCAGCTGAACACCACCTATACCCTGCTCCTTGGCAACGATGCCGACGGACATATCGTCGTCTGGCACCGCACCACCACCGAAGGCAACGCCCCGGGGCAATGGGTGTTCATGACCAGCAGCGACACCCGAGGAAAGACCATGCCCGAAGGCGACACCTACAGCCTGGCCTTCTTCAATGACCTCATGCTGGCCTTCAGCAGCAAAGGCAAGATCTACCAATCGGAAGACTGGGGACTGACGTGGAAAGAGTCCTCCTATGCCCTCCCCTCCGGCGTGAGCGGACAGGTGAAGGTGATGAACGATTCCAACGGCGCCCTCTGGCTGCTATGCGTCGAGACAGGCAGTCTGTGGACAGCCGAGAAATGACGAGTGGGAAGTAGTAAACGGGAAGATATGAAACAGTATTCCATGTTCAGACGGCTGATGTCCCTGACACTGCTCATGATTCTTCACGCTTCACTCTTCACTCCTCACACTTTGGCGCAGGACGAGCCCGAATACCGCATGGAGGTGGGTGGCGGCTTGGGACTGCAGGGCTATCTGGGCGATTTCAACAGCAGCCTCATGAAGGACATGCAGCCTGCCGTGTCGCTCGTGGCACGCTATAAGAGCAATCCCCGCTGGGGGTGGGCAGTGAACCTTACCACCGGCAAGATCAAAGGTGGCTCGGACGGAACCGATACATGGTATCCCGACATGCAGTCGGCCAAGCCCGATGAAGACCGCATGCCTCCCTATCAGTTCAGCAACCAGCTGATGGACCTGGGAATGCGCTATGAATACAACTTCTGGCCCTACGGCACAGGACGCGAATATTACGGGGCACGCCGCCTGGCACCCTTCATCGCCATCGGACTGGGCATCACCTATGCCGACACCGGCAAGAGCGTGTTTGCTGCCAACGTCCCCATAGGAGCCGGCGTGAAATACAAGATAGGAACGCGCCTGAACCTCATCGCCGAATGGACGATGCACTTCTCGGGCAGCGACAAACTCGACGGCATCGCCGACCCCTACGGCATCAAGAGCAGCGGGCTCTTCAAGAACACCGACTGCTACAGCCTGCTACAGATGTCGCTTACCTACGACATCTGGGCAAAATGCAAGACCTGCCATAACGACAGGGACTGAGAGAAGATAAGACAGAGAGATGTATCATCATTGAATAGTGAACCATTAGACAGATATGACTACAGAATTAGATATGAACCGCATCCCCGAGCACATTGCCATCATCATGGACGGCAATGGACGCTGGGCAGCAGAGCGTGGAAAAGAACGCAGCTTCGGCCATCAGGCTGGCGTCGACGCCGTGAGGCGCATCACCTCAGAATGTACCAGGCTGGGAGTGAAATTCCTGACGCTCTATACTTTCTCCACCGAGAACTGGAACCGTCCATCCACCGAGATCGCTGCCCTCATGGGGCTGGTACTCACATCGTTGGAGGACGAGATCTTTATGAAGAACAACGTGCGATTCCGAGTCATCGGCGACACCAAGCGGCTGCCTGACGATGTACAGCAGAAACTGCGTGAAACCGAGGAGCACACCGCCAAGAACGACAAGATGACCATGGTTGTGGCGCTGAGCTATTCCAGCCGATGGGAAATCACCGAGGCAGTGCGCCAGATAGTGACCGAGGTCAACGATATGAAGCTGCCCAACAACATTATTAAGAACTTGGGGACGGGGGGCATCCGTGCCGAGGACATCACCGAGGACACCATCTCGCAGCATCTCTGCACCAACTTCATGCCCGACCCCGACCTGCTCATCCGCACCGGCGGAGAGCTGCGCATCAGTAACTACCTACTGTGGCAGTGCGCCTATTCCGAGTTCTATTTCTGCGACACCTATTGGCCCGACTTCGACGAGGAAGCACTCCATCAGGCCATCGCAAGCTATCAGAACCGCCAGCGCCGCTACGGCAAGACCGAGGCACAGGTGGAAGCAGAAGAATAGTGAAAGGGGAAAAAGTTAAAAGGTAAAAACAAAAAGGTAAGAATAGAAAGTGACTTTCATTGTATATATAAATAAGGTGTTAGGTGTGGTAAAACGGGTATTGCCCCTTTACCTCTTTGCCTTATTACCTTTCAGCGTCGTTGCCCAGGACAAGATAGTCCATCCCGACATCTCCTATGCCGGCACACCGCGCTCCTGCACCATCGGCGGCATTGCCGTGGAAGGTGTCGACGGCTACGAGGACTATGTGCTGACAGGACTCTCCGGCCTTGAGGTGGGACAGGAGATCGAGGTTCCGGGCCAGGCCATTACCGAGGCAGTGAAACGCTACTGGAAGAACGGACTCTTCTCTCGAGTAGCCATCTCGGCCGACTCCATCGTGGGCTCCAAGATCTACCTGCGCATCACACTGGCACTCCATCCACGCGTGTCCGAAATCAACTACCTCGGCGTGAAGAAGTCAGAACGCGAAGACCTCGAGACCAAGCTCGGCATGATGAAGGGCAGCCAGATCACACCCAACATGCTCGACCGTGCCAAGATCCTCGCAAAACGCTATTTCGACGAGAAAGGCTACAAGAATGCCGAGATCAACATCATCCGCCGCGACGATGTCACCGGGAAGAACCAGGTGGTGCTCGACGTCGACATCGACAAGAAGGACAAGATGAAGGTGCGTCAGATCATCTTCGACGGCAATACCCAGCTGAAGTCCAACAAACTCAAGGGCGGCATGTTCAGCAAGGGCGCCTTCGGCAAGATCCACGAGTCGGGAAAGCTCAGCAACTTCTTCAAAGCCAAGAAGTTCACCGACGAGCGCTACAAGGAAGCCAAGCAAGCCCTCATTGACAAATACAATGAAAAGGGCTATCGCGACATGATGATCATCGAGGACTCCGTGTGGAATGCCGACGACAAGCACGTCAACATACTGGTGAAGATAGAGGAAGGCCAGAAGTACTACCTACGCGACATCCGCTGGGTGGGCAATACCGTCGTCACCAGCGACAACCTCAACAATGCTCTCGGCATGAAGAGGGGTGACGTCTACAACCAGAAGCAGCTGAACAAACGCCTCAAGGAAGACGAGGACGCCATCGGCAACTATTTCTATTACAACAACGGCTACGTGTTCTCCAACATCGACCCTGTGGAAGTGAACATCGTGGGCGACTCCATCGACCTCGAGATGCGCATCACCGAAGGACCGCAGGCACGCCTGAGCCACGTACGCATCTATGGCAACGACCGGCTCTACGAGGAGGTAGTACGACGTGAGCTGCGCACCAAGCCCGGCGACCTCTTCAATCGCGACGCACTCATGCGCTCCTACCGCGAAATCGGCTCCATGGGCTTCTTCGACGCCGAGCAGATATCACCCGACGTCAAGCCTAACCAAGACGATGGTACCGTAGACATCAACTGGATGCTCGCACAGAAATCCAACGACCAGGTGGAGTTCTCCTTAGGCTGGGGACAGACAGGTGTCATCGGACGCATAGGACTGAAGCTCAACAACTTCTCCATGCGCAACCTCTTCGGCAGGAACAAGATGCACCGAGGCATCATGCCCATCGGCGACGGCGAGCAGCTGGGCATCAACTTCCAGTCCAACGGCTCCTACTACAGCTCACTCTCCACGAGCTACAGCACCAACTGGTTCGGCGGCAAACGACCCAACGCTTTCAACGTGGGACTGTTCTACTCGAAGCAGTCCGACATCTCGAGCACCTACCGCAACAATAGCTATTACAACAGCCTCTACAGCATGTATGGCTACGGCGGATACTACGGCTCCTACAACCCCTACTACTACAACTACGAGTCCATGCTCGACGACGACAAGACCATCCGCATGTTCGGAGCATCCATCGGATGGGGTAAGCGTCTGCGCTGGCCCGACGACTACTTCCAGCTCTCAGCAACCCTGGGCTACACCCGTTACATGCTGCGCGACTGGACTTACTTCTACATCAACAACGGTAACTGTAACAACATCAACCTGGGCATCACCCTCTCGCGTACATCTACCGACAACCCCCTCTACCCGCGTCGCGGTTCAGAGTTCGCACTCTCCGTCACCCTCACGCCGCCCTGGTCGCTGTGGGACGGAAAGGACTACTCCAAGCTCGCCACATCGCAGACCTACAACAGCGACTATGAACGCTATCAGGACGAGCTGCAGGATGTCTACCGCTGGATCGAGTACCACAAGTGGAAGTTCAAGTCAAAGACCTATACCGCACTCACCAACAGCCAGAAGTGCTTCGTGCTCATGACACGTGTGGAACTGGGACTGCTCGGTGCCTACAACGGCAACAAGCTCTCGCCGTTCGAGACCTTCTACGTGGGCGGTGATGGCATGTCGGGCTACAGCTACAGCTATGCCGAAGAGACCATCGCCATGCGCGGCTACGACAACGGTTCCATCTCCAACTCAGCAGGCTACCTCGCCGGCAACCGCATGGCCAATGCACGTGCCTACGACCGATTCACCCTCGAGCTGCGCTATCCCTTCATGCTGGGCAACACCACCATCTACGGACTCACCTTCCTCGAAGGCGGTAATGCCTGGGCAACAGTGAAGGACTTCAACCCCTTCGACGTGAAACGCTCTGCCGGCGTCGGCGTGCGCATCTTCCTCCCCATGGTGGGTCTCATGGGTATAGACTGGGCCTATGGCTTCGACAAGGTCTACAACGGCAGCTCCTGGAGCCGTGGAGGCAGCAACTTCCACTTCGTCCTCGGACAGGAATTCTAAGCTAGTTCACAGTTCATAGTTCATAGTTCATAGTTTACAGGAGTTCAAAGTTCAGAGTTCAGAGTTCAGAGTTTAGAGTTTAGAGTTTAAAGTTCATAATTGATAATTCATAATAGGAAAATTAACATGATGATGAGGAAACTGTTATTAATAGCCGGTTTGGTATTTGCCACCACACTGTCGCTGCATGCGCAGAAGTTTGCACTGGTCGATATGGACTACATGCTGAAGAAAATACCCGCCTACGAGCGCGCCAACGAGCAGCTCAGCCAGGTGTCAAAGAAATGGCAGGCCGAGGTCGATGCACTCACCACTGAAGCCCAGACACTCTACAAGAACTATCAGAACGAGGTGGTGTTCCTCTCTGCCGAGCAGAAGAAAGCCCGACAGGATGCCATCGTCGAGAAAGAGAAACAGGCTGCAGACCTGAAACGCAAGTACTTCGGTCCCGAGGGCGAGCTCTTCAAGAAACGCGCCTCGCTCATGACACCCATTCAGGAAGAAATCTACAATGCCATCAAGGACATTGCCGACCTCCGAGGCTACCAGCTCGTGCTCGACCGTGCCAGCGATGCAGGCATACTCTTCGGATCGCCCAAGATCGACATCTCAAACGAGGTGCTGCAGAAACTGGGATACAGCACCTATTAAACCTTTACCCCACTACATCGTCTTATCCATGTGACGATGGGTGGAAACAACGTCACAACGAAACAACGTAATATTAACAAATAAGAAAGAAATGAAAAAACTGATTATCTGCGCCATCTGCGCAATCTGCGGTTTCACCACCGCCAACGCACAGGCCAAGTTCGGTCATGTGAACACTCAGGAAATTATCCAGGCTATGCCTGACTACACCAAAGCCAAGAGCGAGATCGATGCTCTCCAGTCACAGTACGAGGCCGATCTGAAGTCCATGCAGGACGAGCTGCAGAAGAAGAGCGAGGAGTTCGACAAGCTCGCTGCCACCACACCCGACAACATCAAGCAGCGCAAGCAGCAGGAGCTGCAGGAGATGTACCAGAAGATACAGCAGAGCTATCAGGACAACCAGCAGGCCCTGCAGAAGGCTTCTGCCGAGAAGATGAACGGTATCACCACCAAGGTGCTCGATGCCATCAAGGCCGTAGGCCAGGCTGGCGGCTATGTCTACATCATGGAGATGGGTGCCGGCATCCCCTATATCAGCACCACCCTCTCTACCGATGTCACCGCTCAGGTGAAGCTGAAGCTCGGATTGAAGTAAACACGCAACATCACACGACACATCCCGGGACAAGTTCCCCACTCTCATAAGAGCCGCTATCCTTGATGGACAGCGGCTCTTTTCATATTCTCAACAATGGAGAATCACTGGGGACAGGTTGTTTGAAGTGAAATCCATTCCATGGTTTCATTCAAAACCCCATGATCCCCTGTCTCCATGATCCCAGAGTACCTTTTGGCAGTTCCTGCTATATCTTCAGTTGTTATCGGACACAAAAATCAGCTGATAATCGGATAAGTATTTGTAATTGCCAGTTTGCAACAAACTGCTAAGAATCAAAGAAATACACATTTTATCGGCTAAATATCGGCTAATTGTTAGCCAATACTACATACCTTGTAGCAGGACCTGAACCATCTTTCCGGCAGAGGCCTGCATTCACCATCTGTTGCAGGTCGTTTTTTGCTGTCGGATCGGAAATCTTATAATTCCAATATTGCAAATAGTCTTGCTTAGAGAAACTGCCTCCTACTTTCTTTGTGGCTATATATTCAGTGACTCTGGCATTCAGCCTGACGACATTGGGTGTGCGATATATGGTTAGTTTCGTTCTTCCGTCCAGACATTCCCATTCGGGCAATTTACGCTTCAAGTCATTCATCTGGTCGTGAATCAGTTTCAACCCTCTTCCTGTCTTTTCCATTTTTCCATCGACATAGAATATTTCTGCCATCAACGGATTTCTTGGAGTAGACACATGAGGAAGCACCACATTCTTTTTCTTTATAAGATTCTCTGGCATTGTTCCTGGGTTGATAATTTCTATTCTGTCTGCATAGATGAATACAAGGACTTCACCTGTTGTGTCGCTCATGTCCCGATGGATTAGGGCATTCGTCACAGCCTCGTCCAAAACATCCTGTGGGTATTCCGAGTAATCTTTTCTGTTCCATTCCTTATGGTGGAATTCACTGACCATCGGCAGTCGATTTAGGAAGTAATCGCTTGCACGTTTCGACAATTCCAGCAGATTTCCTTCCATCACTACTGTATCTTCATATTGGCTTGCCGCTTTTCCTCCCAGCATCACTTGTATCCGCATCCTGCTCTGCGGAAGGAATCTGGGAGCCTCTTGTCCAAACAAAGCCATTGCTCCATTCTTTACATTGGGGGTATCGACTAATTGCAGATTGCCAAGGAGTTTTTCCGGAGTGTTGTTACGCTCGTCTAATCGGCCTCTTCCCAATCCTTTACTAACCACTTCGTGCATGAGATTTACATTCAGATCCTCCCATTCTGCGTCAAGACAAGTGCTTTTCTCCCAAGATGAGGATGAAGACATTGAGCGGCGAATCAACAGGTTCAGCTCGTCGGTATTTGGTTTGACTACCTGGTCGCCAACCATTGTGTAATAACTTGAATCAAACGAATAGGGAGGCAGACCTCCTTTCATCACTGTCACCAGCACCACTTTGCCATCCTGATAATCCTCAGCATGAATATACACCAGAGGAAGGGGCTTGATTCGCTGAACGGCATTTCGCTGAATATCAGCCACAACCGTTTCAACATCTACGCCTGTCCGCGCTCCATCCTCAGATGCACCTATAACAATCCATCCGCCGTCGTTATTCAGGAAGGCACACACTATTCGCATGACTGTTTCAGCATTATACCCTGCCAGCAGTCTAAGCCTTGCGATCTCGTCTTTCTGCGAGAGCAATGCCTCTATAAATCCATTGTTACTCATGACTTCCTATCAATTGCTTTATACGTTCAACATCCTTAAACTGTGCTTCCACGTGCAACATCACGTCCTGCATATTCCTATACTCTTGCACCCAATTACCCTTCCTGCTTTTGGGTAGTGTATTATTCTGAATGGCAGCATTATACAGCTCTATACATTCTGCATGAACCACTCTATTGAGACGCTCTACGATGCTTCCGTCACTTTGTTCTCTTTTTACGGAGTTGGGTATGTCACCAGTCGGTATCTTCATTAGGTTTGTAAACTGGCGTGCAAAGACAACGCGATAGTCTGCCAACACGAACCGTGGCATATTTACCCTGAAAGCCACCTCAAACTCCTGCGCAGTGATGGATTTCTCTCCAGGTTTCAGGATGCCCGTACCAGTCAGAGGTCTGACGAATCCAAGGAAAATATCACAGCCCTCAACTCCCTTTAGGCAGTTCTCCAGATTGCTCAACTTACTGTCGAGTGGAATCGTTCCCTTGTGCGACATCATCACGTCGTACCCATAGCCGTCCAATGCAGAGTATACTATGTCCAACTGTGACTCAAAGTCATACACCGTTGATGACACGAACACCTTTATATGGTTCCTTTCTTTGTACATATTTTAAGCCATTTGTCATTAAACGTTTTAGTTCCTTGTTCTATTGTTTACGTGAATCAGGAGAACCGTCCCCGTGATTTTCGTGATGATGATGGCCAGACTGCTCCAGTGGCGCAGCGATTCAGGAATAATTTTTTTCAATATCATACTGTCGCGCAGGTCAGGATGGCGGCCAGCATCCATAGACTTATTTGCTTCATTATTTCACAACTTCATTAATACGCTTCTGGAGATCAGCAGGAACAGCAAGAATCTTATGGCCGCGCTCAAACTGCTGCAGGTTCTGATAGGTCATATTCATCTTGTTCTCCTTCTTGATTTTCTTCAGCTCATCCTTTGTAACGTAGGCGCGGTCGACGGTAAACACCTGCATCAGGATGTCAACGTGACCATTTGTTTTCTCATCATCGTAGCTGATGAAATACTGTCCCATGGCATGGTCCTCGGGCCGCTTGGCACCTAAGTTTTTGGTGGCAATCATGAAACTGCCGACTCCGAAGTCCACGTAATCGTCCGTCGTTTCGTACTCGGAATACTTAATAACGGGTATTTCTGGCTCCGGCTTTTGCTCATCAATAACAACATCATCCTTCTGACATGACGTCATCATACACATCAGGGTCTGCCCTGCTAAAACGAACAAGACAAGCAGAATGATTGAAAACAGCTTTTTCATTTCAGTACTTTCTCTACTTCGTTTTTAAAGATGTCGAGGCTCGAGAAGCCGATATTCTTGAAGGTCTGCTGACCCTCGGTGTCGTAGATGGCATAGGTGGGGATGCCCTCCGACTCGAAGTGCTTCAGGATATAGCTGTACTGCTCCTTCGTCAGGTAGTAGTGGTCGCCGTCGATGTCCTTGATCATCTCCTGCCAGGTGGCCAGTGGCGAGGTCGGCGAGGTGATATAGACAAACTGGATGTTCTTGCCCTTGAGTTCCTGCTTCCAGGGAGCCATCGCCTGGTGACCAGCCTTGCAGGGACCGCACCAAGTGGCCCAGATGTCGATGAGCACCACCTTGCCCTTGTAACGGTCGAGGATGGTCTGGAGGATGTTTTCAGGGGCCACGTCATCGTACTTCTTAATGAAGACGCTCTTCTGACCAGCCAGTTGCTGGGCGATACGCTCCTGCTCGGCCTGATACTCATGGTACACGGCCTTGCAGTCCTCATTCTCCATTCCCTTGAGCGTAGAGTCGATCAAGACATTGTGGTCGGTACTCATAATGAAAGCCAAAGCACGAAGGTCTGCGTTGTAGGCATTCTTCTCCCTGGCTTTCAGGTCATAGGAGGCACCGCTCTGCCAGAAAGCCAGGCTACAGGGCGAGGCCGGTTCGTTCAGATACTTGTATGTGTAATTACGTTCCTCGTCGGTAAGCGCCAGCAGGTCCTTGTTCTTCTGCATCTTCTCATAGATATTCTCCTGAGTCATATAGACCGTTCCGCCTTCATCCACGCCGTATTGACTGAAATGGAATTCAAACTGGCGCGACCATTTCACGAAGTCTTCTTCTGCCGTCATACACATCAAGTCCTTGGCAGCCTTGGTGCATTTGAACTTGTTGATGGCAGCCACTCGTTGGTCGAAGATGTCCTGCAGGCACCTCAGACGCTCTTCCTTCGTGTTGCACGCCTTAACCTTCAGGTAGGTTTCATCGCCATCATCAAAGGAGTCGAATTCGTCGTAGATGTTGATCAGGTCCATGTTGGTCTTAGCCATGTAGCCCTTGAAAGCCACAAAAGGCTTGTTGTCAGAGGTGACCTTCATCAAGATCTCTGTCACCTGTCCTGGTCCGATGATGATTTGAGGGAAGGCCATTCCCTGAACACCGACCGTCACCTCGCGGGTCAGCCACAGGGGGACTTCCACCTTTACGGTGCCATCATCAGCAAACGGGAAGAATTTCTGGAAACGTTCCTTAGAGCCCAGTGGCGTGAAGCCGCCCACATAGAACTGGAGTTTCATGGCTGGCTTATAGCCCAGCATCTTCACCTTGATGGTGGCCACACCTTTATTAATCTTTGCGGCAGGCAGCGTCTCATCCTTGGCATACTGCACATTTTTCCAGTCGTCAGGCATCACGACCTTCTGCTGGGTCTTAGCGTCGCAGATGTTCCAGAACTTGAAGTCGCCGTCGTTATAGCCCTCCATGAAGTCCATCTCCTTGGTGTCCATCGGCACAGGCTTGAAGTGGAGTGCCAGGCTGGCCTTTCCGCTCTCAGGCATCCAGAAGAGCGAGTCGAGTTGCAGGTCCGACTCCTTTTCGTCGGTCTTCGCACCACCCGTGATGCCATACTTCGTGCCGTCGGGTGTCTGCACGAACGACTCCTTGGCAAAGCGAATCCAATTGCCCGGCCTGTAGTGGGCCTCTATGTGCAGCACCGTCTCCGTCTGCTTCAGTTCCACTTTGGTGATTTTAAACTCTGAGTTACTTGCTCCCATAAAGGCCGACGGGTTTTCCCATACGACCTGTTTCTGCGCCTGCCCTGCCAAAGCAACGAGGACAAACATTGCGGTGATGATGGCTTTCTTCATTTTAGGTTGATTTTATTACTGCAAAGTTATCTCTTTTTCTTGTAACTGTAACCTAAATTCCGCAGCACTTTAATTTAACTTTCTTTATAAGTACCTGAGCAACAAAAAGTTCTTGCTGGGGCAAGCGGCAAAGCCGAGCGGCTCAGGATTTGGCCATGTCAGATTTTTCACTTACCTTAGTGCTGCAAATAAAGACAAGCAAAAATCGTCAATGACATGGCAAAGATACAACAAAAATCTGAGAAAATCAGCGCTTTTGGCGGAATATTTTTCGTTTTGGACAAATTTGACCGTATTCTGTCCTCTGTAATCGACTCCCACCTAGGACTTCGCAGGAATCACTGGGGACAGGTTGTTTGAAGTGAAATCCATTCCATGGTTTCATTCAAAAACCTGTCCCCATGATCCCCTTTGCCATCAAAAAGATGGCGAAATTACTCTGTCTCGGCAAAAAAAGAAATGAGTTTCTTTGTTTTGCTCTCGACTTTTCGTAACTTTGCACTCGAAAGCAAAAAAGCTGACAAAGAAAAGCAACAAGAGAAATGCAACACATTAAGGATAAGACTTATGGAGGTGAACGTCCACTGTTCGCTACCCATGACCTGAAGCTGGAGAATGTAACCATCAGCGATGGTGAGAGTGGAATCAAGCAGTGCCAACAGATGGAGGCAAAGGGCTGCAAATTCTACGGCAAGTACCCATGGTGGCATGTGGACGGAGCCTTGATCGAGGACTGCTACTTCGCTTTGGGTTCCCGTTCGGCCATCTGGTATACCAACGACCTGGTGATGCGCAACTGCCGCATTGACGCTCCGAAATTCTTCCGTGAGATGAAGAATGTGGAACTGGAGAATGTGCAGATAACCGATGCCGATGAGACGTTCTGGAAGGTGGACGGCCTGACGCTCAGGAATGTGAAACTGCATGGCGGCACCTATCCCTTCATGTTTTCACAGAACATCTACGTGGATGGACTGGAAAGCGACTCGAAGTACGTGTTCCAATATTGCAAGAATGTCGAGATACACCATGCCAACATCCTGACGAAGGACTCGTTCTGGGAGTGTGAGAACATCACCGTCTACGACTCAGTGCTCGACGGGGAGTATCTGGCCTGGCACTCCAAGAACGTGCGATTGGTGAACTGCCACCTGGCCGGCGAGCAGTTGCTGTGCTATACGGACAATCTTGTATTGGAGAACTGCACCATCGACCCGATGTGCGACCGCATGTTTGAATACTCTACTGTGGAAGCTGACATCCGCGGGCATATTGAAAACATCAAGAACCCCACAAGCGGACACATCGTCGCCGACTCCATCGGCAGTGTGACCATAGACGAGAACGTGCGTCTGCCGAACAACTGTGTGATAGAGGTGAGAAACAAAAGTTGACTGGTAGAAGAATCTAATAGTGAAAGGCAATTCCAGGCTTTGACGTTAAACATTAAGGAAGAACGATGATTTACGATTTTGACGAAATAGTTGAGCGCAGAGGTACTGGCTGCGTAAAATGGGATGAGGAAGCTCCCTGCCAAGGGGGATGCAGGATTCCGCCTGAGGAGGTTATTCCCTTGTGGGTGGCCGATATGGACTTCCGTGCAGCCCCTGCCATTTTAGAGGCGGTGAGGAAACGTGCCGAACATGGTGTTTTCGGCTATAACATCGTTCCGGAGAGCTATTACGAAGCTGTCATCTCCTGGTTCCATCGCCGCCATCAGTGGTCTATTCAACGTCAGTCTATACTTTACACTACAGCCGTTGTTCCAGCCATGTCTTGTGTCATCAAGGCTTCCACCATGCCTGGCGAGAAGGTGCTGATCTTGTCGCCTGCCTACAACTGTTTCTTCTCCAGCATCAAAAACAATGGCTGCGAGGTGCTGGAGAGTCCCTTGCAGGTTTCGGGTGACAGTTTCGAAGTGGACTGGAACGACTTCGAATTGAAATGCGCCGACGAGAAGACCACGCTCTTCCTGCTCTGCAATCCTCACAATCCAAGCGGAAGGGTCTGGACACGCGAAGAGCTGACGAAGATGAACGATATCTGCAGAAAGCACGGTGTAATGGTGGCCAGCGATGAAATCCACTGCGAACTCGTCATGCCAGGCTACACGTTTGTACCCTTTGGAACCATCACTGAAGACTGCGTGGTGATGAACTCGCCCTCCAAGAACTTCAACACCGCCGGGCTTCAGATTGCCAATATCATTTGTCCGCACCCCTCATGGCGCCGCCGTATAGACCGTGCCATCAACATCAACGAGGTGTGCGACGTCAATCCGTTCGGCATCGTGGCGCTACAGGCTGCCTACAACGAGAGCGAGGACTGGATAGACCAGCTGAACAAATATCTATTGTGTAACTATCAACTGCTCTGTGACTATGTGGCTGAACATATACCTTCCTGGCGTGTCTGCCGCCTTGAAGGCACTTACCTGCCGTGGGTCGATGTGTCGGCCATGGGCATTCCCGTGGAGGAGCTCTGTGACCGCCTGCTCACGCAAGGTCGGGTACGGGTGAACCCCGGTACGATGTATGGCCCCGAGACAGGCAAGGGTTACATCCGTCTGAACATTGCATGTCCGCGCAGCGTGCTCAAGGAGGGACTGGAACGAATCGGAGGTGTATTGATACAGCAGTGACAAGAAACAGGAATCACATATAGACTATAATCATCAAGAAACAGGAATCACAAAGAGACTATAATCATCGAGAAACAGAAATCACATATAGACTATAATCATCGAGAAACAGAAAACAAATACTATAACAATAAGGATGGAACAATTAGAAATCAAGTCCCAATTGCCGGAGAATGCTTTCCGCGAGCTGGGCGAAGGAGAGAAGTATGAACCCATGATGTCGCCCCAGGGTCACTACCCCGAGGTAAATGCATGGTCGGTGACATGGGGTGTGATGATGGCCATGCTCTTTTCAGCGGCTGCCGCCTACTTAGGTCTGAAGGTTGGCCAGGTGTTCGAGGCCGCCATCCCCATAGCCATTATTGCCGTGGGTGTGTCTACGGCTGCCAAGCGTAGCAAGGCACTGGGCGAGAACGTCATCATCCAGAGCATCGGAGCCTGCAGCGGAGCCGTGGTGGCCGGTGCCATCTTCACGCTGCCTGCCATCTATATACTGCAAGCCAAATACCCTGAGATGTCGGCATCGTTCCTGAAGATATTCATTGCCTCACTCCTTGGCGGCATCATCGGCATCCTGTTCCTGATACCGTTCCGTAAATACTTTGTTTCGGACATGCACGGCAAATATCCCTTCCCCGAGGCCACGGCTACCACACAGGTACTGGTCTCAGGTGCCAAGGGTGGTGACCAGGCCAAGCCGCTGCTCATTGCCGGTCTGGTGGGCGGTCTGTACGACTTCATCGTGGCCACCTTCGGCTGGTGGAACGAGAACTTCACAAGTCGTGTGGTGTCGTGGGGTGAGCAGCTGGCCGACCATGCTAAGCTTGTGTTCAAGATCAATACAGGAGCTGCTGTCCTGGGCTTAGGCTATATCATCGGTTTCAAATACGCACTGATCATTACGCTGGGTTCGCTGTCGGTATGGTGGATCATCGTGCCAGGCATGGCCCTGCTCTTTGGCGGTGACATACTGAACCAGTGGGATCCTTCCATCACCACGGCGGTAGGTGACATGTCGCCCGAACAGATCTTCAGATCCTACGGCAAGTCGATAGGCATCGGCGGCATAGCGATGGCTGGCATTATCGGAATCATCAAGTCGTGGAGCATCATCAAGGGAGCCGTTGGCCTGGCAGCCAAGGAGATGAAGGGCGGCAGCGAGGCCACTGCCGGGCTGCAGCGTACCAGCCAAGACCTGCCGTTCCGCTTCATAGCCATTGCCTCGATAGTGACCATCGTGCTGACGTTCCTGTTCTTCTGGCTGGGCGTCATGGACGGCAACATGCTTCAAGCCTTGGTGGCGATTGTGCTGGTGGCAGTCATTGCCTTCCTGTTCACCACCGTGGCTGCCAATGCCATAGCCATTGTCGGCTCCAATCCCGTCAGCGGAATGACGCTGATGACGCTCATCCTGGCCTCGGTGGTGATGGTGGGCGTGGGTCTCAGCGGCACCAGCGGCATGGTGGCTGCTCTGGTCATGGGCGGCGTGGTGTGCACAGCACTGTCCATGGCGGGAGCCTTCATCACCGATCTGAAGATAGGCTACTGGCTGGGCACCACTCCGCGGAAGCAGGAGACCTGGAAGTTCCTGGGCACGCTGGTGTCGGCAGCTACCGTGGGCGGTGTGATGATGCTGCTGAACGAGACCTACGGCTTTGCGTCGGGTCAGCTGGCGGCACCCCAGGCCAACGCCATGGCCGCTGTCATCGACCCGCTGATGAACGGTGTGGGTGCACCATGGTTGCTCTATGCCATCGGTGCTGCCATTGCCATCGTGCTGACGCTGTGCAAAGTGCCTGCCCTAGCCTTTGCCCTGGGTATGTTCATTCCTTTGGAGCTGAACGTGCCATTGCTCATCGGCGGTGCCGTGAACTGGTATGTGACCACACGGTCGAAGGACAAGAAGGTGAATGAGGCACGCGGAGAACGAGGCACGCTCTTAGCCAGCGGCTTCATTGCCGGTGGTGCCTTGATGGGAGTGGTGAGCGCCCTGCTGCGTTTCGGCGGTTTCAACCCCGTCAGCGAGTCATGGCTGGCCAATCCGCTCTCCGAGGTCTGTGCCCTCCTCGCGTACATTATATTAATAGTCTACTTCGTCAGGGCAACGAAGCAGGGCGATGGGTGTTAGGTGATAGGTGATAGGTGTTAGGCGATGGGTGTTAGGTGATAGGTGTTAGGTGATAGGTGTTGGTGGAATGACTATCAGCCAACACCTAACACCCAACACCCAATATTACAAGAGGTCGAGGCATTTCTCAATGGGAATGCCTCGATTCTTGTCATCGAGGTCGCGGTTGCGGTCGATCATGCGGAACACGGTGTCCATGGCCTTGCGGGTGCTCTGCTTCAGGGGCTCACCGTTGAGCAGGTGACCAATGAGCACAGCCGAAAAGATATCTCCCGTTCCGTGGAACAACCCAGGTATCTCTTCGTATTCCAGCTGGAAGTATTCACCCGTGAAGTGGTTGTAACCACAGACGGCGGGTACACCGTCAATCTTGCAACTGGTGATGACAGCCGAGCGGCAGCCAATGTCGCGCAACCGTGCCAACAGCTCGCGGGCCTCTTGCCAAGTGATACCATCCTGCTGGAAGGGGGTGTCGGTAAGATAGCAGGCTTCCGTATAGTTGGGAAATGTCAAGTGTGCCACGCTCACCATTTCGCGCATCAGCTTGACCTGCTTCTGCGTCACACCGTTGTAGAGCCGTCCGCCATCACCCATGATTGGATCAACAAACACAGTGGTACCGCGCTTGCCCTGCTCCTGGCAATATCCTGCCACCAGCCGGGCCTGCTCGTCGCTGAACATCAGCCCCGTGCAGATGGCATCGAAGCTGAACCCCAGTTCTTTCCATACCGGCAGCGTTCCACGGATATAGTCCGTAGTGTCCTGAATATTGAACTTGCCGTAGTCGAGCGTGTTCGACACCAAGGCAGTAGGCAGGCTGTACGTGGGAATACCCAGATAGCTCAGTATGGGCAACATGGCGCCCATACCTACTTTGCCGTAGCCCACAACGTCGTTAATGAGTAATATTTGTTTCATTCTGGCTGCAAAGTTACGAAATAATTAATAATTCGCAACCGTTATTCCATATTTATTTCGTAACTTTGCACACATCAATGAAGTCTGAACAAACTACAACGCCTGTTTTGGCACTACAGCAGCAACGTCTCCTGCTCCAGTTGGAGTATGAAACCGAGAAAGAGTCCTTCCGCAAGCAGACCGAGGACACGGGCCTACTGCGGAAGATGAAGCGTGGCGATGCGTGGTGGCCTGTGACGATAGGCAGGAACTATTACAATTCGCTGAACCAACTGGTAGTGGAGGTGTTCCGCACATGCGACGAGGAGGTGGAACACAATTTCGAGCCTGGTCGTCCTGTGGCGTTCTTCACCATCCAGTCCGACGTCACCGCCCCCACCGGCAGCACCCGACAACCATCCAAGCTGCGATATTTCCCTTTCACCGCCACAGTAAGCTACGTCGACGGCGACCGCATGGTGGTGAGCCTGCCCGACTCTGCCCAGCTCATTGACATTCAGGGTTCAGGGCAGGTGGGCGTACAGCTGTTCTTCGACGAGACCAGCTACCGTACCATGTTCCAGGCTTTGGACCGTGTGATGCGCGCCAAAGGGCGGCTGGGCTATCTGCGCGACCTCTTCTATTCTCACGCAAAACAGGGCGGCGGCATGAAGGTGGAGACCTTCTCGTTTGCCCCGCTGCACTTCCCCTATCTCAACCCTACCCAGGAGGAAGCCGTGAACCAGGTGCTCCGCGCCAAGGATGTAGCCATCGTACACGGCCCTCCTGGCACTGGCAAGACCACCACGCTGGTCGAGGCCATCTACGAGACGCTGCGGCGCGAGAACCAGGTGCTGGTCTGTGCACAGAGCAACATGGCGGTGGACTGGATATCGGAAAAGCTCGTCGACCGGGGTATCAATGTACTACGTATAGGCAACCCCACACGTGTGAACGACAAGATGCTGTCGTTCACCTACGAGCGACGCTTCGAGGCCCATCCCGACTACGAGCTGCTCTGGGCCATCCGCAAGGCCATCCGTGAGTTGCGTGCCCATCGCAAGCGCGGTGACGAGAAGTACCACCAGAAGATGGAACGGCTGAAAGACCGTGCCAACGAATTGGAGATACGCATCAACGCCCAGCTCTTTGGCGAGGCACGTGTCATAGCCTGCACGCTGGTGGGTTCAGCCAACCGCTTGTTGGACGGTCAGAAGTTCGCCACGCTGTTCATCGACGAGGCGGCACAGGCCTTGGAGGCAGCCTGCTGGATTCCCATACGCCGCTGCTCGCGTGTGATCTTTGCGGGCGACCACTGTCAGTTGCCGCCCACGGTGAAAAGCATAGCCGCCCTGAAGGCGGGTCTGGGAATGACGCTGATGGAGCGTATCGTAGAGAACCGTCCCGAGGTGGTGACGTTGCTCAAGATGCAATATCGCATGAACGAGGAGATCATGCGCTTCAGCAGCGACTGGTTCTACGGCAATCAGGTGGAGAGCGCGCCGGAGGTGAAGTTCCGCAGCATCCTCGACCTGGACGTGCCCATGACGTGGATAGATACTTCACAATTTAATGCAGAGTGTGGAACTGAGAGTGTAGAGGTTGCTACCGCCGTCCCTGCAGGTGAAGGTATGGCGGCAGCCAACTCTAAACTCTACACTCAAAACTCTAAACTATTCCAGGAGGAATTCGTGGGAGAGTCGTTCGGGCGCATCAACCGCGCGGAGGCCGAGCTGACGCTGATGGCTCTGCAGCACTACTTCGAGAAGATAGGCAAGCAGCGCATCTTGGACGAGCGCATCGACGTGGGCATCATCTCGCCCTACCGCGCCCAAGTGCAATACCTACGTTCGCAGCTGAAGAAGAAAGAGTACTTCAAGCCCTTCCGCAGCCTCATCAGCGTGAACACCGTGGACGGCTTCCAGGGGCAGGAGCGCGACGTGATACTCATTTCCCTGGTCCGGTCGAACGACGAAGGACAGATAGGCTTTCTTCGCGACCTCCGACGCATGAACGTCGCCATGACCCGTGCCCGCATGAAACTCATCATACTGGGCGATGCCAAGACCATGACCCGGCACCCGTTCTATAAAAAACTCTACGAATATATCGAAGCTCTCTGAAACCTGTGTGAAGAACTAAGAAAAAAGGCACTGACTACTTAATAATCATTAAAAACTAAGCGATTTAGTTGCTAGAAACTAATATTTTTAGTTACTTTGCAGCAGATATTGATATTCGACGCTTGATGATGATAAGAACTAAAACGTTTTTGAACAATGAAACGACTGACCACAAAGGAAAAAGTAATCATGGATCTCTACTGGCAGCACGGCCCCATGTTCGTGCGCGAGTTGCAGGAGTATTATGACGAACCGCGTCCCCACTTCAACACCCTGTCCACCTTGGTGCGTATTCTGGAGAAGAAGGGATTTCTGGATCACAAGCAGTTTGGCACGTCCTATCAGTACTTCCCGCTGGTTTCCGAGACCGAATATGGGCGTTCCAGCCTGACAGGCATTATCAAGGACTACTTCAACGACTCCTACCTAAGTGCTGTCTCGTCTTTCGTCAAGGAGGAGAAGATTTCTGTGGAAGAGCTGAAAGAACTGATAGAAAAGATAGAATCGACAACAGACTGAACGGAAAATAAAAAGCCCAAAAGAGTATGACGGAGTTTCTGATATACGACTTGAAGGTTGCAGTGCTCATAGCGGTGTTCTACATGTTCTACCGCCTGCTGCTGAGCCAGGAGACATTCCACCGCGTGAACCGCGTGGTACTGCTGTTGACGGCTGTGGCCTCGTTTGTGCTGCCGCTGTGTGTCATCACTCTGCACCAGACGGTGGTGCTGGCAGCCAGCCCGAAGACAGGCTCCATAGCCTTTGACGGGCTGCAAGCCGTTGCAGAGCCAGACAAACCGCTCTGGCAGACCTTGGTGAGCGTCCTGTTCTTCGCAGGCGTAGCCATCAGCCTAAGCCACACTATTTTTTCTATATTCCGTGTACTCTTACTGATTCAGCGAAGCGAGAAGCATCCGCAGCCCGACGGCACTATTATCTGCGTGACCGGTAACGCAGCACTGCCGCCTTTCAGCTGGATGCACTACATAGTGATGAACCGCAGCGACTACCAGCAACAAGACGCTGCCATCCTCGCTCATGAACGGGGACACATACGCCTCAAACACTCCTGGGACGTGGTCCTCGTTGACGTTCTCACCGCCCTGCAATGGTTCAACCCCGCTATGTGGATGCTGCGCCAGGATCTGCGCACCATCCATGAATACGAGGCTGACGCGGCGGTACTCTCTTTGGGCATCAATGCGCGTCAATATCAATATCTGCTCATTTCGAAAGCCGCGAGCATTGGCGGGTACTCCATTGCCAACGGCATCAGCCACAGTACCCTCAAAAACCGAATCAACATGATGCTACATCAAAAATCCAACCGCACGGGCCTGCTCAAGCTGCTCGCCCTCGTGCCCATAGTCGGCACCGCACTGGCACTCAACGCCGAAACCGTCACCGACTACGTATACAACAATCCTGAAAAGCCACAGAAGAAAGTGGTGAAGAAAGGCCGCAAGGACGGTCAGGTGAAAGTGGGAAGCCAGACTATTGTGGTGAAGGCCGATAAGGCTGCCGACAAGAACATCGAAGCCTCTGACAATTCCATAGCCGGCGTTGCCTCTCGTCTTAACGATAACGAAAAGGAACCGCTGATTGTCATTGATGGCAAAGTATCGACTGCCGAACAGATGAAGGCACTCGAACCGAAGGACATTGACAACATGAGTGTTGTGAAAAACGAGGAAACAAAGAAGCAATTCGCCAAGCATTTCAATGCCGACACCTCCGGCGGCATCATCTTCATCAACACCAAGCAATATGTCAACAATGGCGGCGGCAAGGCGATAGCCTCTTTTGCGGCGACAGATAAGAATCCGCAACAGGATGAGTCCAGCCCTAAGGTGTTCGACGTAGTGGAACAAATGCCCGAGTATCCTGGCGGCATGGCAGAGATGATGAGGTTCCTGTCCACGAATGTCCTCTATCCTGAGGCAGCCGAGAAAGCTGGCACGCAGGGACGTGTCATCGCATCGTTCATAGTCGAAAAAGACGGTTCGATCAGTGGTGCCAAGGTGCTGAAAAGTGTCAGCGAGGAACTCGATGCCGAGGCTCTGCGGGTGATCAGCCTCATGCCCAAGTGGAAGTCTGGCAGGCAGAACGGCGAGCCGGTACGAGTGAAATACACCATCCCCATCACCTTCCGCCTGAGCAGTCCAAGCCCGTCAACCCAAAACCAACAGGCTGAGCCGACCAAGCCCGTCACCCAGTCTACTTCCAACTGAACACGACATAAAGAGAATCCCACCCCGACATTGGGGTGGGATTTTTTTCCATTGGAATCACTGGAGACAGGGAATCATGGGGACAGGTTTTTGGATCTCTCGGGGACAGGTTGTTTTTCAAGAAACAACCTGTCCCCGAGAGATCCAAAAACCTGTCCCCATGATTCCAGAGATCCAAAAACCTGTCCCCATGATTCCTCAGGGCTTCAGCAGCTTCCCCACCTTTGTTCCGTCCCTGTAGCTAAGCCTCACCAGATAAGGATGTCCAGAGGCCACCATGCCCGTGCCGATGATGGCGGTACGTGAGGACTTTCCCCTGGCCATGGTGACGCCACTCATGCTGACCAACTGCCAAGAGAACGGCAAGTCGTGGCAGGCCTCCACGCGCAGCATGTCGGGGTGTTCTGTCGGCATGAACAGGAAACCGCTGTCGTCGCCAGTCTCGTCAATGCCTGCTGAGGTGCCGAACAGCGGTGCCTCGGACTGGACAGAGGGCTGCGAGCCGCTGATGGAGGGCCATCCGTCGTCACCCCACACCACTCGGTCGAGAAAGACCACCCGCCCGGCATCGACATTGTCGGCCTGGAAACCATGGTACATCACCCACGTCTGCCCGGCATCGTCGGTGACAAACTCCGAGCAGTGCCCCGGTCCGTACACCCGTGCGCTCTTGCCGAGCAGGGGCGAGAAATGATTGTCAAGGGCAGTGCGACCATTGCGGTCGACATAGGGCCCGAAGAGGCTCCTTGAGCGCGCCACCACCAGCCGGTAGGTGCTGCGTGCTCCCTCGCAACAGGTTCCTGCCGACCCGATGAGGTAGTAGAAACCGTTGTGCCTCACTATCATCGTGGCTTCTATCATGCCTCCGGCAATGCGCCGGGGAACGCTGCCTTCGCGTATGGACAGCCCGTCGGCACTGAGCTCCACGCCGTAGATGTCGTGGAACGAGCCCCAAAACAGGTAGTTACGTCCCTCGTCCTCGATGAAGAACGGGTCAATGCAGTTCTCGATGTTCACCTCGGACGACACAAACAGCTTGTGGGCATCGTGGAAACCGCCGTTGGGGCGGTCGCTCACTGCCACGCCGATGCCGCACTCCCAGGTCTTTCCCCACTCCGACTTCGAGTAGTAGAGCACGTATCGACCGTTGACAAGGTTGATGTCGGGAGCCCAGATGCTGCCATTGGGCACAAAGTCCATGGGACGCGTCCTGTCGTTGAACGCCGTGCCGGCATAGACCCAGTCCACAAGGTTACGCGAGCGGTAGATAGGCACATTGTGCGTATCCTCGGTGGCATAGACATAAAAGAACCCGTCCTCAGCCCTGATGACCGTCGGGTCGGGCAGGCTGTAGCCAATAACCGGATTCGAGTAGTAACCGTCGGCAGCATTCGCCCCGCACGCCGATGCGGCGAACAGGCCAACGCCACAAATCATATACAATAAACTCTTTTTCATACTTCCAATACTTTTCTGTACAACGCATTAAACGGATTGACGCGGATAATTTCAATACTACGAATTATACGAATTATTTAAAACAACGCATTAGGAATCACGGGGACAGGTTTTTGGATCTCTGGGGACAGGTTGTTTTTGGAAAAACAACCTGTCCCCAGAGATCCAAAAACCTGTCCCCGTGATTCCCTGTCCCCATGATTCCATCACTATTCTGCTGGTTCAAACGTGGTGTGGAGGTCGGATGCCAGCAGACAGAGGGTGAAGGTGTAACGTCCGCTCACTGTGGGCACCCACTTCACGTCGCCTCCTGCATCCTGCAGCCTGTACATGGAGAGGCGGTGGTCGGTCAGCGGGTCAGCATTCGTCTCGGGAGCGAAGAAGAAATTGTCGCCCCAGCTGCCACCCAAGCCAATCTTCAGCTCACCGCCTTCAACGAAGTCGCCCGTCCAGGCATAGTAGTAGGGTTCACGCGCCGTTCCCACCATGTCCATGTGTCCGGCAGGGCTGTTGGCGTTCCATCCCACCGAGCAGCCATTGCCGCAGATCCAGATAACCCCTGGCGAAGGCAGTGCCACGATGTCGAGCACACGGCAGTCGTTGTACTCGGGATTCGTGTCGACAATGATGGTGCGCCGGCCGTTGACACTGTTGTCGAAGTCGGTGTATGCCCCCTCGTTGACGTACTCCATCTGCTCCTGGTTGCCGCTGGTGGCCATGGCATAGAGTGGATAAGCCTCCTCGCTGGTGGCGAAGTGATAGGAGCAGGGCTTCAGGTTGACCGAGGCCTCGTAGATGCCGGTGCCCAGCTGGCGCTGGTCCATGCGCTGGGTGGTGACGACGCCCGTGGCGGCGTCGGTCATCACCATGTAGAGGCAGGCGGGATATTTCTCATAGCCAATGGCAGTGAACTCGACCGTCGACACCTCTGGCCGCACGTAGCGTGTCTCGTTATGTACTTGGCACACCACCTGAGCCGTCAGTCTCACCGTCTGTCCGGGCAGAGCCCACCGTGCCACCATGGAGTTCAGCTGGTCGTGCGTCATCTCATAGCTCGTCCGGGTGCCTGCATCCATATAGGCCGACTTCTGTTCCTTCATGGCCGATGGATAGATGCAGAGACTGTAGGTCACCTCGTCGCCTGCCGACAGCGGGCTGGTGGCCTTGTCCCACGAGAAGGTGACGGCAGTCTCGCCGCCTTTTCCTTTGTTCAGTACTATTTCATCGACCGAGCAGCGTATGTGCATCTCGTCGGCACGCACCGGCAGTGTGAAGTATTCGGGGTCTTCGTTGCACGATGTGAGCATCGCGACCATGGCCATCAGGCCGTAAACAATAGAAAGCTGTTTCATAGCAATGGTGTTATCAGTTGTTTTCAATTACCCAATAGGGCGCCTCGCGCAGGTTGGGATTCTTCTCGTATTCATCTATATAGATGGGCATCCAGTAGTACTGCCGTTTCCACACGCGGGTTTGGAACACCGTGCGCTGGAAGAACTCAGCTTGGTTTGAGCCCTGGAAGTTCATGCCATAGTCGTCGCCGCACATCTCGGGCAGGTTCTCAGCCTCCTTCCACCGTCTGATGTCATACCAACGATTGTTCTCGCAGCACAGCTCCACACGGCGCTCCATGCGCACCACACGCCGCACATCCTCCTGTGAGTTCTGTATCTGAATGTATTCCGGGTCACCGGGATCCACTGTGTCGAAAGTGTAACTACGCACACCGGCCCGTTGGCGTATGCGGTTCAGGTAATCCAGCGCCTCGGCACGTGCTGCGCTGTTGTCGGCAGCCTCGTTCAGCGCCTCGGCATAGTCCAGATAGGTGAACGCCAGCCTGTAGGTGAACCCTTGCCGCTCGGTGATGGCTCCGGTGAGATAGTTGTCGAGCACGTTCAGACCTTTCCGTGCCAGGTATCCGTTCTGCGGAGCATCGTGGGGCGAGGTGGTCTGCACATTGTCCAGCCCGTTCTTGAAGAAGCTGTACTTCCTTTTGGCCACTGCCAGCCACGCCCCGTGGAACGACACGGCATTGTAGAACCTCGGCTCGCGGTTACAGTACATGTTATAAGTGCCGCGCGCGGTGACCTCGCCGGGGTTGCCGGTGCCATATTCCCATGAGGTGACGTCGGGTCGCGCCTCCACCGCTCTCGAGAATCCCGTCTCGACATATCCGCTGTTGGGGTCGGTGATGGGCAGTCCGTTGGCGGTGAAGAATGCATCCACCAGTCCCTGGTACACGCCGAGTCCGTTGCCGCCGCCGTAGTCGCGCACGCTGACCACCCTGAGGAAGGTGTCGCGGTAGCTGTTGCCCTTGGTCACGGGGAACGTTATTTCATGGTTGCCTTCGCTCCACCGTTTGATGTGTACGTTGTAGGTCGAGAGGAAGGGGTCGATGGTTCCGTTGGGTCCCGGCTCGGTGTAGAGAGCATAGCCAGCCTTGTGGGCCTCGTCGATGCATAGCTTCAGTGCCTCCACGGCGCGCGTCCACTTCGCCGGGTCATAGGTCTGGCTGAATATCTGCTCGCCCTTGTCGTTCACGTAGTCAGCATACCAGGTGTTGCCGTTCACCAGCGGGCTGGCGGCAAAGAGCAGCATGCGCGACCTGACGGTGAGCGCCATGATGCGGTTGACGCGCCCGTATTTCGACGGGTCGTCGTACACCGGCGGCAGCGCCATGGCAGCCTCGAGCATCTCGCGGTCGCAGTAGTCCACCACATCGTCGAACTTCGACTGACCCACCATCAGGTCGCCCAGGTCGAAGTCGGTGGGGGCTATATAGTCGGGCTTGAAGGGTATGCCTCCGTAGTTCTCGGCCATCTGCCACCATGCATAGGCACAGAGGAACCTCACTTCGTTTTTCATGTTGTCGACCTCGCTTTGCGGCAGGTCGTGGTCGGGCATGGCCTTGATCATGTTGTTGAAGATGTAGCCATGGCGTATGTACCGAGGCATCATATGCCACAGGTTGCCGCCCCACGTGGAGTTGATGGTCCACTGTCCCAGTATCTTAGGTATCACTCCTCCCCAGTCCCACTGCTGCCATCGGGCAGAGGGTGTGAGGTCGTCGGCCAGCACTTCGTAGCCGTCGGCGGTGAGTGCCCACTTGTCGGGTGTGTGGATGATATTGTAGACATATCCCAGCCAGGAGTACACCTTGTCGCGGTTCTCGAACACCATTTCGGTGGTAAGCTCGGTGTCGGGCTCCTTGTCTAGATAGTCGCTGCAGGAGGTAAGGGCCGTCCCTGCCGCTGCCCATGGCATCAGCCCCACGAAAGCACTGATCCATAGGGGTTTCATCATTGTTCTCTTTATATGATTGTCCATTGTGTTCATCTTATTTTAAGTTTTTATCGTATGTTGCCGTTTCTGCTGTGTGTCGCCATCAGAAGTTCACGTCCATGCCTATCATCAGCGAGCGGTTCATGGGGTATTTCAGTCCGTCGTTGGTACCCAGTTCGGGATCCCACAGTTTGAATGACGAGAGGCAGAAGGCGTTGTTCATGCTGACAAACACCCTGCAGCTCTTCACATAGAGGCGCTCGAACCACGGCTTGGGGAAGGTATAGCCCACCTCGATGGTCTTGCAGCGCAGGAAGCTCATGTCCTTCTTCCACCATGTTGACCGCCGGTAGTTGTTCTTGTTGGGGCCGTAGGTCAGTCTTGGCCAGAAGGCATACGGATCCTGGTTGTCGGTGGTCCAACGGTCGCCTATGTTCTGTGCGTAGGCGTTGCCCTCGGTTGTTGTGCCGCCACCCGGCAGGAAGTAGGGTTCTCCTCCTATGACGCGGTACATGTCGCCTGTGCCTTGGAAGAAGAAGTTCACGTCAATGTTCTTGTAGCTGACCACGCCTCCGAAGCCATAGACCACACGCGGGTCCTCGGTGCCTCCGATGAAACCCTCGTCCTCTTCGGTGATCACCCCGTCGCCGTTCACGTCGGTATATTTGATGTCGCCGGGATAGAGAGTCACGGCTCCCACACCCTCCTGCGAGGGGATGCCCTGCTTCAGCGTGCCGTCGGCATTGAAGTCGTCGGCAGTGAACAGCCGTTCGGCCGTCAGTCCCCACAGCTCGTTCATCGACCGTCCGGTCTGCGAGCGGTGGGTGCCCTTGAGCACCTCGGGTTCATCCTTCTCGTCCACGCGGTTCTTGGCATAGGTGAAGTTGGCATAGGCCGAGGTGAACCACTCTTTGTTCCACTGCTTGTGGAAGTTGAGCGTGGTCTCCACGCCCCGGTTGGTCACCTTGCCGAAGTTGGCCCATGGCGAAGTGACGAAACCCGTCTGTGTGGGAATGATGCTGCGCTGCATGAAGATGTCCTTGCGGTTCTCGCGGAAGATGTCGAAGTTCAGGTCGATCATGTTCCACAGCCCCAGCTCCACGCCGAGGTTGCGCTTGGTGACGGTCTCCCACGTCAGGTTGTCCACGCCTATCTCGCCCTCGGTGATGCCCCGGTACGACCGCTGGCCGTTGGTGCCCCAGGTGTAACCCTCCTGGTCGGTGAACAGTGTGCCGAGATAGGCAAACCGCCGGCCTCCTATGTTGTCGTCGCCCGCCTGTCCTATGCTGGCCCTCAGTTTGATTTTGCTGAACACGTTCTTCATAGACTCCATGAAGGGTTCCTCACTGAGGAGCCATCCCACCGCCAACGAAGGGAACAGTCCGAAGCGTTTGCCTTTGGCAAAGTTCTCCGAGCCGTTGTATCCGAAGTTGACCTCTGCCACGTAGCGGTTGTCGTAGGTGGCCGACAGTCGTCCTGCAATGCCCTGCTTGCGGTAGTCCTGTATGCTGCCGTCGTCGTAGGCCTGCTGATTATAGAGCAGCATGGCGTCCACATCGGTCTTGCCGAAACGTCGGCTGTACAGGATGTCGGCCTCGAAATACACGTTGGTGTTGCCGTATTCATTGCCCTGCTCGCTGCCCATCGACTCGTCGCCAGTCTCGAACTGCGAGTAGATGAGGTTGCCCTCCTCGTCGCGTCCTGTTGCGGGAAACACCGTGGCGGGGCGTGCTGTGCGGCTGCGCCGGCTGCGGTTCCAGCGGTCGAAGCTGAACAGAGCCTTTGCCTTGAGTCCGGGGGTGATCATCTTCAGGTCCTGCTCCACGCTGAACAGGGTCTGTATCTTGCTCGACGTAATGAAGTCGTAGCCCTGCTGAGTGACAGTACGCCAGGGGTTGGCACGGTTGGATATCACGGGTATGGCACCGTCGCTGTAACGTGCGGGGTGCACGAAGGGCAGTGTGCGGAAAGCCTCGCCAAAGGCGCCGTCGGTGTTGCACCGCTGTTTCTTGAACCGGTTCAGGTAACCGCCAATGTTCACGCGCAGCATGGTGGTACGCGTCACGTCCATGTCTATGTTGGTACGCAGGTTGAACTGCTGGTTGTTGGTGGCGTTGTCGAAGATGAGGCTCTTGTCCTGCTCCAGTATGCCGGTCTCCTTGAAATAGGAAGCGACAATCGAGTAGCGCAGGAAGTCGCTGCCGCCGCTGATGTCGAGGTTGCCTCGGGTGGTGTAGGCATAGTCCTTGGTGATGACGTCCACCCAGTCCATGTCGGGGTAGAGGTCGGGGTCATAGCCCGTCCGCGTACGGTCGATCTGCTGCTGGGTGAAGGGCTGTGCCACGCCGTCCTGGACGGCCAGCTGGTTGAGCAGCCCCATGTAGTCGGGTGCGTTCAGGAACTGCGGCAGCTTGGTGGGCTCGTTCACCGAGTGCTCCACGTGCATCCTCACCTGTGGAGCACCTATCTTGCCTCGTTTCGTAGTGATCACTATCACGCCGTTGGCACCTCTCACTCCATACATAGCCGATGCCGAGGCATCCTTCAGTATAGAGAACGACTCAATCTCGGCCACGTCCACATTGTTCAGGTCGCGTGCCACGCCGTCGATGAGTATCAGCGGGTTGTTGCTGCCCGAGAAGGTCGAGATGCCTCTTATCCAGAAGTTGGAATCGTCGTAGCCCGGCTCGCCCGACCGCTGTATGCCTATCACGCCGCTCAGCTTGCCTGCCAGGTTGTTCGACAGGGTGCGTGTGGAACCGAACTGCAGTTCGGCAGGGCTGATGGTCTCTATCGACCCGATGATCGAGGCTTTCTTCTGACTGGTGTATCCCGTCACCACCACCTCGGTGAATTCGTTCTGTTCCTCTTCCATCATGACGTTCAGCAGCCGTGCACCGTTCACCTTCACCGTCTTGCGCTTGAAGCCTATGTAGCTCAGCTCCAGTTCTGCGGTGCCTTTCTGTGGCACGCTGATGCGGAACAAGCCGTCGGCGTCGGTGATGGCACGTTGCTCGCCGCCCACCACGCTCACGGTCACGCCCATCAGCGGCTCCTTCTGCTGGTCGGTCACCATGCCGGTCACCTCGGTCGCGCCTTCCCGCTGCTGAACCTCAGCACCTGCCGCCACAGGCAGCCACAGCATCAGCGCAGCCGCCAAGGCTGCTGCAGCCCGTTGTCGCAGCGTGGCTCCGAAAGAATTTGATTGTTGTCTGTTCATGTCAGTCGTTTTGTTTTTTTTAGTTAGGATAATGATTTGATCAGAGTTGATATGTCCGGCTCCCGTCGAGAGCGTTGACAATCGTGGTGCAAAGGTACGACGTTTCCGGCACAAGTGAAGAAAAATAAAGAAATGTATAACCGTTTTTCCTTTATACAATTCTCTTACTGCTGACAGTCAGCAAGTTACATTTTTCTCGTCCGCCTGTTGTATAACGGGAATATGCCCCGTGATTCCCCATTCTTTATCAAGAATTTGAGAATTAGAGAAGGAATCAAGGGGACAGGTTTTTGGATGAATTCGGGGAATTCATCCAAAAACCTGTCCCCTTGATTCCTCCCCGATTTCATCCAAAAACCTGTCCCCTTGATTCCCCGAATTCATCCAAAAACCTGTCCCCGTGATTCGAACCCTTGATTCCTTGATTCTTCAGGGCGTGTTATCCACCGAGTGTCGGGGGTGTGCTTGACCCCTGCTGCCCTGCAGGAAGTCGGCGGTGCGTCGGGGGGAGTAGAGCTCCCACAGGCTGGCCACGGTCCATCCGGGTGCGAAGATGTCGTTATAGAACCCTTTGCCGTTGCGGCCGTAGTCCCAATGAGTGTGCTGAACCACTTCGGGATAGAATCCAGGCAGAGCTATGCCGCAGAGGCGGCCGGTGACGGGCAGCAGCTGGCAGAGCGATGTCTCCATAATACGGCTTGCCTGAAGATAGCGCTGCTCGCCGGTGGTTTCCGTCAGCCAGCAGAGGATGTGGGGCAGCTCGAACACAAACACGTCAACGTGGTTGTTCTCAACCGAGACGTTACCCCACCCACGGCTGCGGAACCCCAGCTCGCCCAGCATCTGACCCGGGGCAAACGGCACATCCCAAAGGTAATACCACGAGAGGGCAAAGCTGGCCGCCTGGCGGCACAGGTCTACATAGTGCTGACGCTGACGTGGGGCGGTGGCCATGGCAAGATAGTAGGTGGCGGTGACGGCGCTGATGGCGGCCTCCTTGTCCTCGCAGTTGGCATCGAGCGTGGATGAGAAATAGTCGCTCGGGCCGATGATGTTCTGCTCCAGGTAGTCAACGGTTCGCTGGGCTGACTTCAGGTAGCGCTTGTCGCCAAAGTACTTATAGCCCATGATCAATGCGGGTGTGGCGCTGGGTGTTGAACCGCCCGAGCCGTCGGTCGGGGTGTGGTCGTCGCGGTACTTGCGAGGGAAGCTGCCATCGGCCTGCTGCAGCAGCAGCATCTGGTTGAGCAGGGTGCGCATGGCCTGTTCCCAGTCCTGATGGCGCCGGCCGTTGAGCTTCTCGTAGTTCAGATAGTGAAGCACGGCATAGACGGCCTCGGACTGCTGACGGATGGTGTGGACGCAGTCGGCATCGGAAGGCAGCCCCTGGCTGATGCGCATGTCCTCCTTGAAATAGCCGCGGGCAGTGAGACCATGCTGCAGCCAGCTTTGGAAGATGGCGTCGCCCATGGCCGTGAGCTGGGCGTCGCCCGTCAGGTGACCGTATTCCAGGCAGTTGAACGCATTGAGCAGCACCCGCCCTACAAATCCCAGCGTGACATGGTCGGACGGACGGCAGTCGTCGCAGCGCAGGTTGGAGCCTGAGTGATACTTCAGCGCATAACGGTCGACGTAGGACTGCCGGAAGTAATTGGCCAGCTGGGCCTTCATCTGCCCGGGAGTGTAGAGCGGTTCTATCGGCTCGGGGTGGATGCGGTCGAAACAGTAGTTCCATGTGTCGGTCACAAACTGGCCGTAGTCACTGGCGCGACTCTCGCGGATAAGCCAGGAGAGCTCGATCTCCTCGCCAGGCTCCAGCCTGGCAAAGCTGGTTGCTGCAGGGGCGAGTGTGAGTTTGCGGATGTAGCGGCGGGGCGTCTCTCGCCACGGATAGCCGAAGGTCAGTGAGGCAAAACCGCTTTTGCAGTCGAATCCCAGGTAGCCAACAGAGGTGTGGCCGCCGAGAATGATTTCCCCCTCCTGGTGGGTGGTGAGTGCGTCGGCAGGCTTGTCCAGGCTGCGCATCACGGTGAGCGTGCGCCCTGTACGGCTGTCGTAGACACCGGTCAGCGGTGACGAGAGACGGTCTTCGCGGAAGTCCCAGCTCTTTGAGGTGTGGAACGAGGGAGCCTCGCGCGGCGAACGAAGGTTCTTATGATACCAGAATCCGGGCAGATAGAGTTCGCAATGGTCCGTCGGGCAGTCCGTGGCCATGCTGGCACCTATATTGAAATACAGGCGCTGGTGGGCTTTCAGTTTCACCACAAGCCGCTGGTCGCTCTCGGCGGGAGTCATGGTGCAGGTCATGGTGAGCGGCAGGACGGTGGCCGCAGTCAGGCTGCTGCCGTTCTTGGTCAACGGATAACTCACTGCCGGGTTGCCAGGCTGTTTCAGCGACAGAGTGAAATTCATCTCCTCGGCCGTCGCATAGCCGCCTCCTGCAGTGAACACGAGCAGGGGCAGCAGCATTTTCTTCATTGTTAGCATCATCATTGTTTATTTGTTTTTAGATTGTTCTTGGTTCCTGCGTCATGGTCGCGGCGGCAGCTGTTGAGCAGGTCGGTCTTCCCATCGGCTATGAGCTTGAGTATCAGCTCACCGAAGAGAGAGTTCTGCCATGCAAACCATGAGCGCGTGTAGTGGCGGGCGTCGTCCTTGTGGAACGACTCGTGGATGAAACCTGTACCGGCGTCGGTCGACATGAGCATCTCTATGCAGTGCTTGATCTCCGCATCATCCTGACTGGTGAAAGCCAGCATCATGATCGACATGGGCCAAGGCATGTCCATCCCCACGTGAGGACCGCCCACCCCCTCGCCGGCCTTGCCACGGAAGAAGGCTGGGTTGTCGGTGGACCACACAAAGCGACGCGTGTTCTGGTAGACAGGGTCGCTCAGGGGGACATCACCCAGATAGGCCATCGACAGCAGCGAAGGCACATTGGCATCGTCCATGAGCAGATGGCTGCCGTATCCATCGACCTCGTAGGCATAGATCTTGCCGTATGTAGGATGATCCACAACGGCATATTTCCGTAAGGCTTGCTCCACCTCGTCGGCCAATTTCCGGCAGCTCTGTGCCCGCTGCCGGTCGTGGTTCACATTGGTCAGTATCTCGGCTGCCTTGCGCAACGAGCTCACCGCCATGAAGTTGGACGGGACAAGATAAGGGAAAACGGTGGCATCGTCGCTGGGACGGAACGCCGAGGCTATCAGCCCCACTGGCTTTGCAGGGTGACCGGTGCCGTCCCATCCCATGGTGTCGAACTGACGGTCGGTGGTGCGTTTGAACCTGTAGCCATTGCCTCCGCCCTCCTTGTGCTGTTGACGGCGGAACATCACCAGGATGTTGTCGATGGCCGTCAGCCACTCCTTGCCGAACACGCTGCCGTCGGCCGTCGCTTTCCAGTAACGGTAGGCCAGCCTAATAGGGTAGCACGACGAATCAATCTCGTATTTCCGCTCGTGCACACCTGGTTTCATCTCAGTCTGGTCGCTCTTCCACTGGCTTTCCATGTCGCCGTCGAGGAAGGCGTTGGCATAGGGGTCGAGACAGATGCACTTCCACTGACGCAGGATGACGCCCCGCAGCATCTTCGCCAGCTCGGGGTCGCTGGCTGCAAACTCCACGTAGGGCCACACCTGAGCACCGCTGTCGCGCAGCCACATCGCCGCAATGTCGCCGGTATAGACAAAGGTGTCGTCGTCGCCGTCAACTTGACGATAGTGTACAGTTGTCTCCAGAGTGTTGGGCAGACAGTTGCCCAGCATCCAAGCCAGATAGGGATTGGGGGCCAGCAACCTCTGTACCTCTTCTATTTTATGGTCGACGGCTGACGAACGGAACAGCCGCAGCTCCTCAGGGGGACGTTTCGACCGACCCACGCCGACGGACGTGTCGGCAGTGAGTTCGCGGATGTAGGTTCCAAAGTCCTGCCCTTGCTTCTGGGCTGGCGCTGGTTCAGAGGCATGATGGCAAGCCGACAAAAAGGCCGCAACGGCAAGTAAAAGGCATTCTTTTTTCATTGCTTTACTGATTCTTTTTACTCATTTACTGTGCAAAGATAATCAATTTCTACCGATTACAACTGAAAAATAAGGTTTGTATAATGAAATATTGACGCGGAAATTCGTACTGCCTTGATTTCCTGTCTTTTACATCCATGCACTACTGCATGATGTATTAAGGTTGTCTGCTACGTTTCCATGTCCTGCAAACGGAATTTTGCACGATTCCTGCGCCATTGTTCCTCCTGATTCAGCCAGAGTACACTCATGAGGGAAGCGTGCCTGCGGAAAGCGGTGTGACAGCAGGAATTTCAAAAGGATGGGGGCAAAGTTGGGTTAAGAAAAACATATTTCTTTGAGAAAGGGCTTGGAATGTCGGAAATTTTGTTTAACTTTGCAGCGTTGAAACCGAGGCTACGCCAACCGCTGAAAAACCGGACAGACGGTTTTTAGTGATTTGGAAGCGAATGTGCAACTAACTACTGCTATGATTATGAGACAACGAATCCTGCTACTGGCTTTGGCATGGGTGCTGCTGCCGCTCACGGGCACAGCCCAGCCAGGCAATTTCCAAAAGGGAGACTATGGTTACCTGTTCTGTCACATGAACGACGGTGGACCGGCATGGACTGCCTATGCACTGAGCCGTGACGGTTTCCACTACCACGACCTGATAGGGGGTGACAGCATCTTCAGCGATGCCGTCATGGCACCTGTGGAACGCCGTTCACGCGATGCCTACCTGTGTCGTAAGCACGACGGCAGCGGCTATCTGATGGCGGTGACCGACATGGAGGCCACCGACGGCAGCCGCAAGCGACTGGGCAAGAAAGAGACATGGGACAGCTATGCCATCGCGCTGCTACGTAGCGACGACCTCATACACTGGCAGTCCACCAGCTTCGACTTCCGAAAGGGACGCTCCATCTTCTGCGACCCGGAGTCGCCAAGCGTCTACAAGGACTGGTCGACCATCAACCGCGTGTGGGCTCCGCAGATCATGTGGGATGCCACCTACCAGTGGCCGGACGGGAAGAAGGGCGGCTACTTCGTCTACTATTCCATGTGGAACCGCAACGAGGAGCCATACGACCGCATCTACTACAGCTATGCCGACGAGAGCTTCACCCGGATCACGCAGCCGCGACTGCTCATAGACTGGGGCTACGCCACCATCGACACCGACATCAACTGGGTGGAGGCCGACCAGCAGTGGCACCTGATGATCAAGAAGGAGGGTGGCAAGCCGGGGCTGTATACCGCCACCGCCAAGGAGCTGACGGGGCCTTGGAGCCTGCCGGTGGAGGACGACTACGTGAACTTCGAGGGCAACAAGAAGTGCGAGGGCGTGAGTGCCTTCCAGCTGGCAGGCGACTCGTCGTGGGTGATTGGCTACATAGAGTATTCGTCGCGTCCGAAGAACTACCGTCTGTGCCTGGCAGACAAATACATGCGCAATTTCCATTCGCCACGTAACATTCAGGGAGTGAGCCGTCCGCAGCACGGATCGTTCCTGCGCATCACCAAGGAGGAATATGACCGGCTGCAGGAGTGGAGCGACAACCGACAACAAACCGAGAGCCATCAAGCTCGCTTGAATGGCCGAGGTGCGAAGGAGGTCGCCCGACAGGGCAACAGGGAGGCACAGAAACGGCTGCGCAAGGAGATGAGCCTGAAGCGCTGGCAGTTCTCGCGCGACGGGCTGTCGTGGCAGCAGGTGGAGATACCCCACGACTGGGCCATCAGCGGACCGTTTGACAAGAAATGGGACCTGCAGGTGGTGGCCATCGAACAGAACGGCGAGAAGGAGGCTACGGAGAAGAGCGGCCGTTCGGGGGCACTGCCCTGGATAGGCGAAGGCCGCTACAAGACCACTTTCCGCGTTCCCTCGGCCTACAAGCATGCCGAACTGGTGTTCGACGGTGCCATGGCCGAGCCCACCGTCTATGTCAACGGCAAGAAGGCGGGCTATTGGGCCTATGGCTACAACACCTTCCGCGTGGATGCCACCCCCTACCTGAACGGCGGCGACAACCTGGTGGAGGTGAGCCTGAAGAACGTGGAGGAGAGCTCGCGCTGGTATCCCGGTGCCGGTCTCTACCGCCCGGTGAAGCTGGTGCTGACGGGAGCGGCACGCATTGACCCCTGGAGGACCTATTTCCGCACGCTCAGCATAGGCGGTGACAAGGCCGAGGTGGAGGTGTCGACGAAGACACAGGGCGGCGGTGCCGTGGAGGTGTCGATTATCAACCGACAGGGGCATGTCGTGGCCGCTGCCCATAACGATGTGGACCCGGACGGACAGACCTGCACCACGCTGGAGATTGAGAAGCCCGAGCTGTGGTCGCCGGAGTCACCCTATCTTTACAAGCTCCGCGTGCAGCTCATGGAGAACGGCCGCACTGTCGATGAAACCGTGGAAAACGTGGGTGTGCGCACCGTCAGCGTCACCAAGGAAGGAGGCTTCCAGCTGAACGGCGTGACACGGAAGCTGAAAGGTGTCTGCCTGCATCACGACCTGGGGCCCCTGGGGGCTGCCGTGAACAAGGCTGCACTGATACGCCAGGTGCAGACGATGAAGGAGATGGGCTGCGACGCCATCCGCACCGCTCACAACATGCCCTCGCAGATGCAGATGGAGGTGTGCGACTCGCTGGGCATGATGGTGATGGCCGAAAGCTTTGACATGTGGATCTATCCCAAATGCAAGAACGGCTATGCGCGTTTCTTCAGCGAGTGGAGCGACAAGGATATTGAGAATCTGGTACTAGCTCACCGCAACCACCCGGGCATTGTGATGTGGAGCATCGGCAACGAGATACCTGAGCAGGGCGATGCGAAGGCAGTGGACATTGTGAACCGTCTGCAGGGCCTGTGCCACCAGCTCGACCCCTCGCGTCCCGTTACGCAGGGCATGGACCGTGCGGAGGCTGCGCTGAAGAGCGGCTTCGCCCAGGCCATGGACGTGCCGGGATTCAACTACCGCGTACAGAAATACAAGAAGAACATAGAGCAGCTGCCGCAGGGATTCCTACTAGGATCGGAGACCGCCTCGACGGTGAGCAGCCGCGGCGTGTATAAGTTCCCCGTGGAGGTGACCGACAACTCGCGGTTCGCTTCCTACTCGCCCAACTACGACCCTGCCGCCACCAAGAACGCCGACGGACAGTGCTCGAGCTACGACGTGGAGTACTGCTCGTGGTCGAACCTCCCCGACGACGACTGGGTGTGCCAGGACGACTACCCCTGGGTCGTCGGTGAGTTTGTGTGGACGGGCTTCGACTACCTGGGTGAGCCTACACCCTACGATGAATACTGGCCCAGCCGCAGCAGCTATTTCGGCATCTGTGACCTGGCGGGACTGCCCAAGGACCGCTACTGGCTCTACCGGTCGAAATGGCAGAAACGCGACCACACCATCCACCTGCTGCCTCACTGGAGCTGGGGAACAGGGAAGGATGCAAAGAAAGGCCGTAAGAAGAGCAGCGGCCGCAACGGACTGGTGACACCGGTATACTGCTATACGGACTATCCCGAGGCAGAGCTCTTTGTCAACGGCAAGAGCCAGGGACGCATCAGGAAGAACCCTGCCGGAAGGCTGGACCGCTACCGCCTGCGCTGGAACGATGTGAAGTATGAGCCAGGCGAGCTGAAGGTGGTGGTATACGACGAGACGGGCAAGGACTGCGGGTCGCAGACTGTCAGGACGGCAGGGGCACCCGTGGGTCTGCAGCTGGACGTATGGACACAGAACGGACAAGGCACGCTGACAGCCGATGGCGAAGACCTGGCTTTCGTCACCGTGTCGCTGAAAGACCAGGACGGCACGTCCATCCCTGATGCTGCCGACCAGCTGCGGTTCGAGGTCGAGGGTGCAGGCACGTTCCGAGCTGCCTGCAACGGCGATGCCACTTCGCTGGAACCGTTCACCCTGCCCACCATGAAACTGTTCAGCGGACAGCTGGTGGTCATTGTCCAGGCAGGACACGACCCTGGCAGCCTGACACTGAGGGTCATTGACGACCAGCGCAAACTCACGCAAACCGTAACCATCCCTGTAAGAACTATGCACTAAGAACTTTGAACTATGAATTGTGAACTATGAACTATGAACTGTGAACTATGAACTATGAACTATGAATTGTGAACTATGAACTGTGAACTATGAACTAGAATTGTGAACTTATGAAGAATAGACTTTTTTCGCTTTCCTGCGCATTCTTTGCCATTTTGCTGACTCATGCTGCACCCTTGTCGCTGCCAGTATCCATCACCTCGCCTGACGGACGGCTGAAGGTCACCGTCAATGCCTCAGAGACCGTCACGTGGCAGATTACGTACGACGGCCAGCAGGTGCTGCTGCCATCGGCCATCGGGATAGAGTGGTCGCAGGGCAAGGACACAAATGACCTGGGCTTGGCGGGCAAGTGCAAGCCCGGTGAGCACAACGGCAGCTTTCAGAACCGCTTCTATAAGAAAGAAACGGTGAGCGACAGCTATCGTTACCTGCTGCTGTATACCAACCGCCATTTCACCATTGAGATACGAGCGTATAACGACGGTGCCGCCTACCGGCTGCTGACCAACAACAAACGCTTCACCGTGAAGAAAGAGCTGGCGGAGTTTGCCTTCCCCGGCGACCCGAAGGCGTTCATTCCCTATGTGAACGACCTGCGCGGTGGCGAGCGCTACAGCTTCTCGTTTGAATCGTATTACGACGAGCAGCCGCTGTCGCAGATGTTCAGCGACTCCCTCGCCATCACACCCTTCGCCGTCTGCCTGGACGGCGGGCTGAAGGCGGTTGTCATGGACTGTGGCGTGGAGAACTATCCTGGCATGATGCTGCTGAAGAATGGAAAGACACTGAAGGCCGACTTTGCACCCTATCCCCTGGAGCAGGACGTGCTGGGCTTTGGCGGATTGAACTATACGCCGACAAAAAGAGCCGATTTCATCGCAAAGATAGAGAAGCCGTGTGCTCTCCCATGGCGTGCAGTAGTGGTGACAAAACGCGATGCCGACCTCCTGAACTGCGACATGGCACAGCGGCTGGCTCCTGAATGCAGGCTGAAGGACACCTCGTGGATAAGACCCGGCAAGGTGGCATGGGACTGGTGGAACAATACGAACATCACGGGCGTTCCTTTCCGTTCGGGCATGAACACCGATACCTACCTTTATTATATAGACTTCGCAGCGAAGAACCATCTGGAGTATATCATCATTGACGAAGGATGGAGCGGACGGGAGTCGCTGGTGGAACAGCTGAACCCCGAGATCGACATTCCCCGGATTGTCAGTCACGGACAGGAGAAGGGTGTGGGCGTGATACTGTGGAGCAGCTGGCGCAACATGGTGGGCAACAATCCTGATGCCACCGTCGCCGACCTGGAACCCGTGATGAAGCACTATGCCGACATGGGCGTGAAGGGATTCAAGGTGGATTTCTTCGACCGCGACGACCAGCCCGTCATCCGTTCCTCGTACCGCATTGCCGAGGCTGCTGCCCGTCACCACCTGCTGGTGGACTATCACGGTCTGAAGCCTTCGGGGGTGCAGCGTGCCTTCCCCAACGTGGTGAACTTTGAAGGTGTGAAGGGCATGGAGAACTCGAAGTGGGAGCCTCGCAACGACAAAGGTCCGGTGCACGACCAGCCGCGCTATGACGTCAGCATCCCCTATCTGCGTATGCTCTGCGGACCACTCGACTACACGCCCGGTGCCATGGTGAACGCCATGCGCTCGCAGTTCTTCGGCAACAATGACCACCCCATGAGCCAGGGCACACGCGCCCATCAGGTGGCCATGTACGTCACCTTCGAGGCACCGCTGCAGATGCTCGCCGATTCGCCCTCGAAATACATAAAGGAACAGGAAACCACCGATTTCATCGCACAAATACCCACCACCTTCGACGAGACAGTGGCCTTGGACGGAGCACTGGGCGAGTATACCGCCATTGCCCGCCGCAAGGGCAGTGTGTGGTATGTGGCCTGTATGACCAACTGGACACCACGTGACCTGCAGCTGCCACTGACGTTCCTGGGCAGCGGCAACTACGAGGCTGCCGTCTTTGCCGACGGCGTCAATGCAGAGAAGGAGGCTACCGACTACACCCTCACCCGCCAGGCCGTCACCGCCTCTGCCACGCTGCCGGTGCATCTGGCTGCCGGTGGCGGATGGGCTGCCATCATCAGGAGCAAGTAATCTCTCGCGAAACAAGATATGGCACGATTTGAGGGAGCGTTGAGACAATTACCAAGATGTGTGCAACGGATAGGAAAGGCTGTTTGTGACAAATAGCCTACTTTTGCATGCTCATAGAAAACAAATCCGTATGAACGTAAAACCAATCATGATGAAACGAAACCTTATCCTCGTGCTACTTGCTGTTGCCGCCATGCTTCCCGGCAAGGCCGACAACATCACCGTCAACGGTACTCAACGCAGTTATATCCTCTACGTCCCTAAGAACCTGGGAGAGAACCGTCCGCTGCTCATCTCCTGCCACGGAATGAACCAGGATCCCGACTATCAGAAGAACATGCTTCAAATAGAGACGGTGGCCGATACCGCCAAGTTCCTGACCGTCTTTCCCAACGGCATAGACAAAGCCTGGGACATCTCAGGCAGCCGCGACATCAACTTCATCACCGCACTCATCGACAAGATGGTGACCCAGTACAAGATTGACCGTAACCGTGTCTATCTGTCAGGATTCTCCATGGGCGGCATGTTCACCTATCACGCCATGAACAGGATTCCCGACAAGATTGCTGCCTTCGCCCCTATTAGCGGCTATCCCATGGGAGGCACTACCGCCAACAGCAACGTACGTCCGCTGCCCATCATCCACACCCACGGCACCAGCGACGACGTGGTGGGGTTCAGCGGTGTACAAGGGGCGCTGAATGCATGGATTAGACATAACGGATGTCCCACCTCGGCCAAGGTGACCCAGCGCTACCGCAATGCCGCACACATCACCCGCCGTGTATGGGGGCCGGGCAATGAGGGAGTGGAAGTGGTGCTGATGGAGATGGCCGGCAAGGGTCACTGGATATCAAACGACAACGGTGTGAAGACCGGCGATGAGATCTGGCGGTTCTGCAGCCGCTATTCGCTGAACAAGACATCGCCCAACGTCAGCATCACCTCTCCCGGCAGCGGGCTTACCTATACCTGCTTCGCTCCGAAGGATCAGGCCGTTTTCCCCGACATTGCCATCACCGCCAATGCCGATGACCCGAACGGAACGGTGGAGAAGGTGGAATTCTTCGATGGCAGCACCCTCATAGCCACCTGTACGGCAAAGCCTTACAAGGCTACGTTGACGGGCGCCCAGGCTGGCAAGCACACACTGAAGGCCGTAGCCACCGACAACGACGGCGAGACAAGCACTGCCACCGTGGAGCTGAACTTCTCGGCACCGCCCCAGGCAGCAACGCTCTCTACCGGCTTCAACGATGCCGGCTGCGTGCCTGCGGGGTGGACAACGTATGACAGCAGCGAGAAAAGGACCGGCTACAGCAACGGTTTCTCGCAGGGGTGCCGCATCTTGCAGTTCACGGGTTCACAGCGCGGGCTGGACTATGGGTTGTATTTCCGTAACATGAACGGTAAGAAACGTCAGGGCTGGGCAAAATACGGCATGGCAGGCACGGACTGCACACTTACCTTGTGGCCTGGACACTACACGCTGCGCTACAAGATATGCAACTGGAACAGACCCGCTTTCTCGCCGGTGGAGCTGTGCATAGAGAAACGTACCGGCGGCGAGAGCGTAGCTGCCCACACCTACACGCCCAAAGTGAACATTGGCAACAATGCGTCAAACGCCTTCGGATTCATCAATCAGCAGACCTTCGACTTCGATATCACCGAGCAGGGTGACTATGTAGTAGCCCTCTACACCGCCGATGAAGAGTGGGCAGACTGCATCCTGGGACAGCTGTACCTTTCATCAGCAGGCTATACCACCACCGGCATCAGGGCAAATGACGATGCAGAAGACCCGGCAGAGACCCTGTACGACCTGCAGGGACGCCGCACCACAACACCCGGACACGGCGTGTATATCAAACACGTACCTGGTAAAGGCAGTAGGAAGGTGCTGAAGTGACAACGCTTTGCGTCATTATTGCCAAAACAAAAGGAAACAGAATCAACGACTATGATAAAAGCTTGGAGAGAAATCGTGACGATTCCTACCTACGAGGTGGGACAGCCTGAGAAGAACCCGATGTTCCTGGAGAAACGAGTGTACCAGGGCAGCAGCGGTGTGGTCTATCCCTATCCTGTCATTGAATCCATCAGCGACGAGAAAGTGGACAAGGAGTGGAACGCCGTCTTCATGGAGAACGAGTATATCAAGGTGATGGTGCTGCCGGAACTGGGCGGACGCATCCAGATGGCCTACGACAAGATCCATCAGCGCCACTTCGTCTACTACAACCATGTCATCAAGCCTGCACTAGTGGGACTGATGGGGCCCTGGATATCGGGTGGCATTGAGTTCAACTGGCCGCAGCATCACCGTCCGAGCACGTACATGCCCGTGGACTCTACCATTGTGGAGAACGAGGACGGTTCCGTGACGGTGTGGGTCAACGAGATGGAACGTATGTTCCACCAAAAGGGAATGGCAGGTTTCACGCTGCGCCCCGGCTGTGCATACCTCGAGATACAAGGCCGCGTGAGCAACCGCACCAGTCTGCCGCAGACCTTCCTGTGGTGGGCCAATCCTGCCGTGGAGGTGAACGATGACTACCAAAGCGTGTTCCCACCCGACGTGAATGCCGTGTTCGATCATGGCAAGCGGGCGGTATCGAGTTTCCCCATAGCTACAGGTACCTATTATAAGATGGACTACTCGGCAGGCGTGGACATCTCGAACTACAAGAACATCTACGTGCCGACGAGCTATATGGCTGTCAACTCAAAATACGACTTTGAAGGTGGCTACGAAAACGACACCCACGGCGGCATGCTGCATGTGGCATCCCATCATTTTTCTCCGGGAAAGAAGCAGTGGACATGGGGCAACGGCGACTTCGGACGTGCCTGGGACCGCAATCTCACCGACAATGCCACCCCATCCGAACATATACCTGTGGGAACCATCCGCACAGGCTTCCGCCCCTACATCGAACTGATGGCGGGTGTCTATACCGAGAATCAGCCCGACTTTACCTGGCTGATGCCCTACGAGGAGAAACAGTTCGTGCAGTACTTCATGCCCTATCGCGAAATAGGTATCGTGAAGCAGGCCTCAAAGGACTTTGTGATGAATATAGAAAGCCTCACCCCCGCCCCCTCCCCCATTGGAGAAGGGAGGATGGTCACCTTCAAGGTGCTGGCCACGTCGAAGCAAACGGTGCAGGTGAAACTGTGTAACAAGGATGGTGAGACCTATTACGACGAGACGGTGACGCTCTCGCCTGAGGAAGTCTTCGAGCAGACCGTCGATGTGAAAGACGCCAAGATGGAAGAGCTGCTGTTTACCATCCTCTCACCCCTCACCCCTCACCGCTCACCCCTCTTGACATGGCGTGCCGAGGACGACGAGATTCGTCCCATACCCGATGCTGCCGAGGCAGCGTTTTCCCCGCAAGACACCAAGACCAACGACCAGCTCTATCTCACAGGACTGCACCTGGAGCAGTACAGGCATGCCACTTGGAACGCCCTCGACTATTACGAGGAAGCCCTGAGACGCGACCCCAACGACGTACGATGCCTGAATCAGACCGGACTGTGGTATCTGCGCCGCGGATGTTTCGACAAGGCAGGGACTTATCTGAGAAAAGCCGTAAAGATATGGCAGAAACGTAATCCCAATCCCTACGACGGTGAGCCTCTCTTCAACCTGGCGCTCACCTTGAAATACCAAGGCCTGACTCACAATGAACCATGCACTCTGAACTCGACCTTTGGTCGCTTCCAAGACAAGAACGCAGAACTGACAGAAGCCTACGAACTGTTTTGGAAGTCTACGTGGAACAAAGCATGGGCAGATGCCGGTTATTTCGAGGCGGCATGTATCAGTGTCTTGCAAGCCCGCTATGACGATGCCCTGGACGAGTTGAACCGCTGCCTTGTCTTCAACAGCTGCAACCATAAGGCCCGTGCACTGAAGTCAGCCGTATTGAGACTGCTACAGGACGGCAGACAGAAGGGCGGTCTGCAGATGGGGTCTTCGAAGGAACTGAACGAACGGCTGCAGTTCATAGACGAGTCTCTCGGGCTCGACCGCTTCAACTACGGCATCATCTTCGAGAAGTATCTCCTGACAAAGGACGACGGGATACTCAGGCAGCTGATGGAGATGATGCACGGCAACGTGTACAACTACCACGAACTGGCGCTCGACTATGCCCAGGCAGGACTGTGGAACGAGGCTGAGCAGGTACTGACCATCACCACCGTTGCCGACGATCTGAAGAACCAATCGCCACTTACCTATTATTATTTAGGATATTTCAAACAGTGCCAAGGGCTGTCCGATGAGGCAAGGGCCCTTTACGGGCAGGCGGAACAGACCGACAGTTACTGCTGTTTCCCGAACCGTCTGGAAGATATCCTGGCACTCGGCAGTGCCGTCATCTTGAACCCCAAGGGTGCCAAGGCTCCCTACTATCTGGGCTGTCTCTATTACGACAAGCGTCAGTATGACGTTGCTATCGGTTACTGGGAGCAGTCTGCAGATCTTGGCCCTGCATTCCCGACGGTATGGCGTAACCTTGCCCTCGGCTATTTCAACAAAAAGCAGCAGAAAGAGAAAGCCCTGGAGTGTATGGAGCGTGCTTTCCGTCTTGACGATACTGACAGCCGTGTGCTCATGGAACTCGACCAACTCTACAAGCGTCTGCATCGGCCTCATGATGAAAGGCTTGCCTTCCTGCGGCAGTATCAGCAGTTGATCCAGCAGCGCGATGACCTTGTCCTGGAAGAGATTACGCTGCTGAACCAGCTAGGCCAGTATGAGGAAGCCATGCAGAAACTCGATGTACACCGTTTCCATCCGTGGGAAGGTGGCGAAGGCAAGGTAAGTGCCCAGTATCAGATAAGCCGGGTGGAGATAGCAAAGCGCTTACTCTCAGAGGCATCCAAGACGACGGGAAACACCGAGGAAGACAGGAAAACCGCATGTGATGCGCTGAATAAAGCCATCCTGCTGCTTAGACAGTGTCTGGACTATCCGCCTCATCTCGGCGAGGGAAAGCTATATGGTGCCCAAGAGAACGATTTCTACTATCTGCTAGGGGTTGCCTACGACTGCCTCGGACAGAAAGAACAGGCTGCAATATGTTGGAATGAAGCCACAAAGGGACCGCAGGAACCTGCCGCCGCCATGTATTACAACGATGCCAAGCCTGAAAAGATATTCTATCAAGGACTGGCCCTGCGGAAGCTGGGACTCGACGACGCAGCCAACGGACGTTTCTACCGCCTGATCAACTATGGCAAGCAGCATGTGTTCGAGAAGCAGACCATGGACTACTTCGCCGTGTCGCTGCCCGACCTGCTCATCTGGAACGAGAGCCTTGACACCAAGAACCTTATCCACTGTAAGTTCATGCTGGCATTAGGCTTCTACGGCATGGGCGACACGCAACACGCCATGAGGTATCTGGAAGAAGCAGAAGGCCTTGACAATAATCATCAAGGCCTTCAGCAGTTCCGTTCACTCATCGGAATGTGATGTGATACTTTCGGAATCAGAGATATCCCAGCCAGCGCAGTATATCGTTGAGATTAGCGACTACCATCAGCAGTATCAGGATGCCGAAGCCCACGTACTCGGCACGGATCATGAAGGTCTCTGAGGGTTTGCGGCGGGTAATCATCTCGTAGGCGAGGAACAACACATGTCCACCGTCGAGGGCGGGTATGGGCAGGATGTTCATGAAAGCGAGGATGATGGAGAGGAAGGCTGTCATCTTCCAGAACAGATACCAGTCCCACATGGGCGGGAAGAGGCTGCCTATGGCACCGAAGCCGCCTAATGACTTGGCTCCGTCGGCGGTGAATACGTACTTCATGTCGCCTACGTAGCCTGCCAGCACGTTCCATCCGTACTTGACACCTGCAGGGATGCTCTCGAAGAACCCGTATTCACGGGTGTAGGGTTTGTAAAGCCCTGCCAGGCTCTTGGCAAAGAAGCCCAGTGTGAGGTCGGCATTGAGCGTGACATCCGTAGTGTCGCACGTGGCATCCTTCCGTTGGTAGGCTATCGTCACCTGGCGCACCTTCATGCTGTCGGCAGTGGTGGTGGCAGTGGTGAGCACATCGCGCAGCCGCGCTATCTGGTCGGTGAACTCATTGTAGGAGTCAACATCGTGACCATTGATGGCCAGGATCTTGCAGCCCTTGTCCAGCCCCGCCTTTTCCGCAGGCGATCCAGGCATCACGCTGTCCACCTCGGCAGGCAGCAGCGGACTGACAAAACGGGGCTCGCTCTGCAGCATGCCCAGCAGATTCAAGTCGCCGGGGAGGCTGATGCTCATCTGCTTGCCGTTACGGATGATGTCTGCACGCGTGGCTTCAGACAAGTCACGATACAAATCGGCAGAGAAATCCTTGAACGTCCCCTTGTCGGTACCCAAAAGGATGTCGCCGTCCTGGAATCCCAGTGCCTTTGCCTCCTGGTTGAACTTCATACCCATGGTCATGTCCTTCACGGGAATGTAGGTGTCGCCCCAGTGGAACAGGATCATCGAATAGATGAACAGTGCCAGCAGGAAATTCACCAGCACGCCGCCAATCATGATCAGCAGCCGCTGCCAGGCAGGTTTCGAACGGAACTCCCACGGCTGTTCGGGCTGTTTCATCTGCTCCGTGTCGAAGCTTTCGTCTATCATTCCTGCTATCTTGCAGTAACCGCCTAAAGGTAGCCAGCCCACGCCGTACTGCGTATCGCTGTTCTTGGGCTTGAACTTAAACAGACTGCCATCCCATTTCCATATACTGGGATCGAAGAACAGGTAGAACTTTTCCACACGTACGCCAAACAACTTGGCAAAGAAGAAGTGCCCGCCCTCATGTAGCAGCACCAGCAGGCCAATGGCCAGCATGAATTGTAATAGTCTTATTAGAAATACTTCCATATACGTTTTAATCCTTTAACTCTTTGCCAGGCCTCAGACAGCTCCTTTCCCGCAAAGAATCATCAATTGCCAGTTTTTTCCAATTCTCAATTTTTCATCAACTCTGTTGCAATGCGCCGTGCCTCGGCATCGCTCGCTATGTAAGTCTCGTAAGTGGGATTCTTGTCGAAGGTAGCTCGCTGCATGGTCTCGGCAATGATGTCACCCATTTGCAGGAAACCGCACTTGTCGTCCAAGAAGCCACGGTTCACTATCTCGTTGGCAGCATTGACAATACACGGCATGTTGCCGCCACGGTCTATGGCCTCGAAGGCCAGTGCCAGACAGCGGAACTTCTTCAGGTCCGGTTCGAAGAACTCCAGATGCTGTGCCTTCAGCAGATCCAGCTTGTCGCCGCTCAAAGGCAGCCTGCGAGGGAAGGAGAAGGCATATTGTATGGGCAGCCTCATGTCGGGCACGCCCAGCTGGGCCTTCACCGAGCCGTCCTGGAACTCCACGGCGCTGTGGACGATGCTCTGCGGATGGACCAGCACTTGAATCTGTCTGGCATCCACACCGAAGAGCCACTTCGCCTCGATCACCTCGAAACCCTTGTTCATCATCGATGCAGAGTCGATGGTTATCTTCGCTCCCATGTCCCAGGTAGGATGCCTCAGTGCATCGGCCTTCGTCACATGGGCTATCTCCTCCATCGTCTTCAGACGGAAGGGGCCGCCGCTGGCGGTGAGCAGAATCTTTTCTATAGGGTTCTCGTCTTCGCCCACCAGGCTCTGGAAGATGGCGGAATGTTCGCTGTCCACAGGCAGTATGGGCGTGTGATACTGCTGAGCCAACTGCAGAATCAGCTCGCCTGCCACCACCAGCGTCTCCTTGTTGGCCAATGCAATGGCCTTGCCGGCCTTGATGGCGTGGATGGTGGGATTCAGTCCTGCAAAACCCACCATGGCGGTGAGCACCATGTCAATCGGTCCTGCCTCGACAATCTCGTTCAGCGCCTGAGCACCGGCATATACTTTCACATCGGGCAGGTCGCTCATCAGTGCCCTCAGCTCGTCATAGCGCTGTTCGTTGGCAATGACCACAGCGGCGGGTTTGAACTGATGCGCCTGCTTGGCAAGCAGCTCCACCTTGTTGTTGGCCGTAAGGCAGTAGACCTCATAGAGTTCACTATGCTCGGCAATCACCTGCAGCGCCTGAGTCCCTATGCTGCCGGTAGAGCCGAGAATGGCTATTTGTCTTTTCTCTTTCATCGTCATTTTTCCAAAATCGGGTGCAAAAGTACAAATAATAATCGGTATTGCCCACTTTTTCCTTGCCATTCTTCATGTTATTTGGAAAAATTGTGGATTCTTTGCACCGATTTTGCAAATATACCGATGATCATGGGGACAGAAGGATCATGGGGTTTTTGAATGAATTCAGTGAATTCACTTCGAACAACCCCCATGATCTCCGAAGTCGAGCCTCTTTATTGTTCTGTGACTACTTCAATATCGCCGTAGCCCATGCGGTTACTCCCTTTATGGTTAATGGTGTGGGGTTCGCCACCTGTCCACAGCCTGTCTGCATCGAGCTTGAGGATGCGGGCCTTGACGGGCTGGAACCTGATGGTCTGCCAGATGGGATTGTTCACGATGTTCGAGAATTCGCCTGTTGCCAGCTTCGTCCATTTGCTCCAGTCAGACGATGCCCAGAGGGTGTAGTGTGTGATGGTGCCTTCCTTCGAGTCTTGCGGTGGCAGGTAGCGGAACGAGGTGATGGTCTGTTCTTTGTCCCAATCGATCATCATCTGCCGCGGGCTGCTGAAGAAGATGTGCAGGCTGGAGGATTTTTTCTCGCCGCTGTCAGGGATATCCGCAGTGAGCTCAGGAGCCAGATAAACGCCCAGCTTCTTGATCACAGGTTCACATCCTTCCTCCGTACCAGCCTGCTCATGCCCGGCAGGAGCGTTACCCATACCGTTCTGTCCCTGTCGGCTCGCTGCCCTGGTGTCTGTGACGGTGAAGCGCAGTTTCGTAGCCTTGACCGTTGGAAAACAGACAATGCGGCGGTGGCCTATAGTGGTCAGGCCATCACCCTGCTCAGCCAGCTCATCCTTCAGCGGCAGCCATTGCCCGTCGACGAGAGCCTCGAGCGAGAATTTTTTCACGCGCTGGCCGTAACGGATGTCCTCCTCTGCCACGAAACGGTTGCAGGAAGCCCCCTCTTTGATGTCAAGGATAAAACAGGACTCTCCCTTCTCGCCTCGTGATGAAGTAGCCGTGGACATGGCGAGGTTTTCCTTGAACACTTCGTCGATCATTTTCTTGAAAGCGATGCCACGCAGGCTGTCGTTTGGGTGGATGCGGCCGTTGGGGGCCACGGGGAAGTTGAGCAGCAACGTTGAGTTGCGTCCCACCGATTTGTAATAGGTATCCATCAGCTTCGACAGGCTTTTCACGTGGTTATTCTCTGTCTCGTGGTAGAACCATCCAGGGCGAATGCTGGTGTTCGTCTCGCCGGGACACCACACATCGCCTGTCTCCACGCCGTAGTGCAGCATGTGCCAGGGCGTGTCACCCTTACCCGGCATCAGGCTCCAGTTAGTCTCTCCCACATTGCCTGCCTCGGTGCCCACCCAGCGCAGGTCTCCGCGGTCGCCGCCGTCGTTCCAGATGACAGCCTTGGGCTGCAGTTCCCGGATCATGCGAAAGGTCTCTGCCCATCCGTAGTAGGTCCTGCCATCGATGCGGCGCGTCTCGTTGGCACCGCCATACCAGCCGTCGCCGCCGTTGGCACCGTCGAACCACACCTCGAATATCTCGCCGTACTGTGTCAGCAGTTCGCGCAGCTGGTTGCGGAAATAGGTCACATATTCCGGACGTCCGTATTCAGCATGGTTCCTGTCCCACGGCGACAGATAGACGGCGAACTTCAGTCCCTCCTCACGGCAGGCGTCTGCCAGCTCACGCACCACGTCTCCCTTGCCGTTCTTCCAGGGGGTGTTCTTCACGGAGTAGTCCGTATAGGCACTCGGCCACATGCAGAATCCGCAGTGGTGCTTGGCAGTGAAGATGATGCCCTTCATACCGGCCTGCTTGCAGACCCTCGCCCACTGGCGGCAGTCAAGGTCTGAGGGATTGAACAGCGCCAGGTCCTCATTGCCGAAGCCCCATTCCTCGTCGGTATAGGTGTTCATGGAGTAGTGAATAAACGCATACATCTCCATATCCTGCCATCTCAGCTGATTCTCGCTGGGTACTGGCCCACATGGAGCAGGTGTCTGGGCCTGCACCTGGGCGGCTGCAGACCAGGCTATGGCAGCAGCCGCCAAGAGTAAGTTCTTTGTTGTTTTCATTTTCACCGCAAAGTTAGCCATTATTTTTGATTCAACCATCATTTTTCAATGAAAAATACACTTTGTAATTGTCCATTTGACTATCAGTAGAAAAAAAGACCTCCATCCACGCAGGGCGGAGGCCTTCTTTCTTTTCTGCGATTGTTTAGAACGGTCCTAATCCCCATGCAGCTCGTGGTGGTGAGTGCAGTAAGGAAAGCTGTGCTTTTTCCCAGAAAAGTCCATGTTGCTCTTTATACCAGTTGTAATCTCAAACAATCAGGATAATTGTGACTTAGAGCACTTAATTGGATAGGATTGAGCGCAAGGAGGCATTAAATTCTGACTTTTCGGGGCAATTTATTTGTTTTTTTACCTCCACTGGCTTACAATCTCAGAAATTTTGTCTAAATTTGCAGTCGATTTTATGATGGACGAAGATTTTGATATACGCGAAGAGCGCTACGGAGGAGCAGAGAAGGACTTCGAGAATGCGCTGCGCCCACTGAGTTTCCGTGACTTCAGCGGGCAGCAGAAGATTGTTGAGAACCTTGAAGTGTTTGTCGAAGCTGCAAAATATCGAGGGGAGCCGCTGGATCACACCCTGCTGCACGGTCCCCCGGGACTAGGTAAGACCACGCTGTCGAACATCATCGCCAATGAATTGGGCGTAGGTTTCAAGATTACCAGTGGCCCTGTGCTTGACAAACCGGGTGACCTGGCAGGCATACTGACATCGTTGGAGAAGAACGACGTGTTGTTTATCGACGAGATCCATCGATTGTCGCCCGTTGTTGAGGAATATCTCTACTCAGCGATGGAGGACTACCGGATAGACATCATGATAGACAAGGGTCCCTCGGCACGAAGCATACAGATAGACCTCAATCCGTTTACGCTGGTGGGTGCTACTACACGCAGCGGGCTGCTCACTGCCCCTCTGCGTGCTCGATTTGGCATCAATATGCACTTGGAGTACTACGAGCCTGAGACGCTGCAGCGTATCATAGAACGAAGCTGCACTATCCTGGGAGTTCCCATCACAGAGGACGCCTCGCTCGAGATAGCCCGACGTTCGCGCGGCACGCCTCGTATAGCCAATGCGCTGCTGCGTCGTGTCCGCGACTTTGCCCAGGTGAAGGGCAACGGACGCATAGACATGAAAATAACGAAAGTGGCATTGACCGCACTCAATATTGACCAATACGGACTGGATGAAATTGACAACAAGATCCTGCTGACCATCATTGACAAGTTCCGTGGCGGACCTGTTGGCATTACCACCATAGCCACTGCCATCGGCGAGGACGGAGGCACCGTGGAAGAGGTATATGAACCCTTCCTCATCATGGAGGGTTTCATCAAGCGTACACCCCGTGGACGCATGGCGACAGAACTGGCTTATCGGCATTTTGGGCGTAATCCCTATTCTGGCAATATCATGGAGCCTACACTCTTTGATAATTAACAAAAAGTCCAGAAAAGCCTTTATACTGTCATGTATTTTTGTAATATTGTTACATTTTGTCATGATTATTAACGGTGTATAAACACTTTTACGCTTTTTCTGCTGCCAATACCATTTTTTTTTGCTAAATTTGTGCCGAAATTTAAAGATATGTACAAAAACGACAACTATGCACATTGGAACAAGAATCAAGCAAGTGCTGAAAGAGAAGCACAAGCCCGTCACTTGGTTGGCGAAAGAGATTAATTGTGAGCGGACTAACATTTATAATGTATTCAGCCGCAAAGACATCAGTACAGGGTTGCTGCAGCGGCTAAGTCTCGTACTCGAACACGACTTCTTCAAGGAGTTATCGCAGGAGACTTTCCCTCATGGGAAGTAACCTTGTATAGATAAATTGAAACGCGCATGCGCGCGAATTATTTTATGTTGAAGACAGGAATATTCGTGGGCAGTTTCGATCCTTTCACCGTTGGACATGATAGCATTGTCCAACGGTCATTACCTTTGTTCGACAGACTAGTTATCGGTGTTGTAGGCGACAATGTGCATAAGCCATCCATGCGTCCCGCAGAGGAGCGCATGGAAGTTATTCGTAATCTTTATGCCAATGTACCTGCCATTGAGGTGAAGCCTTTCCACGGATTGGCTGTCGAATTTGCACGTGCCGAAAATGCCCATTTCATTGTGAAGGGCGTTCGATCCACCAAGGATTTCGAATATGAGCGGGAACAGGCTGACATTAACCGGCAGATAGCAGGCGTGGAGACCATCCTGCTATTCGCCGAACCCCACTTGAGCAGCGTCTCGTCTACGATGGTACGCGAATTGCAGCATTTCGGTGTGGACGTAAGCGAGTTCCTGCCCAAATGACATGAGCGGGTTCCTGCCAAAATAAATTGTAACTCTGTTAATCGGAAAAAAACATTTGTGATAACCTATAGCACTGAGGGAGTGAAGTTCCCAGATATCAAGCGTCGTAATACTTCGGCGTGGATTAGGCAGGTAGCCTCTACCTACGGCAAGCGGGTAGGCGAAGTAGGCTACTTGTTCTGTAACGACGAGCATATTCTGGAAGTCAATCGTGAATACCTTGGCCACGACTATTATACAGACATCATCACCTTCGACTACTGTGAAGGCGACGTCCTCCATGGCGACATCGTCATTTCGCTTGACACCGTACGATCTAATGCCGAGCTTTTCGGTAAGTCATACGATGAGGAGCTACATCGCGTTATTATCCATGGCATCCTGCATCTCTGCGGACAGAACGACAAGGGACCCGGTGAACGCGAACTCATGGAGGCTGCAGAAAACAAAGCGCTGGAACTGAGAGGGAACGTTGAGTGATGAGAAGCGGAAGACGGGCTGAAGGAGCAGGATGGCTGGGGGCAATCGTCTTTTCATCTTGTTTGTTTCTCATGCTCTTGACAGGCTGCGCGCAGCAGCCTCAGCGTTATGTGACGGATGTGCTCAACGCCATGACACCCGTGAAAGACCAAGGGAAAGCCCAGACGTGCTGGGTGTATGCCATGCTGGCCGCCATCGAAACGGAGCATATCATGAAGGGCGACTCGGTGAACCTCTCGGCTGCCTATGTTGAGAAAATGCTTGAACAGGAGCCGGATGTCCCAAAGAGCCACCGGGGCATGGGCATCACCCTCATAGAGATGATACATAAGTATGGAGTGACCCAATATGACGCCATGCCCACTGTTGACACCCCTCTACCCCGCTTCACATTCATGTATGGCATGGAATATACTATGCAGGAGTTTGCACGCAGCGTCTGCGCCCCTGACGAGTATGTGCCCCTGACCAGCAGCGCACGTTATCCTTATTACCAGGAGGTAGAACTCGACGTCCCAGACAACTGGACTCACGCACGTTTCCTCAACGTTCCCATGGACACCCTGCTCAGCCGTACTGAGCGTGCGGTGAGGCAGGGGCATGGAGTATGCTGGGAAAGTAAAGAACACAGCATGGCCGTGGTGGGGCTGGCGCATGACGATGAGGGACAACTCTATTTCATCATGAAAAACTCCTGGGGCGACCATCCGCCCTACGGAGGACTCGACTACCTGTCGTTCAACACGTTCCGAAGCAAAACATTGGCCGTTTGTATGCCAAGGGAAACATTTTTTGAGAAATAATATGGTTTTCTCATACGTTTTTATTACTTTTGTACCCGATTTTCCTATAGTACATGATTCTGAAGATGAAAAAACTATTTTTCCTGCTGATACTGGCAATCCCCCTTACCGGCTTTGCCCAGAAAGGTAAGAACCACAACATGGAGGTGGCCAAGAACCTGGACATCTTCAATCAACTGTATAAGAACCTCGATCTGTTCTATGTCGACACCATCAACGCCCAGCACGCCATTACGGCGGGCATCAACGGCATGCTGCGCTCGCTCGACCCCTACACCGAATACTATGCTGAGCAGAAAGACCTTAGGTCGTTCATTACGGGAAAATATGCCGGCATTGGTGCTCTCATACGTTATCACATGAAGCAGAAGACCACCGTCATCGATGAGCCCTACAGCGGCACTCCCGCACAGGAAGCCGGACTTAGGAAAGGCGACATCATCGTCAGCATAGACGACTCCATCATGACCGGCAAAGACACCAAGTATGTGAGCGAACGCCTTCGCGGCGACGCCGGCACTACATTCCTCCTGAAAGTCCGCCGTCCCAGCACCGGCAAGGAGATGAAGATGAAGATTACCCGCAGACAAATACAGTATACCCCCACTATTCCCTATTATGGACTGCTTGACAACGCCAAGACTGGCTACGTCATTCTCTCTCAGTTCACCGAGGGTTGCGCCCAGGAAGTGCGGCGCGTGCTGATTGACCTGAAGAACCAGGGCATGACCTCACTGGTGCTAGACCTGCGTAACAATGGAGGCGGCAGTGAGGCTGAGGCAGTAAGCCTTGTCAACCTCTTTGTGCCACGAGGCATCACCGTCGTCACCAACAAGGGGAAGATCAAAGAAGCCTCTCGTGACTATAAGACCACCGTCGAACCTCTCGACACACTGCTGCCCGTTGCCGTCCTGGTCAATGGCGAGACAGCCTCTGCCAGTGAAATCGTCAGCGGCGCACTACAAGACCTTGACCGCGCAGTTATCATCGGCTCACGTACCTATGGAAAGGGACTCGTACAAGTGCCCATCGACTTGCCTTATAATGCCAATGCCAAGATTACCACCAGCCGTTATTACATTCCCAGCGGCCGCTGTATACAGGCTATAGACTACAGGCAAGGAGGAGGGGCAGCAGTCACACAGCACATCCCCGACTCGCTCACACGTGTGTTTCATACAGCCGGAGGGCGTGAGGTACGCGATGGCGGCGGTATACAACCCGACCTCATAGCCCAAAACGATACCATGCCCAATATTGCCTATTACCTCTCAGGAAGCGGACTCGACTCCACTGAGGTGATGTTTGACTATGCCTGCGACTACATTGCCCGACATCCCAGCATACCTTCGCCACGTGATTTCCATCTTAGCGAAGCCGACTGGAGAAACTTCCGTCAACAGGTAATTGACAAGGGATTCAGCTACGACCCCGTCAGTAAGAAACAACTGGCAGAACTCGTTAAGACTGCCAAGTTCGAGGGCTACTACGATGAAGCCAAAAGTGCCTTTGACGAACTCGAGAAGCGTATGAATCACAACGTGGCACACGACCTTGACAAACATCGCGACACCATCCAGCAGATGCTCGAACTTAATATCCTTACCGCTTATTATTATCAGGCGGGTGCCATTGAGGCCAGTCTCTCTACCGACAAGGTGCTCCTGAAAGCACAACAGCTGCTTGACACTCCAGAGGACTATCGGAAAATTCTTCACCCTTGAGAATCTGCCACACCGTTTTATGCCGCGGAAGATACGCACCATAGAAATGAAACGCCTCAGCCTCGAGGAATTCCGCGAGGCTGAGAAACTACCCCTTGTCGTGGTGCTTGACGATGTGCGTTCTATGTATAATGTCGGCAGTGTCCTACGTACCAGCGATGCTTTCCGAGTGGAGCAGGTGCTCCTCTGCGGCATCACGTCCACTCCACCCCACGCAGAAATCCATAAGACTGCCCTTGGAGCTGAGGACAGCGTCAGCTGGCATTACGTGTCCACCGCCCTTGAGGCTGTACGGCAACTACGTCAGCAGGGCTATACCGTCTATGCAGTGGAGCAGGTAGAACACTCTACCAAATTGCCCTCATTCCATGCGGAACCCGGGCAACGCTATGCAGTGGTACTGGGCAATGAGGTGATGGGGGTCCATCAGGAAGTGGTTGATGCATGTCACGGCTGCCTGGAAATTCCACAGCTAGGTACAAAGCATTCTATGAATGTCAGCGTCACTGCAGGCATTATTATCTATCAGTTTGCCCGCGACCTCATTCTCTGACAAGCAAATACTTACTGAGTCCTCTTTCTAAAGGGGACTAAAGATACTTACTCGACTTTCGCAAGTAAAAAAACGGTCTGAAAAGCCAAAAGCTACCAGCCCAGGGCGGCCCTGGACTTACGGCTGGGGTCCCTTCAGGGCGTCTTTCCGCAATGTCAGCACGGCGCGGTAATAACTATAGGATGTTTTCGATGCTGTAAACGCCCTGAAGGGGCTCACTAGCGCATTTTGAAATACTTATCTGCTTTTTTTGAAAAAGTTTTGGTTGTTTCAATTCTTTGTTGTAACTTTGCAAACCATCAAATAGTATAGAATTGGAAAAAATGAGAGAAGCAAAAGAGAAACTGACCATCGTGAAGGTGGGCGGTGCTGTGGTTGAGGACGAGGCTCAGCTGAACAAGCTCCTTTCTGCCTTCAAGGCGATTGAAGGTGCAAAGGTCCTTGTACACGGCGGTGGGCGCAGGGCTACCAAGACTGCTGAGCGCCTGGGCATTGAGACAAAAATGATTGAAGGGCGACGCATCACCGATGCAGCAATGCTGGAAGTGGTAACCATGGTCTATGGAGGCTTGGTAAACAAGCATATCGTTGCCTGCTTGCAGGCTCTTGGTGTCGATGCCATAGGACTGACGGGTGCCGATGCCAATGTCATACGTTCTGCAAAACGGCCGTTGAAGAACGGCATAGACTATGGATTCGTAGGTGATGTGAAACAGGCTGACGGCAAAAAGCTGGCCCGCATGATAGAGATGGGACTGGTGCCTGTGATTGCTCCGCTGACACACGACGGTGAAGGACATATCCTGAACACCAATGCCGACACGATGGCTGCCGAGACCGCAAAAGCCTTGTCAGAACTATACGATGTGACGCTGATTTACTCATTTGAGAAAAGCGGCGTACTACGCAACCCCGATGATGACAATAGCGTAATACCCCTAATTACCCGTGAGGACTTTGAACGCTACAAGGCCGACGGCACTATCAGCGGCGGCATGCTGCCAAAAATCGAGAATGCGCTGGCTTCCATCGAGGCCGGCGTGAAGCGTGTAATCATCACACTGGCCACGGCTTTGGACGACCAGAGCGGAACGGTAATAAAAGCATAAGAAAAAAAAATCGCTTTTCCTGTAACTTTTCCGTTTGTTAATCGTCTTACCTATATAGAGAGGATGAAATTAATCACTTTTGCTGGCGACATCTTGCCACTGAAGAACGAACTCTACAGGCTGGCCCTTCGCATCACTCTCAATCGTGCGGAGGCGGAAGATGTTGTGCAGGAAACGATGATGAAGGTCTGGAACCGCCGTGATAACTGGCAGCAGATAGAATCGATAGAATCCTTCTGCCTGACTATTTGCCGGAATCTGGCTCTCGACAAGTTGAAACGTATGGGTAATCAGAACCTTTCGCTGAGCGAGGGGGGCTATGAACAGGTTGATCAAAGCCATTCTGCCAATCCTGAGGAACATACAGTACAGCAAGACCGCATCCAACTGGTAAGACGCCTGATAGACAGCCTGCCTGAAAAGCAGCGAAGTGTTATGCAGCTGCGTGACATGGAGGGCAAGAGCTACAAGGAAATTGCGCAGGTCCTCGGCATCAGCGAGGAACAGGTGAAGGTGAATATCTTCCGTGCGCGCCAGACAATTAAACAGAAATTCATTCAAACAGAGAAATATGGACTATAAGTTTATCGAGCAACTGGTAGAACGCTACTTTGAGGGGCAGACCACTCTGCAGGAAGAGGAGATTCTGAGGATCTTCTTCAGTCAGGAGGAGTTGCCGGCCGGCATGGAGTCGGTAGCAGCCTTATTTGCTATGGAGCAGACGGATCGCCAGATGGAAATGCTTTCCGAGGACTTTGATGCCCGTATGCTCGAGATGATAGGAAAAGAGACACAGGAGCCCAAGACCTTGACGGTGAAAGCCAAGACCATCAGTTTTACCCAACGGCTGATACCACTGTTCAAGGCCGCTGCCATTGTGGCCATCATACTCACACTCGGCAACGCTGCCCAGGCCCCGTGGGACCGTGGCTATGACGACCCGAAGGCGGAGTATGCAAGATATCACCAGCAGCAGATGGACTCTACCGACGATTTACAGCCCATGCAGGCAGAGAACCTGACAGACTCGCTGAAACAGGAACCAGCAACACTAGCTCCTACCTACTGACAAAAAAAAAGATTTCTATGCTTTCTCTAAATAATTATAATCTTGTTTATTAAAAACACATTTTAATTCAAAGCAAAATGAAACTGTGAAGTTTCAATTCTCTCAAATTTTTCATAACATACTAACGCAGAAGCACAAAAAAAAGAGCCGCCACCGGGATGCCGGGGCGGCTCGCTTCGTTTTGGTTCTACTCTGCTGGCAGCATGACGATTTCAGCCTCATTGCCCGACTTGAGCACTTCGGCTACGAAATTGCTGACGCTAGCCGGTGTGATGGCCTCTACGGTCTTCTCGTAATCGGTATGGAAATCAAGGTTCCACATGCGCCATGTACGGATGCGTCCACTCCAGTAGCCATTCTGCTTCAATTGGTCGGCGTGGTTCTTCAGCATGTACTCTTTCACCTTAGCCAACATGTCGGCATCGCATTTGCCGGTGGCCATGTCTTGGACGGCACGTCGCATGATGGCAATGGCGGTATCGGCCTTCTCAGGCTTCATGGGGCAGTACGCAAAGATACTGGTCTCATCGCCGAAGTCATCACGGCTGATGCCTGCCTGGGCATTGACAGTATAGGCAGCACTTGCCTCCTCGCGAATCTCTTTCAGATAAACCATCTGCAGCACTTGTCCAGCTGCCTGTGCCAGAATGCTGTTCTTAAGGTTATAGGGCAGCTGCTTGCTGTACCAGTGGAGCACGGCAATGGACTTAGGTGTCTCAGCCTTGTGCCGGAAACTGTTCACCACACGCCCCTTATAGTCGGTGGAAACATCCTTACCCTTCTCAATTGTTTTCTGAGCAGGCAGCGAAGCGATGTACTGCTCAATAAGGGGACGGATGATGGAATCGTTGTAGTTGCCGATGATGGTGAAGGTGAAGGCGGCAGCATTGGCAGTGCGTTCCTTGGCCATCTGCAGGATGCGGTCGTAGTTGACGTCTTTGAGGTCGCTGACATCGATATTGCGGAAACGTGGGTTATGGCAGCTGATGGTGGCATTGAGCGAGTCGCTGAACACAGCCTCAGGCTGCAACAGACGGTTCTTCAAGGAAATCTCGGCGGTCTTCATCATCTGGTCGTACGACTGCTGGTCCTTCTTGATGTTGCCTGTCATGTAAAGGTAAACCAACTGCATCATGGTCTCCACATCATTGGGCGTGGACGAGCCGTTGACATTGGTACGCTGGGTGCTCATGGAGAGGGTGGCACCAGCCACCTTTCCAGCCAGAGCCTTGATCAGCTCGGTGTGAGAGAAGCCTGCCAGACCACTGGCCTCCACCACATCGCCGAACATCTGCATGTTGGCATAGTCTTCCAAACCATAGAGGGCATTTCCGCCCCATCCCTCACCCGTAAGCAGAACCTGATCCTTCTTCAGGTCGGTCTGCTTGAGTATCACCTTCACGCCGTTGGAGAGCGTCAGCTCAGAGTAACCGAACTTCTCGTTCTTCACCTCGCTCTTGATAGTGCCTTTCTTGGGGAGGGTAGTCATGAGGGGCTCGTCCTTCACATTGTCTACCCAAGCAGTCAGGGCCTGGGCACGTGCATCACGGATGGCCCCTAAGAGCCCTTCCTCGGTGGGATAGACGGCATCGTCTTTCTCCTGGTTGAAGTTAAGGATGACGAGGTTAGAGTCGTTCTTGGGCATCAGCTCAGCCATCACCATGTTGACTGCTTCCATAGGAATGGCGGGCACCAACTGTTTCATGATCTGGTAGCTGTCGTCGATAGAAGGAATAGGCTCGTTGCTGAGGAAGTGCTGCACATACTGATTGACAAACTGAGAATTGTAGCGCTTATCCTTGTTGGAATATTGCTTATCAAGCGCACTCAGCGTATTGGCTTTCGAACGCCCATACTCCGTCTGCGTAAAGCCGAACTCCGCGGCACGGCGTGCTTCGGAGAAAACAGTTTTGACGGCTTCGTTCATCATGCCGTCCTTGGGCACAATAGCCATGTTAAAGGCATCAACAGTCTTCGACATCAAGTAGGTGCCGTCTTCCACCTGAGCCTGCAGGAACGGGCAGTCGGGCTGCTGGGCAATCTCCCCCAGACGGCTATTGAGCATTCCAAGTGCTGTGTTCTTCAGATACTGGGCCACCACATATTCCCATGAGCCCTTGGAAGAATCGGGAATAGCCTCATGTTTGAACATCACCTGCACAATATTGTACTGCTCCTCTTTGTCCTTGTCTATGACAACGATAGGCTTCGCATTGTCGGGCACGTCCACCCGTTCCAGCTTCGCTGCATCGGGACCTGGCTTGGCAATCTGGCTGAACATGGTCTTGATCTTCTGCTCAACCAAGTCAACATCCACGTCGCCAACAACAATAATGCCCTGGTTGTCGGGACGATACCACTTCTCGTAGTACTGCTGCAGGAAAGGACGCTCAAAATTGTCGATAATCTCCATCAGGCCTATAGGCATACGATAGCCGTACTTCGAGCCGGGATAGAGCTTGGGAAGGTCGCGCTCAATCATACGCATTTGTGCCGAAGTACGCAGACGCCACTCCTCATGAATCACTCCACGTTCCTTCTCTATCTCTTCCTGTTCCAGAAGCAGACCGTCGGCCCAGTCCCAGAGAATCATGAGACAGGAGTCGACAATTGACTCGCGCGTCGTGGGTACATTACTTATATTATAAACAGTCTGGTCTATTGAAGTATAGGCATTGAGGTCGGTGCCGAACTTCACGCCGATGCTTTCGCACCAACGCAGCAGCTCGTTGCCCTTGAAATGCTTCGAGCCGTTGAAGGCCATGTGCTCCAGGAAATGTGCCAATCCGCGCTGGTTGTCATCCTCCTGAATGGAACCCACCTTCTGCGCGATGTAGAACTCGGCTCGCTGCTCCGGCCAGTTATTGTGGCGTATGTAATAAGTAAGCCCGTTGTCGAGCTTTCCAATACGCACCGCGGGGTCAATGGGAATGGGCGGCATTTGCATTTGTGCCGTCATACTTGTCGTGCCGACAACAGTCAGCAGAAAAGTCAAAAAGAGATTCTTTAGCTTCATAATTGAAATTGGTTAATTAGTTGTTCAATTGGGTGTGCAAAGATGCGATTAAGCGAAAGCAAATGAGCATGCTCAATTTGCCAAGCGTAAGCAACTTCGCGGCTTTCATGCTGCAAAGTTACACCTTCTTTTGCTTATTAGACGCACAACAAGGTAGAAAAACTACAGTTTTAAATAAAAATAACGATACAGGGCTCCGTGGTTTCGCAGCGAAGCGTAGAAACTATAAACCCTGTATCGTTATTGCAAAAAAAAGAATTGCTTGGAATTACCCGTCGCAAGCGACTGGAACTCTGCGGACTGAAACGGAAATGGTTTGCCATTTCTTCTCAAATTCCCAATAATTCCACTAAACTGCTAAGTGGAAATTCTCTAATTCTTGATAATTAAAAAGGTGGGAAACTTGAGTTAACAAACCAGCCGTGACATGGAATCATACTGTTTGGCAGACCCCGTTTATTCCAAATAGTATCTTATGCGAATCCGCTTAGGCACTGAACCTCGTTCACTCCCGTTCTCTCTTCGGTTCACAAGGGATGTAAACAGCAGAGAGAACGTAAGCGGATAAACGAGAGTGGCAAGGTGAATTGGCTCTTCATTCCTTCACTTTTTCACTTCTTCACCTTTTCACTCTTTTGCCCCTCCTGAGATAACTCAGATCACGGGAACGGTTCCCATGATTTTTTAATAGGAACCGTTCCCGTGATCATATGCGTTCCTTGTTCCACTATATTGGCGTGCATCATGTTTGAGCGAAATGAAAAGTGAAATCTGCGACAGCGAGCAATCCTTTCACTCATTATTGTCGCAAGAAAACCGGCATGTCGCATTTCACGATACAAAAAGTGGTAATTGTTTGGAATATTCAAGAAAAAACGCTACTTTTGCAGCACAGGAACAAATTAAAAACAGATGAATATGAAAAAGAATGCCTTGCAATGGATGCTGATGGCTGCACTGACGCTGAGCCTCAGCATGAGTTTCACAGCCTGCTCCGACGATGACGACAAGAAGGATGAGCAGCCTATCCTGTAGAAAGCTCAGCCACCATGAACGTCATTTACTTCACCCAGGACAACATACCAAACGCCTCTGTGGTCTATGACCCCAACAATTGAATGAAAAAAGGAAGCCATCGGCTTCCTTTTTTGTGTGTGTCGGATATGACACAAACCTAACTGGTTGAAATCCATTCGCGGGTATTTACCGCCAAACGAAGCGAAAGACCAGTCGTTGCCAGCTATGGCAAGAATGGAGGAACTCCAAGGATGCACACACCCCTCGGTTCTTGGCAAGCCAAGCGAACAAGTTCGAGTCCTGAGGGGATACGCCTTCAGCGTCTTTGACAGAGGCACAAAACACAGATTGTTATGAAAGAAATAATCAGGCGTTGCCCTGGGCTTAGAGCTGCTGCCCCTTCGGGGCGCACTTGCGGAAGTTGAATCTCGGAATTAGGGGAAAATTGAAATTGTGCTCACAAGGGTTCTGTACCCTTGTGAGCATGGAATAGGTCGCATTTGGGCAATAATTTTGCGCTGATACGGTTTTTTAACATTGCAATGCAGAGGGGAAAGAAAAAAACTGCGTACTTTTGCAACCTGTAATGATAAGTATGAAGTTTAGGAGTCTGCTGATAGGTTTGACATTTGTCATTGGTTTTTGCGTCAGCGCCAATGCACAGGAGAAGCCGGCCAAGGAGGCCGACAACGACAGTGTGCCCTCACTGGTACCGATGGTGAAGGTGAGCAAGGTGCTGGATCATGGTGACAGCATACAGTATGTAGAGTACAACTATGTCTACGTCTATCCGGAAATCACCTTCAAGAGCCAACGGCAAAAACAGGCCTACATGAGGCTGGTGAACAACGTGAAGAAGACCCTTCCTATAGCCAAGGAAGCACGTATGCTGCTCATGGAGACTGCAGAAATACTGGAGACGCTACCCGACAAGAAAGCCAAGGATGCTCACATGAAACGTGTGGAGCAGGAGGTGCTGAGAACCTACAAGCCTCGCATGAAGAAACTCACCTACTCTCAGGGCAAACTGCTCATCAAGTTGGTGGACCGTGAATGCAACTCTACTGCTTTTGAAGCCATGCAGGCTTTCCTCGGGCCCGTTCGCTCTGGCTTCTGGCAAGCCTTCGCTTGGATGTTTGGCGCCTCTCTGAAGAAAGGATATGATGCAGAAGGAGCAGACCGCCTCACAGAACGCATCATCCTCATGGTAGAAGCAGGACAGTTATGAAACGGAAAAGGTCAATCATTGGAATCATAGCCTTGCTGATGATGGTCGGATGCGCCACACAGCAGGAGCGTGCCGAGCAGCGGGCACAGATGCGGCAGGTTGTAAACGAAGCTGTTGCCTCCAGGCAGCTGCATATTGACATCAGGTCGATGAACACCATGCGTTATGGTGCGAAGATGGTAACACCCGACTTCTTCCTTGAACTGCGAGGCGACACACTACGCAGCTATTTGCCATACCTGGGGCAAGTGCATCAATCACCAATCGTTTCTCCGTCTATAGGACTGAATTTCGAGGAACCCATTCTGCAATATAACGAGGATCATCCCAAGGCCGGCAGAACGCAGTTGATGGTGGATGTAAAGACGCAGGAAGACAAATACCATTATCTTATAGATGTATATGACACAGGGGAAGCACACATCAGCGTAAGATCAATGTACCGCGATCCCATCAGCTTCGACGGTATCATCGCCCCATTGTCTCCATACCCGTCAGAGAATCAGAAACGAGGTTCAGTGCCGGTAAACAGCAGGATGCGATAGTGTCAGATTATTCCGAACTGGTGAGCCAGGATGAGCAGGATGCAGAAGGGCACCACGTATCTCACCGAAAACAGATAGACGTCAAATACAGAACGGGCAGTAGTTCCCCAATTGGTAAACTCATCTTTCACCAGCCGTTTAGGTACGAACCATCCCAAAAGAATACTGGTCAGCAGTGCCCCCATGGGCAGCATCACCTGTGCGGTGAGCTTGTCACAGAAATCCATAAGCGGCAAGCCCATCACACTGATGTCTGGTCGCGCACCTACCGAAAGGGAACAGAAAACGCAGATGACGCTGCACACTATCGTCAGTATCCATGCTGCCCATCCGCGCCGCAGTCCCAGCTCTTCGTGGAAGAAGGCGGTACCGATCTCGTGCATGGAGATGGTAGAGGTGAGGGCTGCAAAGACCAGTAAAGCATAGAACAGGATGCTCACCAGTTGCCCTATGAATGGCGTTGAACCAAATGCCTGCTGAAACACATTGGGAAGGGTGATGAAGATCAGCGACGGACCGGAGTCGGGCTGTACACCCACGGAGAAGGCTGCAGGAAAAATCATCAGTCCTGCCAGAATGGCTATGCCGCTGTCCATGAGCGCTATCTGGACGGCAGACTTCAACAGGGGCGTATGACGTGAGAAATAACTGGCATAGGTACAGAGGCAGGCCGTGCCGAGCGACAATGAGAAGAAGGCCTGTCCTAGACCTTCAAGCAGCACCTGGCTTGTCAGTTTCGAAAAGTCGGGCTTCAGCAGGAACTCTATGCCTTTGTAGGCACCTGGCAACGAACAAGAAGCAATGACAATGATGACGAGCAGCAGCAACAGCAAAGGCATGAGCAACTTTGATGCCCTTTCAATGCCCTCTTGCACGCCACGGACAATAATGAAGTGGGTGATCACGATGAACACGATACCCAGGAAGGCCGGTTTCACCGGGTGTGAGGAAAACGTCTGGAAATACTTCTGCACGGCATCGGCATCGCCACTAAGCGTACCCATAACGGAAACGCCAAAGTACTGCAGGCACCAGCCGGCAACAACAGCATAGAAACCAAGGATGATGACTGAGGTGACAATACCCAGGATTCCTATGGCTCCCCAACCTCGCTTCCCACTGATCCTGGCATAGGCACGAGCAGAGTTGGACTGAGAGTGGCGTCCTACGATAAACTCGCTCACCATACCAGGAATACCCAGCAACAGCACACAGCCAAAATAGACCAAGATGAAAGCAGCACCGCCATTCTCGCCTGTCATATAAGGGAAACGCCAGATATTGCCCAGCCCCACGGCAGAGCCTGCTGTAGCTAGGATAATTCCTATTCTTGATGCGAAGTTTCCGCGTTCACTCATTACTATTTGTCTTTATAAAAGGCCTAGTTGGTGCAGGAAGATGAAAAGGATGCAGATGGGGCAGACATATTTCACCAGAAACAGATAAAGGTGGAAGAAACGTCCCCGCAGCGTTCCCCTGTTGGTGAACTCGTCATGAACTATGCGGTGGGGAACAAACCATCCGATGAAGATACAGGTCAGGAAGCCTACTACTGGCAAGAATATCTGTCCCGTGACGAAGTCGAACCAGTCGAACAGCGTGCTGCCGAAGAAGGTTAAAGCCCCTGTGGCTCCCAAGGACAGAGAGCAGATGGCACCTATGATAGTGGTGGATATCGTCACAATGACTGCCGCTTTCCTGCGCGTGATAACCATCTCTTCCTGGAAAAAGGCCGTAGACACCTCATGTAGCGAGATGAGCGACGTCAGTGCCGCCAACGACAGCAGCGCATAGAACAGCAGCGACACCAAATAGCCCAGGGCAGGCCATTGTCCGAATGCCTGCTGGAACACATTGGGCAGGGTGATGAAAATGAGTGAAGGTCCCGAATCAGGACTTACGCCTACAGAGAAGGCTGCAGGAAAAATCATCAGCCCCGCCAGGATGGCAACAAAGCAGTCTATCACACCTATCTGGATAGCAGACTTCGTGAGGTTCGTACTCTTCGAAAAATAGCTGGCAAAGGTACACAGGCATCCCATGGCAATGGAGAGCGAATAGAACGACTGCCCTAATGCCGACAGGAATACCCTGCTATTGATCATGCTGAAGTCTGGCTGGAACAAGAACTTGATGCCCTCCTTTGCGCCTGGCAGCATGCAAGCCGCCACGACAATGACAACAAGCAGTATGAACAGTGTAGGCATAAGTATCTTCGATGCCCGTTCGATACCATCGCGTACGCCATGCCCCACAATAAGAAAGGTGATGAGCAAGATGATACCCGTCCAGAAGACCGGCCGTACAGGGTCGCTTGAGAACGTTTCAAAATAATGCTGGAAATATTCGGGCGTTCCTTGCATGTGACCTATCAAGGATGCCCAGATGTACTGCAGGCACCAGCCCGAAACCACAGCGTAATAACCTGTAATCAGAAAACCCGTCAGCACCCCCATATATCCTATCACCGACCATGCAGAACCTCCCGACATCTTGCGGAAGGCACGTGCAGTGTTGGCCTGTGCATGGCGCCCGATGATAAATTCGCTAATCATGCAGGGAATACCCAGCAGCAGCACGCACAACACATAAATCAGTATAAATACGGCACCACCGTTTTCTCCGGTCATATAGGGGAAGCGCCACACATTACCCAAGCCCACGGCTGAACCTGCCGTAGCCAGGATAACACCAAGTTTACTACTAAAACTTGCTCTTTCCAGTTTAGCCATATGCACTTTTCTCATAAATCCTTTGCAAAAGTAGTTATTTTTTTCTACTTTTGCACCAAAAAAGAAAGTAAAAATGAAAAATATGCAGCAATTTGGTACTTTTCTTAAGCATTATATAAGAAAGTACCCCTTATCCATCCTCTGTTTTGTCTGCGTATGGGTGCTCTCGCTTACCCCTTTCTTTCCAGAGACGCCGTTAGACAATGTAGCCTTTATTGATAAATGGACCCATCTGGTCATGTATGGCGGGTCATGTCTTGTGCTATGGATAGAGTACCATCGCAGCCACTCCAAGCCCAACTACCGCCGCCTGATGCTTTGGGCATGGCTGATGCCCAGTCTCATGAGCGGGCTCTTAGAACTGCTACAGACCTACTGCACTTCTACCCGCAGCGGCGAATGGCTCGACTTCCTGGCAAATACCACGGGGGTCACCCTTGCAGCCATCATCGGTCTTTGTCTTCATCGGGCCATTCCTTGTAGGGATGATGGCTGAGGTATGAATTGTAGTAGCGGCGATCACCCGTCACCTCCAGCCCTATGAAGAGAGGTTTTTCATAAGGCTCGTCAGGAGCAGAGAGCTCCACTTCGGCCATGACCAGTCCCTGGTTATCGCCATGGAACTCGTCTACTTCAAATGTATGTCTTCCGCTCTTCACCAGATACCGGGTCTTCTCAATGGTCCCTGGCTCACAAATCCGGAAAAGGTTCCGGGCTTCATCAGGGCTGATTTCCTTTTCAAACTCATAACGTGACAGTCCACCGTCTTCGGAAGGTCCCTTGATGGTAAGGAAAGCGCAGTGGCCACGGCTACGGACACGAACAGTCCGTCCATGGCCACTGCAGATGTAACCTTGAAGAATGTGGTCGGATGCATAGGCCAGCCTTTTATAGCTGTCATCCTTGACCAGGAATTTCCTTTCGATCTCTGTTGCCATAGGTCAGAATTGATTGCCGGAAAGTTCTTATGACATCATGTAGAACGTCCAGCAGACATAGATGAGGGCCAGGAGAATGAGACCTCCGAAGATCCAGTTAACAACCTTGCGTCCCTCTTTCTCCTGTTTCTGTGCGTAAGCTTTCTGCTTCGCATTCATTTTTGGTTCTTTATTTGCCATAGCTTTAATGATTTTAATTGATTATAATGTTTATGATTCATTGTCAGCAACGGGGAACTCCATGAGGTAGGCCTTGATAAAACCATCGAGCTTACCGTTCATCACGCCGTCAACGTCGGAGGTCTGGTAGTTGGTACGATGGTCTTTTACCCGCTTGTCATCGAAGACATAGGAGCGTATCTGCGACCCCCACTCTATCTTTTTCTTGCCTGCTTCGATCTTTGCCTGGGCCTCAAGCCGTTTTTTCATGGCACGGTCATAAAGCTGCGACTTGAGCAGCAGCAGCGCTTTTGCCTTGTTCTTGGGTTGATCGCGGGTCTCAGTGTTCTCAATCAGTATCTCTTCTTCCTCGCCTGTGTCAGGATCGGTATACCAATAGCGTAACCGTACGCCCGACTCCACTTTATTGACATTCTGTCCACCTGCTCCACTGCTGCGGAAGGTGTCCCAAGAGAGCTTGGCGGGGTCAACGTAGACTTCGATAGTATCGTCGACGAGTGGTGTGACGAATACAGAAGCAAAGCTGGTCATCCGCTTACCCTGGGCATTGAAGGGACTGACACGAACCAAGCGGTGGACACCATTCTCGCTCTTCAGGTAGCCATAAGCATATTCGCCTCCTTCTATCTCCATGGTGACACTCTTGATACCAGCCTCGTCGCCGTCCTGCAGATTGGAGATGGTAACCTTGTGTCCGTGAGCCTCTGCCCAGCGCTGATACATGCGCATAAGCATCTGTGCCCAATCCTGGCTTTCCGTACCTCCGGCACCGGAATTGATCTTGAGCACACAGTCCATAGGGTCTTCCTTCTGGCGAAGCATGTTTTTCAGTTCCAGATCCTCAATGGCAGCCAGTGCACGCTGGTAGTCATCATCTACCTCCTGCTCTGTCACCATTTCGTCCTTGTAGAAATCAAATGCCAGCTGCAGCTCGTCGGCTAAGGTGCGTACATCCTTATAACCGTCGAGCCACCGCTTGATTTCCTTCACCTTCTTCATCTGTTCCTCGGCGCGCTTGGGGTCTTCCCAGAAGTCGGGTGCCTGGGTACGCAGATCCTCTTCCTCCCACTCCATCTGTTTCTCATCGATCTTCAGGTAGTGGCGTAGTTTGTCGGCGCGATCGAGAATGTCTTTCAGCTGGTCTTGGGTAATCATGATTCAAGTGAGAAGTCTTCCTTGCCTACTCCGCAAATGGGACAAACCCAGTCTTCAGGAATGTCTTCAAAGGCGGTGCCTGCTGCGATGCCGCTATCGGGATCGCCTACTTCAGGGTCGTATACGTAACCGCATACATTGCATACATACTTTTCCATAAACTGATAAAGTGTTAAGAGGTTAATAAAAATAAACTAATGATGACTGATGATTTCTTCTACCCGTCTGACGATGCGGTCAGGGGGAATGGAGCAGAGACAGGCATAGTCGCCTCTATGACAGGGACGATTGCCGTAGACGCTACAGGGACGGCAGTCAAGGTGATCGGCTTGAATGGCATTCTCCTGTGGTTGGTTATATCCCATGAAGCCGGCATAGGGATGGGTAGCCCCCCAGATGCTCACCACGGGCGTGGCCGTGAGCGAGGCTAAGTGCATGTTGGCTGAATCCATGGAAATCATTACGTCCAAATGACTCATGAGGATAAGTTCCTGATGGAGGTTCTCTAACTGCAGACTGGTGTCGAGGCAGCGTGGCAGAGTACGGCACCATTCGGCGAAGAGCTGAGTCTCTTTCCTTCCGCGTCCGAAGAAGAAGAAACGGGCCTTGGGATATTTCTGCGATAGCTGCTCTACGACCTGCCTCATGGAATGGAGCGGATAGACCTTTCCTTTGTGAGCTGCCATAGGGGCAACGCCTATCCACTGTTCAAAGTTCTTTTTAGGACCTATAGAGGCGGGAAGTAAGTTCAGGTTACCTTTCTCTTCAGGAAAAATAGAGTGGAAGTTGGGAGTGAAGGGGTATCCAAGACGTGCCAGGACTTCGGAATAGTTCTGGAAGACTGTAGGCAATGGTTCGCGTACCTTATTATTATTAGAAATAAGAGCCCGCTTGTCGTGGCGATGCTTGTTGACATGCTCAACGCGGTAGCGTCCGAGGTTAAAGCGCATTCGAAGGTATTCAGAGCGGAGAACGTTGTGAAGGTCGGCCACCTTGGTGAACTGCTTGGCTACTAGACGCCTATAGAGACTGTTGAGGCCTTTCACCCCATGATACTCGTCATTCAGGTCGGCAGCCATAAAGTCAACATTGGGTGCCAGGTCTGCAAAGAGAGGACGGGCAAAGGGACGACTCAGCACGGTGAAACGCACTTGTGGGTACTGGGTGGCAACACTATAGACCACAGGCACCATCATGGCCACGTCTCCCATCGCCGAGAAGCGGATAATCAGTACATGCTCCTTCCTCATCTTCTAATTCCCTTTAACGTTCAGCCTTTTCTATTTCTTGTAAAGAACAGGATTGGTGGCGGGGTCATTATACATCTTCATCTGCCTGTACACTTTCATGTACTTCCTGCCCTGCTCAATGTCATCTAACAGCTGGTCTATGGCAGTAGAGAGGTCTACCTGCTGCTCAAGCAGTACATTGAGTTTCATACGGCATTTCTGACGATGTTCCTCAGAAGCATCTTCACGATCTACCTGTTCCTGCATGTGATAGATCTTCAGCGCCAGAATGGACAGACGGTCTACCGCCCATGCAGGGCTCTCGGTGTTAAGCCTTGCATCGGGTAGCGGAGTAACGTTGCTATAGTACTGGCGGAAGTAAGAGTCTATTTCCTCTACCAAGTCAGTTCGGTCCTGATTGGAGTGGTCTATGCGACGTTTCAGCGCAAGTGCCTCCACAGGGTCAATGTGAGGATCACGGATAATGTCTTCATAATGCCACTGAACAGTGTCAATCCAGCACTTCAGATAAAGTTGATATTCGATAGAATCACGATCGTATGGATTGTGAATAGGCGTGTCGACATTGTCAGTCAGGTGATAGTCTTTGATGGCCTGAATGAAGATTTTGTTTGCTTGTTCAGTAAATGACATTTTGTTGATTCTATGATAATATTATTCTTTCGAACTGCAAAACTACAGAATCTTTTCGAAATGTGCAACTAAAAGCAGATATTTTCAGTATAATTTGCATAATTGTTGTAGCGTTTACACCCAAAGAGGGTGGTTTTTTTGCACAATCACCCCTACTTTGTGCAAAAGAAAGTGAGTTTTTCTTCAAAATATTTGCGTAAGTGAAAGAAAATGTGTTACTTTGCACCCGCTAAGGCGAAAAGATGGGCTGTCGGCTATCGAAATCGTTCGTTCAGACAGCTATTTTCAAGATAATGAATCATCAATTATTAACATTTTAAAAGTATTAGAATTATGTCAGAAATTGAAAGCAAAGTAAAGGCAATTATCGTAGACAAGCTTGGTGTTGACGAGGCTGAAGTAAAGCCCGAAGCAAGTTTCACAAACGATTTAGGTGCAGATTCACTCGATACCGTTGAGCTGATCATGGAGTTTGAGAAGGAATTTGGTATCTCTATCCCCGATGATAAGGCTGAGAAGATTGGCACCGTTGCCGATGCTATTACCTATATTGAGGAGAACGCAAAATAAAGTAAAAAGTAAGAGTGAAGAGTGAAAAATTTGCTGCCGCCTTGTATTTCACTTTGGTGAGCGGTAGCAAGTTTTTCACTCTTTTTTTCTTACTATTCCTTTAATCATAGAAATATGGAACTGAAAAGAGTTGTTGTAACTGGTCTGGGAGCCGTTACTCCTGTCGGGAATACTCCTGATGAGATGTGGAAGAACCTTCTCAACGGAGTAAGCGGTGCAGCACCTATTACAAGCTTCGATGCCTCCTTGTTCAAAACCCAGTTTGCATGCGAGGTAAAGAACCTAAATGTGAATGATTACCTCGACCGCAAAGAGGCTCGCAAGATGGACCGATACACGCAGCTGGCACTTATTGCAGCCAAACAGGCAGTGGAGGACAGCCAGATGGACCTGGAGCAAGTTGACAAGAACCGCATCGGTGTTGTCTACGGAGTAGGTATCGGTGGCATCAAAACCTTCGAGGATGAAGTGAGTTACTATGGTCAGCATATTGCCGACGGTCCGAAGTTCAACCCCTTCTTCATACCAAAGATGATTGCTGACATAGCAGCAGGACAGATTTCCATCATGTATGGATTCCACGGTCCCAACTATATCACAGCAAGTGCCTGTGCATCGTCCTCGAACGCACTGGCCGATGCCTTCAACCTTATCCGTCTGGGTAAGGCCAATGCCATCCTGGCAGGTGGTGCCGAGGCAGCCATTTGTGCCTGTGGCGTTGGCGGGTTCAACGCCATGAAGGCTCTCTCCACACGCAATGACGAGCCCGAGAAGGCCAGCCGTCCCTTCAGTGCCAGCCGTGACGGATTCGTCATGGCAGAAGGTGCCGGCTGTCTTATCCTAGAGGAGCTTGAGCATGCCAAGGCTCGTGGTGCCAAGATCTATGCAGAGATGGTGGGTGCCGGCATGAGTGCCGATGCCTATCACATCACAGCCTCTCATCCTGAGGGCCTGGGTGCAAAGCTGGTGATGCAGAGCGCATTGGAAGATGCAGAGATGAATCCTGAGGACATTGACTACATCAATGTGCACGGCACATCAACCCATGTGGGTGACATCTCCGAGGCCAAGGCCATCAAGGATGTGTTTGGCGATGCTGCATTCAAGTTGAACATCTCAAGCACGAAGTCAATGACAGGTCACCTGCTTGGTGCTGCTGGTGCCATCGAGGCTATGGTTACCGTTTTGGCCGTCAAGAACGATGCCGTTCCACCCACCATTAACCATGAGGAGGGTGACGATGACCCAGAGATAGACTATAACTTGAATTTCACTTTCAACAAGGCACAGAAGCGCACCGTACGTGCCGCCCTGAGCAATACGTTCGGCTTTGGCGGACACAATGCATGCGTTGTGTTCAAGAAATATGTTTAATGTAAAGAGTGAAGAGTAAATCTACAATTTGCTGCCGCCGTACTTTCAGCAGATGGGGGATGGCGGCAGCAATTTGTTTGCTCTCAACCCTTTATTCCTGCCTTAAGAAATGCTTATGAATCTCAGAAATATCATAGACCGCCTACGGCTTCCATTCCAGGACGAAAAGGAACTCCGTACCTCCCTCTACGAGATGATGGGCTTTTATCCGCACGACATTTCCCATTACAAGCTGGCACTGAGCCACAAGAGCGTAGGACGGCGCAACGAAAAGGGAAAGCCGCTGAACAATGAACGGCTGGAATTCTTAGGCGATGCCATGCTCGATGCATCCGTTGGCTACATTGTTTACCGACACTTCAGCGGTAAGCGCGAGGGCTTCCTCACCAATACCCGCTCGAAGCTAGTCTCACGCGACACCCTTGGCAAGTTGGCAGAGGAAATGGGGCTCACACGACTCATTCTCTCTTCTGGACAGTCTAATTCTCACAACAGCTATATGGCTGGCAACGCCTTTGAGGCACTTGTCGGGGCCATCTATCTTGACCAAGGCTATAATGCCGTCATGCGCTTCATGGAGAAACGGATCCTGACCAAGATGATCAATATTGACAAGGTGGCCTTCAAGGAGGTGAACTTCAAGTCCAAGCTGCTGGAGTGGAGCCAGCGTAACCGGGTAAAACTGGAATACAAGATGGTGAGACAGGGCAAGGACAAAGAAACAGGCTCGCCAGTGTTCCGCTACTGCGTGATGCTAGAAGGTGTAGATGGAGAACAGGGTGAAGGTTTCTCAAAGAAAGAAGCCCAGCAGTTGGCGTCAGAGGCTACACTGAAGCGCCTCAAACGCGAACCGCAGTTCATCGATGCCATCTTTGCAGCAAAGTCTGATCGCACCAAAATGGAGGAAGAACCTTCTATGGCTGTTCCCAACATATCCGAGGGAGGCCAGGCCGAAGACTTTATCATTGCCAACTCAAAGGAGAACAAACCGGAAGAACGCGTCAAGAAAGAACAGCCGCGCCGGAAGAACACGGCCGAAGCGGCGCTGGAAGAAATAGAAACCGACGATTTCGACTTGTCAGACATCACTGCCAATCCTCAGGAGAAAAGCCGCGAGGAAATCATAGCCGAAGCCGAGGCTGCAGCCTTTTCAAAAACCGAAAACAACAATGAATAAGCACAGACTATTAACAGCCGTCCTGCTGACCCTCATGGTGGCAGGTTCACAGGCAAAAGTAAGGTTGCCCCACTTGGTTGGCGACAACATGGTGTTACAACAGCAGACAGAGGCGCGCCTCTGGGGATGGGCCAAGCCCAAGGCCACAGTGACAGTCACCCCTTCATGGGGTCAGGCCGTCACCGCGAAAGCCGATAAGGACGGGCGGTGGCTGGTAAAGGTCCTGACACCGAAGGCATCCTACACCCCGCTGTCGCTGACATTCGATGACGGCGAGGGAAGTGTCAGCATCAAGAATGTTGTTAGCGGCGAGGTATGGGTCTGTGCCGGACAGTCAAACATGGAAATGCCTGTGAAGGGTTTCTGGGGCTGCCCTGTAGAAGACTACAACCAGGTAGTGATTGATGCCAAGAACCACAAAGGTGTGCGCTCAGTAAAAATTCCCAGCATCATGCGTATGGAACCTCAGGACGATGCCCAGTGCGAGTGGCGTGAGTGTTCTCCACAGACGGTGAGCGAGTTCTCTGCCACTGGCTATTTCTTTGCCCGTACTGTGCACAGTGCCCTGGACATCCCCATTGGAATCATTGAGGCCAACAAGGGTGGCAGCCGTGTGGAAAGCTGGCTGACAAAGGAGAACCTCCAGAAGTACACCAACGAGCCTACAGACACTGCCGGCATTGTGGCCTTCAAACCTGATCAGGACTATCTGCGCGGACTGCTTTGGGGCAACGGCACGTTCAATCCCATCCTCAACTTCACCGTTAAAGGTATTCTGTTTTATCAGGGCTGCTCCAACATCGGAGATCCCGGTAATCAGTACTCTGAACGGTTGAAACTGCTGGTAGAGCAGTGGCGTTCACAGTTCGGGCTGGGGGAAATACCTTTCTATTTCGTAGAGATAGCCCCTTATCACTACGATGATGTCAACGGAACAAACGGCTCGCTGATACGCGAACAGCAGTTCCGTGCCTCACAGATCATCCCCAACAGCTCGCTGGTATGCACCAATGATTTGGTCTATCCCTATGAGACCACACAGATTCATCCTGCTCAGAAACGACAGGTGGGTGAACGTCTGGCTTATACAGCACTGAACCGCGACTATGGCTTTGAACAGGTGCTCTACAAGAGCTCGTCATACAAAGACATGGCCATCAAGGGCGATGCCATCTATATACATCTGCAGGACAACTATCATGCCGATGCTCCTTTCGAAATGATTCAGGGCTTCGAGATAGCCGGCGAGGACAAAGTGTTCCACCCTGCCAAGGCTCAGCATTTCTGGCAACCTGGAGGCGGTTATTGGGACGAAGCCATCGTCATCAACAGCCCTGAGGTCAAGAATCCTGTGGCAGTACGCTATTGCTTCCGCAATTTCCAAATCGGAAACGTGAAGAACGGAGCCAATCTCCCGCTCTTCCCCTTCCGCACAGACAACTGGTGAGAATGAGCCACCCTTTAGAACGTTTCCGTTTCTGCCCAGTGTGCGGTAGCAGCCACTGGGCAGAACACAATGTGAAGAGCAAGCAGTGCAGCGACTGCGGCTTCACCTATTACGCCAACCCCTCTTCGGCCACCGCAGCCTTCATACTTCGTCCTGCCATTGACGGTTCTGGCGAGGAACTGCTCGTGGTTCGTCGCGGCAAGGAGCCTGCCAAAGGCACACTTGACCTGCCTGGCGGCTTCGTCGACATGGACGAGACGGGTGAGGAAGGCATCATACGGGAAATACGTGAAGAGACAGGGCTAGAGGTGCCTGCCGTGGTATATCTTTTCTCAATTCCTAACCTCTATATGTATTCGGGAATGGAGATACATACCCTCGACATGTTCTATGAAGTGCATGTAGAGGCAGGGTCAGAGGCACATGCTGCCGATGACGCCGCCGACAGTCTGTGGATTCCCCTTTCCCGCGTACGTGCAGAGCTTTTCGGACTGCACAGCATCAGCCAGGCCGTAAGAAAGTTCACAGCATCGGTTCCTACGGCCGTATAACGTCATTCAGCAAGAATGACTATACAGCGCTGTAACCAGTGGTAGCAATGGTGCGGATGACATCCTTGATACCAAGCTCATCATAGCCGTTCTGTTCCAGCTGCTGTTGGTTCTTGTCCAATACAGCCTGCTCTTCTTCGTTGTTGGTGTACTGAAAACCCTTGTCCTTCAATACAGCTATAGCCCACCCCACCAGGGCGACTACTACCAATGCTACAATACCAATAATTGTTGTCATATCTGCAAAATCTTATTTTAATGTCTGTTTCTGTCCGCAAAGGTACAGAAAAAAAGTGAAACCCGAATCGTGAAAGGCGAAAAAGTTTCCATCCCCTTATATTTTCCCCTCTCCCAATTGTCAATTCTCAATTCTAACCAAGTACTCACCGCCAGCCACTGTCGGCAGGTCGTAGAGGAAAGTCTTGCGAAGGACAGGCTTGGCAGGCGCAGTTTCAGGACTGATGACCGGTGCCGGGGTAGGGGTTACCACACATGCAGAGTTAGGGTTTTCGCCTTTGGCCTTCTTCAGTCCACGTGCTGACACAGGCCAGAGGGTGCGCAGACGGCAAATGCCACCATGGTTGGAGCGGATGACAGCCTGCGAGAGCCTCCCATCCTTCCACGTCATATCTACCTCGAAGCCGCCACGTGCCATGAGGCCTCTGATGCTGCCATTCTTCCAGGCACTGGGCAAGGCAGGCAGCAGATAGACAAAACCGTCGTGACTTTGAAGCAGCATCTCGGCTATGCCGGCGGTACATCCGAAGTTGCCGTCAATCTGGAACGGTGGATGAGCATCAAACATATTAGGATACGTACCGCCCTTCTGCTTGGTGGTACCAAAGATGAGGAAAGTGTCGGCAGTCAGCGTCAACTGGTCCTGAATGAGCTTGTAGGCATGTTCCCCGTCGAGAAGCCGCGCCCAGGCACAGACCTTCCACCCCATACTCCATCCCGTACTGACGTCACCGCGAGCCTCCAGCGAAGTACGGGCAGCACAGAACAGTTCGGGTGTGCGGTAAGGCGAAATCTGGTTCGATGGGAAGAGCCCGTAGAGGTGGGAGAAGTGACGATGGTCATCCTTCGGATCGTCCAAATCATCGAGCCACTCCTGCAGTTGTCCCCAGCGGCCTATCTGCATGGGAGCAAGCTGAGAGAGCTGGTCATGGACCATCGGAAGCAGAGGGTCCGATACCCCCAATATCTTTGCAGCTTCCAGCACATTGTTGTAGAGTTCCGTCAGCAGCTGGTTATCCATTGTCACTCCTGCATCAAGCGGCGAAGGGCGTCCCTTTCCACCATGCTCGGGAGACTCTCCCGGACAGATGACGAGCCAGTCCTTCGTAGGATGTCTGACGAGGATCTGTGAATAGAACCGGGCGGCATCAAGCATCATGGGGAAACACTCGCGAAGGAAAGCCACGTCACGCGTATAGAGCCAGTGCTCCCACAGGTGACGGCAGAGCCAAGCCGAGCCCATAGGCCACAATCCTGTCGGCGAACGGTCCACGGGACCAGTAATGCGCCACTGGTCTGTATTGTGGTGCAATACCCATCCGTCAGCACCGTACATGTCGCGCGCCGTCTCTCTGCCTTTCTCGCTGACCTCACGGATGAGCTTGAACAATGGGCCGTTCAGCTCGGTGAGGTTGCAGACCTCCGAAGGCCAGTAGTTCATCTCCAGATTGATGTTCGTGGTGTATTTCGAGTCCCACGAGGGAAACATTTTCTCGTTCCATAGTCCCTGCAGGTTGGCAGGGTTCATGTTGCCGGGCTGAGAGGAACAGATGAGCAGGTAGCGCCCGAATTGAAAGTAAGTAGCTATGAGGTAGTTGTCGGGATGGGTCTTAAAGCGGCTGATGCGCTCAGAAGTGGGCACACGGGGATAAAGATCTTCGCCCAGGTCAAGGCTCACACGGGCATAGTACTTCTGATAGAGCTGTTCGTGGCGCGACTTCAATGCGTCATATCCAAGAGCTGTTGCCTGCTCAAGACGTTGGCGTGCCTGTGATTCCTCGTCGCCAGTGATGTCCTTATAGCTGACAACGTTCGTGCCTACGGTGACGTAGAGAGTTGCCTCGTCTGCATCTGTCACCGACACCTGCCCGTCGGCCTGGCTCACGTGTCCGCCTTTGGCCTGTGCCGTCAGCAGCCCCATGAATCTCACCTTGCCTTTCAGGTTTTCATGCTTGGCACTGACACCGTGGAGGTAGGAGTAGTTACCGGGAGTCAGACTCCCTGTGAGCACATCACTGTGGGGCGTAGTCATGGAGGCGGTAAATGATATCCTGCCGGGCTTAGAAGCCGTCAGGTGAACAGCAATGACCTCGCTGCCCAAGGGAGCCAAAGTCTCACGTTCATATTGCACCCCATCCACCATATAGCGCACTACGCTCCTTGCATGTTCCAGGTCCAGCATCCGTTCATAGCGAGTATAGGCCGTGTGGCCTGGCATGGCAATGAAAAGCTCTCCAAAAGGCTGAAAAGGCATACCCATATTCTGACCAGCCCCCATGGGCATCACCTTCTCATTGGCCAGTTGCTGTGCTTCCTCGTACTTGCCATCGAAGATGAGCTGTCGCACTTTCGGCAGGTACTCCTTGGCATCGGGATTCAACACTTGATTGGGCTGTCCTGCCCAGATAGTCTCCTCGTTCAACTGGATATGTTCCACTGCAGGCGTACCGAACACCATGCCGCCCATCACGCCGTTACCTATAGGCAGAGCCTGCGTCCAAGTTGCAGCGGGACGGTCATACCATAGTCTGTACTCCCGTGCCTGTGCTGGCAGACTCAGCAGCACAGTTGCAACGGCAGTGACCACCCATGTTATCTTCGTTTTCATCGTCAGATTTGTTTTAGTTATACTTCACTCTTTTATATAACTAACCTTTGCAAGGTGTTATAAAAACATCCCTGCTTTCGGCCAGCCGAAAAGTTAGCTGCAAAGGTACGAATAAGCGAGCGAAATGCAAAAGGAAAAATGGTTTTTCTTTTCATTTTCTAACTGCACAGGTCTCGTTGTTGCTTTTAGGAAGGTATAGTACAATCCTTGGTTGTCATGTTATTTCTTGACTTCGGCAGTTTTATCATTTCAGTGAGGTTAACCTTCTTGAAACCACTATATTATTCCCTTGACTGCATGGAGAATAATGGTGTCAGGCTCTGGCAAGCGGCTTGGTATTAAGCGAAAAGTAGCTGGTATATGCACTTCCGATTCCATTAGATGTCATTGTCTTGCGAAGAGTAGGCAGATGATGCTTCAAATGCATCTGAATCATGCTAAAGATGGCATGACGTATTATGCCGCTAGAGTGGTATAGACGTGTGCGGGCATAGTGAGCGTGGAACTCGCAAAAGCTGAAAGATGGTAAAGGTGAGGTCGCAGGAGTTTCATTCAATCAAGCAAAATGTCCGATGCAAAGAGAGACCTGTATTAAAAAAACTGAAATGTTTGAGGTGTTTGAATAAGTATGCACAAAACTTTGTACTTTTGCATGAAGTAATCACTATTAATTGTAAATGAAGATGATTTTTAAGAATCTATTGTTCTTGTCAATATTGCTATTACAGTGTCTGTCATCCCATGCAGAGAATATGGACAGTGTTACTGTGGGCCTTACCTTAGACAGCACGGCGGTCATGGCAGAGCGTCAGTCTTTCGGACGCCGCATAGAAGGTGCAATTCTTTCATCGGATCTTGACTATTTGCTGCTGAAGTTCCGCGAGACCACCAAAAGCGGGAAATGGCTGCAGTTCAAAGGTGAGATTGGAGCATTCAGTATCAAGGATTCCAAACTACTATGGACTTACCCGTTTAATTACGGCAATTCATCGGTATATTGCACCAAGGGAGGAGTGGCCATTTCTAAGGGGAATAAGTTTGTTATGTTAGATGCGCAGACAGGTGAGGTGCGATGGCAGGGAAAGTTCTTCCCTGTTCAGTTTGACGACTCGACCCATGTGGTCCTTGGCTATGCTGGTCCCCGCTCCAGTAAGTTGAGAGGCTATGACATGACAACGGGACAACTGCTGTGGACTACCAGCATGCCACACGACAAGAACTGGGGATGGAACCAAGTGATACGCGAGGACTCTGTCCACTGGATAATTGTTGCAGACAATCTGAACCGCCTGAATATCCGTACTGGGGAGGTCTGTGCCTACGATGCCAAGACGGGCGTTACTGATGTGAAGGGTGTCCTGCTGCAGGGGCTGGTCATGACGGGTGCTGCCGTAGCCGGTACGTTGGCAACGGGTACAGCCGTCTATCCGGTGGGGGCTGTAGGCCCGAATGTGATCAACCAACTCCATTCCAATGTGGTGCTGGACGACTCGCTCTATTTCTTTGCTGACCGTGAACGGGTGGCCTGCCTTAATCCTTCCATGAAAACGGTTTGGAGCTATGAGTTCCCATCGAAGACCTCGGCATTCTCCCGGCTGGTCTGTAACGACAGTACTCTTTACATGTTCAATCTGGGCTTTGGCATGAAGAACGGGCGGCAGCTCACAAAGATGGGACGTCCGTTTATTGCTGCCTTTGACAAGCGCACGGGTGCTTGCCATTTCATGAACATGCTGAGTTTGAAGAAAGATATAGTGGAGGATGTCGTGCTCAGCCCTGACGGTGCCTTCATGCTTTTTGATGACGGTCTGGCCTATAAGCATGAGCTTGACGATTCCACGGTCACAGTATCACCATGGGATGTGAAGAAGCATCGCCTGTTAAGGAGTATTATCACGCAACCTGTATATACATATTTTAATATGAAGAATATGTTTGATGTGATAGCCTCGGACGGTACCTTCTTTCCTGTGATGACGGAACGTGGCGATATCTTTATGGTAGACAAGGAACTGAGGATTTCTGACAGCTACCCTTCCCATTCGCTTTACTGGCCTCTTTGTGTGGTGGGCGACCGTATGTGCATCTATTCACCCAATAGTCTAAGTCAGGATGTGTGGCTGGTGTCTCCGCAAGGTGTGCCGGAAATACAGATGACGGTACCTATCCGCGGAATAGGGGTTGCAGGCGGGAAACTGTTTCTGCTCAATGATGATTATCTGTATTCGTGTTTCTGAAGCGATTGCCTGAAACAAAGTTCCGCTGCCACTCTCGCGAGTAACAGCGGAAACAAGCCTATGTTTAACTAAAAATCCTTTTTCTCTTAAAAGAAATTTTCAGCCCAATAGGACTAAAAATTCGAAAGTTTAAATGGATGTCTCACGACGGCCACCTGTTATCCGCAGTTGAAAACTTTCTATTACCAATAACTAAAAACCTAAAACTATAAATATTACTACTAACCTAAAACAATCTATTTTATTGTGTCTCAAAGATCTTCTTCATCCGCATCACTTGCGGCCTTGTATCTTTTTGACGATGCAAAGGTACGAAGGTTTAATCAATCTTCCAAAAAATTCTATGGAAAAAGTGTACACTATACCATCATTCTTGACATAAATCAATCATTTGTGTGCGAAAACAATCGCTTAGCCACTTTTCGGACTGTTTTTTGTAATTATCTGTCAGTCCGATGAGTACAATCAGATTTTCTTGTGGTCTTTAGTATAAAGAGTCTACTATCAAGAGTCAAAAGAAAACGCGTTTTTATTTTAGTACAATGAAGAAGAAAATACCGGCAATCGCCATTACGTTGCTACTGACAGCAACGGCAACACGTGCACAGTATCCGCAACTGACGGATGAGGCAACTAAACTGATTAACAAACTGGAGAGCCAATGGAAGGCGCACAGTGACTCGGCGTGGGAGGCAGCCTTCCCCGTTGTGGTGAAAGAGGCCAAGGAGGGCAGGCCTTATGTGCCCTGGGCTTCGCGACCCTATGACCTGCGGCAAGCCAAGATTCCTGCATTCCCTGGAGCTGAGGGTGGCGGCATGTATACATTCGGCGGCCGTGGCGGCAAGGTGCTTACCGTAACCAATCTCAATGATGACGGCCCGGGGTCGTTCCGCTGGGCCTGTGAACAAGGTGGCGCAAGGATCGTGGTGTTCAACGTTTCGGGCATTATCCGCCTGAAGTCCCCCATTAATGTCCGCGCACCATATATTACCATAGCAGGACAGACAGCACCGGGAAGCGGTGTGATCATTGCAGGCGAATCGTTCCAAGTGGACACCCATGACGTCATTGTGAGGCATATGCGTTTCCGCCGTGGCGAGACCCTTGTCTGGCACCGAGAGGATTCTTTCGGCGGGAACCCTGTTGGTAACATCATGATTGACCACTGTTCGTGTGAATGGGGATTGGACGAGAATATCTCATTCTACCGCCACATGTTCGACCTGAAGGACGGTAAGGAGAAACGCAAGTCGCCCACGGTGAATGTGACCATCCAGAATACCATCTCGGCAAAGGCCCTTGACACGTGGAATCACTCCTTCGGTTCTACTATCGGTGGCGAGAACACGACCTTCATGCGTAACTTGTGGGCAGACAACACGGGGCGCAATCCTTCCATAGGCTGGGGTGGCGTGTTCAACTTCATCAACAATATTGTCTACAACTGGGTGCACCGCACAGCCGATGGCGGCGAGTACTCCACTATGTCGAACTTCATCAACAACTATTACAAGCCCGGCCCTCTGACACCGAAAACAACAGCCGTAGGCCATCGTATTGTGAAAAGCGAAAGCCGCTCACAGGGGCTGTTCCCCTTCAAGCAGTACGGTCGTGTCTATGCCAGCGGCAACATCATGGAGGGCTATCCTGAGATTACGAAAGACAACTGGAAAGGTGGCATACAGATAGCCGACAAGGACGGTGACATAGACGAGACGGAACTGGCGCTGATGCGTTCGGACGAGCCGTTCACAATGGCGCCCATCACCATTATGGAAACGAAGGCTGCCTTTGACTGGGTGCTCACGCATGCCGGTGCTACAGTGCCCTGCCGCGACATTGTGGACAGCCGCATCTGTGAAGAGGTTAGGACAGGAAAGGCCTACTTTGTGGAGGACTATGAGAAGAAGGTGAAGAACAATCCCTATGGCGACATGTGGGGACTGCACAAGAAATCGATGAACGAGGAGGGTTTCTTCAAATACCGCCGTCTAGGGAACGACTCCTACAAGCAGGGCATTATTACTGACCCGCGTCAGATGGGCGGATATCCGGAGTATGGCGACTGGAAGCCCTATGTGGATACTGACAGCGATGGTATGCCTGACGCATGGGAGAAGGCAAACGGTCTGAATCCCAATGATCCTTCGGATGCTGTAAAGGACTGCAATGGCGACGGATACACGAACATCGAGAAGTATATCAATGCCATTCCTACCAATGTGAAGGTGGACTGGCACAACCCGGAGAACAATTACGATACACTTGAAGCCAAAGGGCGACTGAACTAATGAAGAAGACTCTGTTAACGCTTTTCCTCCTTTGGGGGATCTTAATCACTATGATGGCCGCTGATGCTTCGTCGATGAAGTGGAGCGACATCTGTTCGGGGAGAATGGAAGCTGCATGGTATGGCAGTGCCGAGGCGCAGCAGATAGCCGACGTAGTGCTGTATGTGCAGAAGACTAACGGCGGTTGGATGAAGAACGACCAACTGCATAAGCTGACAGAGAACGAGAAGAAAGCACTCTACAATGCACGCAGCGAACACTCCTGTCTGGACAACGGTGCTACGACGATGGAGATGCGCTTCCTGGCAAAGGTTTGGCAAAAGACGAAGGTGGAGAAATACAGGACTTCTTTCCTAAAAGCCTTGAACATGATCTTCAAGTCGGAGAAGGGCTGCGGAGGGTGGTCTCAGTACTGGCCACTGTCGGGCAATGGCAGCTATCAGGACTATATCACGTTCAACGATGACCTGATGACCAATGTGATGCGCCTGCTGCAGGAGATTGGTTCCGGCAAGGGGGACTTTGCTGATATGACCGATGAAGCCACCCGCCAGCATTGCATGCAGGCCGTACAGAGGGCAATAGAAGTGATTATCAAGTGTCAGGTGGACGATAACGGCACACCTGCCGCGTGGTGCGCCCAGCACGACACAACGACTTTCCTGCCTGCAGAGGGACGCCCCCATGAGCTGCCTTCCATCAGTGGCAGCGAGTCGGCCAGCCTGCTGTCTTATCTGATGACGATTGAGAAGCCTTCGAAGGAGTTACAGCAGACCATTCATACCGCTGTGGCGTGGCTTGATGCGCACAAGATTCCTAATAAGGCGGTGGAAGACTTCACCAATGCCAAAGGCGAGAAAGACCGCCACGTCATTGACAAGGAAGGCAGCGCTGTCTGGGGACGTTTCATACAGCTGGGAGGTGCCTGTGCTGAAAAGACCTACAAAGCATTCTTCAACAAGCTGAGGAACCGAGGCAAGTCGCGCTCCTATTCCACAGGTGGCAAGACCTATACCTATACTGAATACGAGATTGCCACGAAATCCTATCAACCCGACAGAGCCTACCAGCCTATCTTTGCCATTTATGACAACAATCTGGCACATCTTTTCTACCGGTTCATGTATAGCTTTGAAGATACTCCAGATACCACCGATTGGAAGGGATGTCCCGTACTGACATCGCTCAACGCCGAGCGTCGCACCAGCTACCAGTTCATGGGCAGCTGGCCGCTTAACGTCATCAAATCAGAGTACCCCTCCTGGAAGCAGCGATTGGAGTCACTGGACGAGGCAGAGGGATATACCACAACGGACCTGTCGGTATCCACCTATACCACCAGCGACCCTACGACCACCTATCTATTTGATGGCGGGGTGTCGGTCTCGAATGCAAGTGGAAAAGGATATGCCACAGGAAAGTCGAACACCGTGAAGTATTCTGCTAACGTTGAGTATACTATTCAGTTACCTGCGGGCATGAAGGTGGAAAAAGTGAAATTCTACGGTTACGACAACTATGACGCTGATGCCTACATCAGCCGTTTCAACGGCACGACCTTCGGCAGTACCGACTATGTTTTTCCTGCCAAGGACAGTAGCGGCAATATGACCTATGTGTCGCACACCCTTGATGCTTCTTCAGTACCGGCAGGGGGACATTTCTCCTTCACACTCGGAGCCAAGCAGTGCTGCCTCATCATCACGCTCTTCCAGAAGGGTGAGACGAGCGGTATCTGTTCTCCGCTTACCATCCGCCATCACTCGTCCAATAGGAAATGGATGGATCATGGTCGACTGCTGATTCACAGAAACGGGAACACTTATAACATGGCGGGCATTGAAGAATAGGATAGATTCCATGAAATTCTTTGCAAGTATTGCGACATGATGCCAAACGAAGAGATTGCTCGGTGACAAAGGAGAGACTTTGCTTGCAAAAGAACTTCGTTAACTTCGATAACTTCCGAAACAGAAAAATACATAAAACAGAAATATGACAAACAAAGAATTGACTCTGATAGCAGAGAAGAACAGAAAACGACTCGTAGAAGTAGTTTATGCCGCCAAGGCCGGTCACATTGGCGGCGATCTGTCATGCCTGAACGTGATGACAGCCCTTTATTTCAGCGTCATGAAGAATCTGGACTCTGCTAACCCGAAGGCTGCAGATCGTGACCGCTTCGTGCTTTCGAAGGGACACTGTGTGGAGGCGTTGTATGTCACTTTAGAGGCCAAAGGATTTCTGAAGCCTGAAGTGCTGGACACCCTCGGGCAGTATGGCAGCATACTCAGCGGGCATCCAACTATTGAGGTGCCCGGCATAGAGGTGAACAGCGGAGCCTTGGGCCATGGGCTGAGCATTGGCATTGGTATGGCGATTGCAGCGAAGATGGACAAGAAGGCATGGAGGACCTATGTGTTGATGGGCGATGGCGAGCAGGGAGAAGGCTCCATCTATGAGGCTGCGATGGCTGGCCACAAATACCAGTTGGACAATCTCGTTGCCATCATCGACCGCAACCACCTGCAGATCAGTGGTGACACGGAGAATGTGATGCCTATCGACAGCATCGCTGAGCGATGGGGTGCCTTCGGATGGGATGTCGTCAGCATGAATGGAGACTCGATGGAAGACATCGTGAAGACCTTCCATACGATAGACTATACCAACAAGAAGCCACACCTAATCATCTCGGAGACCACAAAGGGCAAGGGTGTGAGTTTCATGGAGGGCATTGCCAAATGGCATCATGGCGTTCTCAATGAGGAGCAGTGTAAGGCTGCTGTGGCAGAAATAGAAAACCGGATCAAGAGTTTACAATAAACATAAAAGTATGATAGCTTGTAGAAAACAGTTTACTGACACGTTGTTGGAGTTAGCACGTGAGGACAAGGATATTATAGCCGTAACGACAGACGCACGTGGTTCAGTCACTTTAGGCGACTATGCAAATGCGCTACCGGAACAGTTCGTGGAATGCGGCATTGCCGAGCAGGATGCCGTGGGCATTTCTGCCGGACTGGCACATTCCGGAAAGAAAGTGTTCTGCTGCGGTCCTGCCTGCTTCTACGTGGCGCGAAGCCTGGAACAGGTGAAAGTGGACCTGGCCTATTCCGAGAACCCCGTCACGATCCTTGGCGTTTCGGGTGGTGTGGCGTACGGAGCACTTGGAGCCACTCATCATTCGCTTCACGACATTGCTGTGCTCCGCACTTTCCCTGGCATGACCGTCTGTCTGCCCTCTGACTGGCGCGTTACGAAAAAGTTGGTGAAGTTACTCGTTGATTTCCAAAAACCATGCTATGTCCGTGTGGGACGTGCTGCCGTGCCCGATGTCTATGAGAACGATGACTTCGCATTTGAGGTGGGCAAAGCCATCACCGTCCTTGACGGAAGCGACGTGACGATTGTCGCCACCGGAGAGACCGTTTACCACGCCTGGCAGGCAGGTCTGCAGTTGCAGCAGCAGGGTATCTCTGCACGGGTGCTCGACTGCTCGTGGCTGAAACCATTTGACGAAGAGGCTATCCGTAAGGCTGCCAGTGAAACAGGACGCATAGTCACCGTAGAAGAACACAGCCGTTTTGGCGGCCTTGGCGCCATGGTGTTGGAGACGATCAGTGAGCATCCCGTCCCTGTACGTTTACTCGGAATTCCTGATGAGAACGTGGTACACGGTACCAACGCGGAAATATTCCACCATTACGGTCTCGATGCTGAAGGTATCGTCAAAGCAGTTCTTGGGTTAATCAATTCTCAACCCTGAACTCTCAACTATGCGCTCGACTTTTGGTCGCTTGCAAGGCAAGAACTATGAATTATGAACTTTGAACTCTGAACTATTATGGATTACATCATAGCCATAGACCAGAGCACCTCGTCAACGAAAGCCCTGCTGTTTGACGAGCAGTGCCATATTGTAGCACGTACCAGCGTAGATCATCACCAATACTATCCGCAGACAGGGTGGGTAGAGCATGATGCTGAAGAAATATACCGGAACATGGTGAAAGCCATTGCTTATCTCGTGAATTTCACAAAGAGAGAATCAGCCAGTTACAGTCTCGCCATTACCAATCAGCGTGAGACAGCTGTAGTATGGAGCAAACAGACCGGCAAACCCATAGCCCGCGCCATGGTGTGGCAGGACACACGAGGTGCAGCCCTCTGTCAGCAGCTTCGTGCCGAGGGAAAGACAGAGATGGTGATGGAGAAGAGCGGACTGCTGATTGATCCCAATTTCTCTGCCTCAGGTGTGAAATGGTTACTCGACCAGACAGAAGGAGCCCGCGAGGAGGCTGCGCAAGGTAACCTGCTGATGGGCACTATAGACACTTGGCTGATATGGAAACTGACAAACGGCCAGGTACACGCCACCGATACCACCAACGCCTCGCGCACCATGCTCTTCAATATCCACACCCTGCAATGGGACGAAGATCTGCTGCGGCTTTTCGATATCCCGCGCACCATGATGCCTGAGGTGAGACCCTGTGATGCTGTCTATGGCGAGACCACTGTCGAGGACATCTTCGAGTCACCCATAAAGATAGCCGGAGTCTTGGGCGATTCCCACGGTGCACTGGTCGGGCAGATGTGTTTTGAGAAGGGCTCAGGCAAAGTGACCTATGGAACAGGTTCCAGCGTCATGGTTAATATTGGCGAACAGCCCCTGCCGGCACCCGAAGGACTTGTCACCTCCGTGGGATTCTCGGCCTTCGGCAGAACGTGGTACGGCTATGAGGGGAATATCTATAGTACAGGCGCTACCTTGAAATGGATAGCAGACCAGCTACAGCTTGTAGGTCATCCGTCGGAGATGGAAACGCTGGCCACAAGTGTTGCCGACAACGGCGGAGTATACATCGTACCTGCCTTCTCAGGGCTTGGTGCTCCTTGGTGGAAGAGCGGCGTTAAGGGCGCTGTCTTCGGTCTTACCTTTGCCACGACAAAATCTCATTTCCTTCGGGCAGCCTTGGAGAGCATTGCCTATCAGATAAAAGACCTGGTCGATGTGATGGCCCGTGCCACAGGCGGTTCTCTCCGTGAGATCTGCGCCGATGGCGGTCCTACGAAGAACCGCTTCCTCATGCAGTTCCAAGCAGACCTGCTGGAAACTCCTGTCGTCTGTACAGAGGTGGATGATGCCTCAGCCCTCGGTGCTGTTGTCATGAACGGTTTCGCACGGGGCATCTGGAGGCAGTTCGACGAGGTGACCATCTTCCGTAAGGTGACACAAGTGTACCAACCACAGCTGTCGCCCGAGAATGCCACGCTTTATGCAGAATGGCGTCGTGCCGTCAGTCAGCTCATATCATAGTTCATGAAGAAGATGAATACTTGGAAACCGAATCTTGAAGAGACCAAGAAACGATATATAGACTGGTGGAACCACAAGGGAATCATCTTGAATATGTGGGAACACTTCCAGGAAGGTGTAAAGCCCCATGCAGACATTCCTGCGCCCAAACCCTATCAAGACCTGAACCAAAGATGGTTCGACCCTGAGTGGCGTGCTGAGTATCTAGACTGGTATGTGGCACACTCCTGCCTGATGGCCGATATGTTGCCTGTGGCCAATACACAGCTGGGCCCTGGATCACTGGCAGCTATTCTGGGCGGAGTGTTCGAGGGTGGCGAGGATACCATCTGGATTCATCCTGACCCCCACTATACAGATGATATTGTGTTCGAACCCAACCATCCCAATTATCAGCTACACAAACAACTGCTGCAGGCCTGTAAGCGGAAAGCCCAGGGCCATTATTATGTGGGAATGCCCGATCTGATGGAGGGTCTCGATGTCCTTGCGGCTATCAAAGGCACTGACAAGGTGCTGCTTGATACCGTGATGCAGCCAGAGGTCTTGGAGCATCAGATGCAGCAGATCAACGATATCTACTTCCATGTGTTCAACGAGCTTTATGACATCATACGTGAAGGCGATGAGATGGCTTTCTGTTATTTCTCATCGTGGGCACCGGGCAAGATGTCGAAGCTGCAGAGCGACATCTCCACAATGATCAGTGTAGACGACTATCGCCGCTTTGTCCAACCGTTCATCCGTGAGCAGTGCCAGAAGATAGACTATACCCTCTACCATCTCGACGGCGTGGGAGCTATGCACCATCTCGATGCCTTGCTCGAGATAAAAGAGCTGAATGCCGTCCAATGGACACCCGGCGTGGGAGAGCCTCAGGGAGGTTCGTCCAAATGGTATGACCTCTACAGGAAGATCCTCGCTGGTGGCAAGAGCGTCATGGCGTGCTGGGTGACACTTGACGAGTTGCGTCCCCTGCTGGATTCCATCGGTGGCGATGGTGTGCATATAGAAATGGACTTCCACAACGAGCATGAGGTAGAGCAGGCCATGAAGATCGTGGATGATTTCCAGACAGCCCGCAACCTGCATCCAGCAGATATCAAGGACGAAGCAGACCGTGAGGTAGAAGAAATCATCCGAAGGGTGGAACATTCTGCACCCCTTGCCACTCCTGCTTTCCCCACCCACCGCGTCCTCCTGCTCGATGGTGCTATGGGCACGATGATCCAGCAGTACTGTCTGCGCGAAGAGGACTATCGCGGTTGTCAGTTTGCCCAACATCCTTCCGCGCTGAAGGGCTGCAACGATGTGCTCTCGCTCACTGCGCCGTTCATCATCCGCACTATCCATCGCAAATATCTTGAGGCTGGTTCAGACATCATCGAAACCAACACTTTCAATGCCCAACGCATTTCCATGGGAGATTACGGTCTTGCTGATTATTGCCGCGATATCAATCTCGCTGCAGCGCGTCTGGCCCGCGAGTGTGCCGATGACTATACTGCCAGGAATCCTGAGAAGCCCCGTTTCGTGGCAGGGAGCATTGGTCCTACCAGTCGTACCACCTCCGTGGCCACCAGCGGAGAGCCGCTCGATGAGCAATTGCTCCACGAGGCCTACAAGGAACAGATTCAGGCGTTGGCCGATGCGGGCGTGGATATCCTGCTTATCGAGACCATCTTCGACATTCACAATGCCGAGATTGCCCTTGAGGCTGCCAATGAGGTTGCTCCCTCGTTACCCGTAATGCTCAGTTTCTCTGTTTCCACTCCCGACGGCCACAATATGCTGGGACAGAGCATCACGGAGTTCATAGAACAACTCTCTTCCTTGAAAGCCCGGCCCTATTCCGTCGGTATCAACTGTGTGACGGATGTGCCTCAGATGATGCCGCTTCTGTACCAATTGGCTTCATCGGGTTTGAGACTGAGTCTCTATCCTAATGCAGGTCTGCCCGATGCCAATGGACGATATCACAAATCACCTGAAAGCCTGGTGGCAGACCTCTGGCCACTTCTCGAGAACCACCATCTGAATATCCTTGGCGGATGTTGCGGTACTACCGATGCTCATATCCGGATGATGGCAAAAGCCATTGAGCCTGTCACAGGGCTGTTCCTCTCGCCGCTGAATCCCCAAGAGAGTCAAGGGGTGGTTCCTGTCTTCCATGACACTACAGGCGTAACCGTACCTTATCCTGAAAAAAAACATGCCGCCAGTGCCATAAGCCCTTCTGCCAGTCCCATCAATCCTGCGGAACGTCTCTTCCAGGCCATTGTCGATGGAAAGAGCGATGAAGCTGTCGCAACCACGAAGGAGGGCATTGCCAACGGTATAGCGCCGCAGGATCTGATCAACGGGCAGATGGTCCGTGCCATGGGAGAAGTAGGACGCCAGTTCCAGGACGGAAAAGCCTTTGTGCCTCAGCTGCTAATGGCAGGCCGTGCCATGAAAGCCGCCCTTGAACTGCTGAAGCCCCTGCTTGCCGGCACTGCTTCCACGTCGTTAGGCAAGGTGGTGATAGGTACTGTGAAGGGCGACTTGCACGATATCGGCAAGAACCTCGTGGCTTCGATGCTCGAAGGGTGTGGCTTCGAGGTGGTGAACATCGGGATAGACGTGTCTGCCGATAAGTTCATAGAAGCCATCAGGCAAAACAAACCCGACATCCTCTGCATGTCGGCACTCCTTACTACCACGATGGGTTATATGAAGGAAGTCATTCAGGCACTTGAGGATGCCGGTATTCGTCACCAGGTGAAGGTGATGGTGGGCGGAGCTCCTGTCACGCAGGGCTTTGCCGATGAGATTGGTGCCGACGGCTATAGCGACAATGCCAATTCTGCCGTCGCAGTGGCCAAGCAGCTCTTAAAGGTGAAGTCGATAACTTGAGTTACTGGTCGTTGCGCTGGTAGTTGAAGGCATCGATATCGACATATCCCCCTGCTTTCTTTGTTGCGTAGTTGAAGATAGCGAACTTACTGCCCATGAAGAAACGGCGGTAGTCGAAAATCATGCGGTAGTTCTCTGTGCCTATCTGTTCCCATTTCTCTCCATCTACACTGAAGAAGAAATTGGCAGCATCATTACCTCCACGCTGTCCGGGGCGGAAGTCACCGTCAATGCGTAGCCATATCTGCTTGGCCTTGGGAAAGAGCTTGCTGAGTGCGATGCTCTTGACCACCTTCTCATCGACCTTGCTGACAGCCTTCTCGCGATTGGTGAGTGAGACATTCTGTTCGCTCATCTCAAGTGAAACAGCCTTGCCAACCTTCTTCAGGGTAAGCACGCCGGAGTCTCCGTTGAAGGCTGAGAAACCGGCACAGTCGCCGTCCTTCATGTGAGAGAAGTCCATGCAGATGATACCGCTGCACGTAGGTCCTTCCATGCGCTGTGTCAGGGTGTTGGGAGCCAAGTAGAGATTGGGAACTACACGACTTGTTTTCAGACGGAGGAATCCCGGACGTTCCGCGAGGCTCCAGGCGTTGTCAACGGGGTTGTGGTTCCACTGCCAGTGCAAACCGAGTTCTGATGAGGAGAAGTCATCGGAACATACGATGCTGGTCTCGGGCTGACCGCTTTTGTAGGGACGCATCACTGCAGGCACCTTTCCGTTCTCATCGCCCAGCATAGGCCAGCCGTCAATCCAACGACAAGGCGACAGTGTCAGCACTCGTCCTACGCCTCCACGATCCTGGAACATAATACCATACCAGTCACCGTCCTCGGTGTCGACAATGGTACCTTGTGCCAAATAGGAGAACCCGCCGAAGTCGCTCTCCAGCATGACCTGCTTCTCCCATTTCCCTTTCAGATCCTTCGTGCGGTAGCACACCTCACGACGATGGCGTCCGGGTGCATAGACATGCGAGATGAGCAAGGCATAGTAATAGCCGTTGTGCTTGATGACACGTGTGCCCTCCAGCAGTCCGCGCTCGTCCTCCTCGCGCTGGAAGTAGTGACGCAAGCTTCCCTCGACCACGCTCTTCAGGTCGCGCGACAGCTGGCACATCTCACCGGTGCCAAAGAATACGTAAGGTGTGCCATCGTCATCGAAGAACAGCGTGGCATCGTGGAAATGGCGCAGACGTGAGTGGATGGTCCACGGACCTTCGGCCTTTTCGGCAGTAAAGATATAGGTATCACCCATTGAGCCTACCTCGTTGGGAGCCAGAAGCGCCCAGAACCTGCCGCTATGGTATTTCAGCGAAGTCGCCCACTGTCCACGTCCGTAGACAGTGCCCACGTTCTTCTGTCCCTCCTGCTTGTCAAGCGGCAGTGAGAAGGAGAGGTCGTATTTCGGCGAATCTGTCAGACGGTTGAAGATATAGCCTACGGTCTTCCAGTTTTTCAGGTCTTTTGATGCCATGACGGGAGCGCCTGGCATGAGATGCATGGTGGTACTGACCAAATAGAAGGTGTCGCCCACACGGATAACGTCGGGGTCGGGCACGTCAGCCCACAGCATGGGATTCTTGATGGGCTCCGTCTTGAGAGTCTGGTAATCATCGGCCCATGCGCTAACGCTAAACGCTAAAATGCTTAATGCTAAAACAATCTTCTTCATAACTTCTCTTTATCTTCGATGAAATCTTAAAGGTTGATGATTTTCTCTGTTCCGTCATAGGTAATGGTTTGTGTGGCGCCGTCGGGCAGGACGATGGTGAACTGGCGGCTCTTCAGCATACCAGGATATTCACCTTGGCGCTTGCCAATGGTCAGAGAGCGGCCCTTGTCGTTCCACTTGATGGTGATGGTGCTGTAGACGCCCTTCTCGTAGTTGTAGTTGTCGCCTTCGTCCTCGTAGAGGGTGAAAGTACCGTTCGCACCTGGGTACACACGCAGTTCGAGGTTGTCCCAGGCTTTCTCACCTACATACTGCATCTCTGGGCCAAGGGGCAGGATGCTACCTGCACGGACAAACATTGGCACGTCTTGCAGGGTGGTAGAAAGGGTGACATTCTGACCGCCCTTGTAGCGCTGTCCTGTCCAGAAATAGTACCAATCGGTACCTTTAGGCAGATACTTTGTGGTTTGCCTGACGCCAGTGAACGAGAGATCCTGACCGTTTTGCTGACTGTCTTCCTTGACATTCTGGCGGTTCCATCCCGTCATCTCATTGGTACGGATAATCTTTTCCTCTGTGTACTGCGGGTCGACGATGGGTGCTGCCAGGATGCTGTGGCCGAAGAGGAACTCGTCGGTCATATTCCACACCTTCTTGTCATTGGCGAAGTCGGCAAACAACGGACGCATATAGCTGTCGTTGTTGGAGGTCACCTGCCACGCAGTACTATATAGATAAGGTATAAATCGATAGCGCAGGCGTATCATTTTCTCGATAATGTCGTAGACGGGCTGGCCCTTCTCGCCGAATTGCCATATTTCGCGTGGAGCATCTGCACCATGGCTACGGAAGACGGGACAGAACAGACCGTATTGCATCCAACGCACGTAGAGTTCTTGGAACTGCGGGTTCTTGGGAGCAGAACCGCCGCCCCTAGTGTTGTAAGAGCCACAGAAGAAACCGCCTATGTCGGTATTGAAATTGGGATTACCCGTGAGCGAGAAGCTCAGTCCTGCAGGCACCTGCTTGCGCAGCATGTCCCACGACGAGTTGACATCGCCGCTCCACATGTTAGACCCGTAGTGCTGCTGTCCGGCAAAGGAAGAGCGGGTCATGATGAAGATACGCTTGCCCTTGTCGTCCTTTCGTTGTGACTGATAGATACCCCGTACGGTTTCCAGGGGGAAGGCATTGCGCAGCGAGCGCCATGTGCCGCCTGTGACTGGATGAGCATAGTCGCTCTCCTTCGGGTTGAAGAAGTCGGGGTCGGTAGAATCCATCCACCAAGCATCGGTCCCGTAATCATAGAGCGTCTTCAGGTATTTCCAGTAGATGTCGCGTGCTACAGGACTGAAGGCATCATAGACCTTCACGCCAGAAGGGTATTTCATGTTGGGAGGCCAGATGTGGGAAATACCACTCTGCGGCCATGTCTCAATGGGCAGCAGGAGTCCCTTCTCGTTGAGGTCACGGAACTGCTGTGTCTGCGGTCCGAAGCTTGCCCAGATGCTGATCATGAAGTGGGCGTGCTTCTGATGGACGTTCTGAATCATTTGCTTGCCGTTGCTGAAATCCTCTGCCAGGAAATCCATAGCATTCCACAGGTAATTACTTCCCCAGTACTGCCAGTCTTGGATGATACCATCGAGCGGAACCTGCAGCTGGCGGTACTTGTCGACAATGGATTCTGTCTCACGGGCAGTCTTGTAGCGCTCTTTTGATTGCCAATAGCCGAAAGTCCACATAGGAAACATCGGTACGTCGCCCGAGAGGTGACGCATCTGTGCAATGACGCCATCGGTACTACCGCCGTACATGAAGTAGTAGTCAATGCCCTCACCGGCTTCAGCATCGAAGGTCATTCCCTGGGCATTGTCCTCAAAGAGTGTGGGTGAGTAGTTCTCCCAATAGAGTCCCCAGCCTTTGATGCTCTGGAGCACGTTCTGGAAGTCCTCGAGGTTCGACTGCTCCATGCGCTTCTTCTCGCCGCGACGGTTCATCTTGCCGTTCTGAATGGTGCCAAGGCCATAGACGGCCTCGTCCTTGTCAAGTATGAAAGTTTGGCGAGCACCGCCGACATCACAGCTTTTCTCTCTCAGCAGCACCTTGCCCTTCGACGTTAGGAAGGTCAGATTACCCTGAGCGTCTTGCTTTACAGTGAGTTCTCTGCTCTGCCAGGTCTTCCCGTTCTGTTTCACGGTTACGTCATCGGGCTTGGCAGTCACCACAAAAGTTTTGGTAGGCGTTCCCTTTACAACGTGTACAATACTTGGGGTGAAGAACTCTATCTTCACGTTCTCCTGTGCCACTGCTGTCAGACAGGCTGTCAGCCAGGCTCCTGCAAATAATAACTTTCTCATATCTTCTACGTGTTTTTTAGAATTTCAGTGTGATGATGTCGCCAGCCTGCGTATCTATATCGTATTCATAGCTTCTCTTAAGGGGCAGCAGTTCCAGTTGCTTCAATTCAGCAGAGCGCAATGGCTGCTGAATGTCAGCAGGGGCAAAGAGCGGATTAGGACAGGAACCGGAAGCTTCCTTCACTCCCTTGCCGCTCAACGGCCAGTAGGAGCGCAGGCGCAGCGTACCGCCGATGTTGGAACGCACAGAGGCGCTGACGGGGCGTCCCTCTTTCCACGCGATATTGACGGTGAAGCCACCACGTGCCTGTAAACCCTTCATCTCGCCGTTCTTCCACTCATCGGGGAGAGCGGGCAACAGGTGTACGGCTCCGTCGTGGCTTTGCAAGAGCATCTCGCATATGCCTGCCGAAACGCCGAAGTTGCCGTCAATCTGGAATGGGGGATGGGCATCGAACAGGTTAGGATAGGTACGGCCTTTGGGATACTCACGCATCTTCCTGTCGTCAGGAAGCAGATTCAGCATGTTCTTGATAATCTGAAAAGCATGGTTGCCGTCAAGCATCCGAGCCCAGAAGTTGGTCTTCCACCCCAGGCTCCAACCTGTAGCCATGTCACCACGCTGCTTCAGCGTGTTGGCGGCAGCCGTGAACAGGTCAGGATGACTGTAGGGGGATATCTGGTTGGAGGGATAGAGCCCATAAAGATGAGAGATGTGGCGATGCTCGTCCTTGGGGTCATCGGCATCGATGAGCCACTCCTGCAGCTGTCCGTAACGTCCGATCTGCATGGGTGGGAGGTTTGACAACTGGAACTTCAGGTTCTCGGCAAAGAGGCTGTCCTTGCCCAGCACCTTGGCGGCCTGCAGCGTCTGGCTCAGCACGTCGAAGACTATCTGGTTGTCCATCGTAGAACCAGCGGTGACATTGGTGTTCTTTCCGCGTGGACCGTGCTCTGGCGAAACGGTAGGAACCGTCATCAGCCATCCGGCAGCAGCTTTCACCTCGCCCTTGGCGGGATACACCTGCATATAGTCCAGCAGGAATTCTGCTGCTCCCTTAAGCACAGGATAGTAGTCGGCAAGGAACTGCTTGTCGCCAGTGAACAGGTAGTGCTGCCAGATGTGGGTGGTAAGCCATGAGCCGCCTGTTGGGAACATGCCCCAGGGCGTTCCATCAACAGGCCCCGCGATGCGCCATAGGTCGGTATTGTGATGAGCCACCCATCCGCGGCAGCCGTACATGGTCTTGGCGGTATTGGCACCCGTCTCACTCAGATCACGGATCATGGAGAACAGCGGCTGCTGCGTCTCGGCAAGATTGCCGATGAGAGCAGGCCAGTAGTTCATCTCGGCATTGATGTTTATCGTGTATTTTGAGTCCCATGGGGCGTTCATCTTGTCGTTCCATACTCCCTGCAGGTTGGCAGGCTGTCCTCCCGGCTGTGACGAGGAGATGAGCAGGTAACGTCCGTACTGCATCATCAGCGACACCATGTCGAGGTCGGTTGCATCTTTCTCGAATGCTGCCAGACGCTTGTCGGTTTCCAGCGAGGAATTGCCCGACTTCGGCAGTGCCAGCTGTACGCGGTTGTATTGTTCCTGATACTTCTTGAGATGGTCGTTCAGCAGCTGTTTGTAAGGTTTTCCATAAATGCTGGCCAGAGTCTCGTTGTTCTTCTTCACAGGATTGCCGCCGATGTCGTGATAGTTCACGAAATTGGTGGCAGCGGTGACATAGATGGTAGCGGTGGTGGCACTGGCCACACTCAGCTTGTCGACCCCGCGCTGCAGCTTGCCGTCAGCCTCCAGCAACATGCGGCACTCGGCTTTCAGACCAGCCTTGATGCCTTCTTGCTCCACGCCCTCGACAACGGCTGCCAACTCATAGACAGAACCGTTGATCCCTTCATGCTCAGACACGGTAAAGACCTTTGACTGCAGCTGGGTGCTGAAATGGAGGTCGAACGACAGCGAACCCTTCTTTGAGGAAGTCAGTCGGACAATGATCACATTGTCGGCCTGTGAGGCAAAGACCGAGCGTTCATACCTTGCCCCGCCGCATTGATAGGATGTGGTGGCAAGAGCATTGCCAAGGTTTAACTCGCGTCGATAGTTGGTGACGTCCTTATGACCCAGCTGCAGCTTCATGCTGCCAAGGGGCAGGAAACGCATGCCATGAGGTCCTGGTACGAAATTCTGGTCGATGAGCTTGGTGGCCTCCCCCTCCTTGCCCTGGAAGATCAGGCTGCGCACCTCCGGCAGCACGGCCAACGACTTCTTGGAATTGTTGTCGTGGGGCTGACCACTCCAGAAAGTCTCCTCATTGAGCTGAATCTCCTCAACGTCGGTACCGCCATAGACCATCGCCCCCAAGGCGCTGTTGCCTATAGGCAGTGCTTCCAGCCAATGGGAAGCGGGCTGACTGTACCATAATTTGTGTTGCTGAGCGCTCATAGCCAATGCCATCAGCGCGAATGCCATCAGAAAAACACTTCTTTTCATTTCTATTTTAGTTATTGTTATACGATTCCGATCATTGCGAAGCCTGAGCAACGAATGGTCGAGAGCAAATCAAAGAAACTCGTTTCCTGTTTGCCGAGACGGTGCTACTTCGCGCTTTCTGAGCGCAAAGTTACGAAAAGTCATGCGAAGAACAAAACAAAAACAGAAAATAATCTGCAAGATATGTTTCACATGTTTTTGTACTCGTTGCATCGCACCTTTTTTCTTGGCAGATGGCAGACTGAAGGGGCTTAGGTGGCAGACTGAAGAGGCTTTGATGGCATTCGTTTTGCTAAGGAAACAGGGCTTTTTGCTTACATTTCATCTTTCCACAGTATCACCTGACCTGAATAGAGAGAAGCAGGAACATCGATGATGCGCTGGTTGGACGAGCCACGGAAACGGAGGTCTTCATCGCGCAGCATCTGAACGAAGGGACCGTCTACCAAGACCTCTATCTCGGACAACAGGCGTCGCTGGTCTTCATGGATGAGTTGCTCAAAACGGAAACCAGTGTAACACCAGATGTCCTTACTGGTGCGACTGTGAATCTCGTGTGCTAATTCTGCAAAGCCGGCTGCCTGATACATGGGATCGCCTCCGGTGAAAGTGACATTGGCGTAGGGGTCGGCCACGATAATCCGCATAATCTCGTCCACACTCATCTCGCGTCCGCTGCCGAAGTCCCATGACTGCGGATTATGGCAGCCCGGGCAGGCGTGGTCACAGCCTGCACAATAGATAGAAGTACGGAAACCGGGTCCGTCCACCATCGTGTCTTCTAAGATGTCGAGTATTCGTAGCATCCCTTGTGTGTTCCGTTACTGGCCAACGGCCTGTCGGTATTCCAGTCGTTTGTTCTGGTATTCTGCAAAAGTATCGGTACGCTTGTCGCATGCTTGCTGGTAGAGCAGCTGGGCTTCAAGCAGGTCGGACATTCTTGATGTGCCTGCCTGATAGTAGTTCCGGTTCAGCCGCAGGTTTTCTTCTGCTTGCTCAATGCCTTTCTGGGCCAGCTGCAGTTGCTGGTAGGTCTCCTGCACACTGTTCCACGCGTTCTGCATTCTGATGAGCAACAGCTGTTCGGTGTCTTCCAACTGCTCCTTTGCCTTCTGATGCTCTATTTTCTTGCGTTTGATGGAATGGGAGCCTCCCCACCAGTCGGAAATGGGAATGCTGACGGTGGCAAAGATCATGCCGAAGGTACGGTCTTTGTCGAACAGGTTATGATAGTTGTATCCTGCACCTACAGCCACGGAGGGAAGCTGCTGACCGATGGCTATCTTGTGCTGGAGGCCAGTTGCTTCCACCTGCTTGTCGAGCAGCTGGTATTCCGGGACAAGTCTTACTCCCGACTCATCCTTCCCTATCGGCAATTCTTGCGATTCCATGGAAAGAGCGGCAATCTCAAAGTCGGAGCCGAGGTTGGCATATTGCCGCAGCAGCTGTTTCATCAGGAAGATGCCGTTCTGAAGTTTCAGTTTCTGGCTGGCCACATCGTTCTGTCGGAGCTGCACCTGGAGCCGGTCGTTAGGAAGGGCTACTCCTGCACGAACAGCCACGTCCACATCCTTGTAAATATCGCTGAGAAAGGTCTCAACGGCCTTTATCGTCTTCATTTTCTCCTGCAGCGTCACCAGCTGCCAGTAGTACTGCTCGGTGGTTTTCTCCACCTCGTTCTCTGAGCGTCGCAGCTGCAGCCTGCTGACGTCTTCGCCCAATCTGGCTAATTTGTTTCCATTGATGATCTGCCCACCTGCGAAGATAGGCTGCATCGCCATGAGCGAGCCGATGGTTCCGTTTTTCATCATGGAGATGCTTGTGGGGTTGGCCATGGATGACAGCACCTCGGGAGGAAGCTGTTGGGAAAGCATGGCGGCTAACGAAGAGGGGATGAACTCTGACGGGTTGACATCCATCTGTGCCATTCCCTTATTGGCATTGAACCACAGACCAGTGCCGCTGATGTTCGGGAAATACTTGGTAAAGGCCTCCTGGCGCTGGTGACGGGCTGCTTCCATGTCAAATCGGGCTGTACGGATGGCGATATTGTTGTTGAGAGCAGAATCCTTGAGCTGCTGCAAAGACAAAACCTTCCCCTGCCCCACCCTACTCGCAGAGGTGGGGGTGGTTTCCTGTGCCGACAAAGTCATACAGGATAATGTAAAGAGTGCAATGATTATCTTTCGTTTCATATCATGCTGTTGAAGTCAGTTAATTAAAGTTTCCCACGCTTATTACTGCCTTGGTCATCAGACGCTGAAGGCGTGACGCTCTGAAAGGGTAGCGGCTCTATTTCGTATTCACTTTCCAATAGATGACAGGGAGCATGGTGACAACGAGCAGGAGCGAGCCTATTCCTCCTGCAAAGATGGTCACCCCCACAGGCATCCAGAACGATGAGCCTGCTATGATCATAGGTACAACACCTACGGCGGTAGTGGCTGTAGTCAGGAAGATGGGAACCATTCGGCGCTTGCCTGCCTCAAAGGCTGCCTGGCGTACAGCCTTGTTGTAGGCTTCGCGGTCTTTTGTCCAGTCGCCATGTTCTCTGACATATTGTTTGATAAGGCTGATGGCGTGTTCAAAGATAAGGATCTCGTTACGCATGATCATTCCCATCAGCGTAATCACTCCCATGATGGAAGTGAGTCCGAGCGTGCGTCCCATGAGTCCGAGACCTATCAGCGCCCCAGGTATCATCAGCCCCAGGGCTGCGATACAGACGGTGGTAATGCCGAACTTCTTGAAGTTGAACAGCAGGAAGAAGAAAATGATGACCATCGCAATAGCCACGCCACCGAATATCTGAGGCATGGCCTCGCCGTTGTATTCTATCTCTCCGCCCACTTCGGACCTTACCCCCTGAGGCAGGTCTATCTCATGCTGCATGATATCCGCTATACGCGACTCCACAGGAGCGGCATAGACGCCGTTGGCAAACTGTGCCGTGACGGTGATACAACGTTCACCGCCTCGGTGCATGATTCGGCTCTCGCTCCATTTGGGTCTGACACTGGCTATCTGACGTAACGGCACGGTGGTATTTGTCCCGCCTGCACCCGCAGAGAGCATCGCCATAGGAGTAACCACACCCAGATTCTCCACGTCCGAGAAGGTCATGTCGGCATCATCCTTCACAATGATGGGCAGCTCATAGTCGCCATCCCATATCTGTCCGACACGCAGGTCATTGGTAGTGGCACTGAGGGCGAGGGCGGCAGTGGTTCGTGTGATGCCCAGCTGTGCCGACGCCACGGGATCGAGTTCTACGTTGATCAGCGGGAAGGGTTGCAGGAAATCGGTGTGTACCCACTCCAGTTCGGACATCCTACGCATATGTTCCATCAGACGCTCGGCGGCTATGTGCAGCGAATCGAGGTTCTCACCATAGAAGCGATATTCCAACTCGGGCACTTCCAGATAGTCCAGCCGTTTGAACCGTACGTAGGCATCAGGGAAAGCTTCGCTCCACTGAGGCTGATACTGCGCCAGCAGCTTCAAGGTGGCATCGTGCGAAGTGGTGTTGACAATGAACTGCGCATAGTTGCGACCTGCCATCTGCGGCGCATAGCACACCATGAAGCGCGGCGATGAACAGCCCACGAAGCTGGTGATGCATTTCACGTCGCTGTCCTTTTGCAGTACGTTACGCAACGAGTCGGCTATCAGACGCGTCTCGGCAATGCCTTTGCCTTCGGGCATGAAAATCTCTACGGCAAACTGGTCGCGGTCGGCAAATGGGAACTGTCTGACCTTCAGTGCCGGAACAATCACTGTCGAAAGCAGCACCAGGACAATTCCTCCCATGATGGTGGCCCAGGGATGACGGAAGGTAAACTCCAGCACTCTGTTATAAGCGTTCTGCACCCATTGGGTAATGGGGTTGGGCTTGTCTGTATTCAGCTTCTCGGGCTTGATGATGAGCACTTCCAGGAAAGGTATCACCGTTACTGCAAGGAAGAGCGACACCATGAGGTTGATGGTGATGGTGACGGGAAAGTCCTCCAGCGCATCGTGGAATGCTCCTGTCATTGTCACCAGCAGCGGATAGAAGATGACGCAGATGCAGAGTGTGGCCAGCATCATCGGCATGAAATACTGCTTGGCCGAGGTAATGGCCGCCTCCTTGGGAGCAAAGCCCTTGCCGAGGTATTCCAAATAGCCGTCTATCACCACAATGGCGTTGTCCACCACCATTCCCAGCACAACGATCAGAGCCGCCAAGGTGACGATGTTCAGCTCGATGCCCATCATATACATGATAGCCACCGAGACGAATGTGCTCAGCGGTATGGTAATGGCTGCCACGATGGCAGAACGCAAGGGGAACAGCACCATCATCACCAGGATGATGATCACCATCGATATCAGCAGGTCGCGCAGGAAATCACGCACGCTTGAACCCACCACTTTCGGCTGGTCGGCTATGCGGGTGATGGTGACGTCCTCGGGCAGCACATTCTGGCGGAACTCATTCAGCACCTTGTCTACAGCCTCGCCATAGAGCACGATGTTATTGCCGGGAGTCATCTCAAGCGAGAGCAGCATACAGGGATGGCCGTCCTGCTCTATATAGCTCTCCTCACTGTCATATTCGCGCACCACCCGGGCCACATCCCGCACCCGCGCCATCTTGCCTGTCACGGGGTCGCTGAAGATGATCTGGTTGGCTATCTCCTCTTCGCTGTTTCCGGTCTCCTCAATATGTATCGGTATCTGCTGGTCATCATCGCTCACACTGCCGCTCATCGTAGTGATACCCTGAGCCTGCAGACGCGAGAAGAGCATCTGCTGTCCTATACCGTAGGCCTGCAGGCGCATACGGTCCACATACAGCGATATCTGCTCTTTCTGTTCGCCGTAGACACGTACGTTGGCCACGGAGGGAATGCGCCGCAGATGATCCGACAGCTGGTCGGTATAGCTCTGCAGCTCGCGGTAGCTGCGCTTGGGGCTTTCTATCGCTATGAGCAGAGCCGAAGTGTTTCCGAAATCATCATTGGCCACCAAGGCCATCACGCCGCTGGGCAGCGACGATTTGAACAGGTTCAGTCCGTGCTTGATTTTGCTCCACACCTCGTCCTTGTTGTTCACCTCGTCGTTCAGCCGTACCATGACTATGCACATGCCGTTCTGCGAGGTGGTGGAGGTCTTGGCACGGTTCACCTCACCGAACGTGAAGAGGTAGCGTTCCAACGGCTTGGCCACCTGCTGCTCTATCTCCTCAGACGTGGCGCCAGGATAGGCTGCTATCACCACTCCTTGGCGGACGGTGAAAGCCGGGAACTCGTCCTTGGGCATGATATACATTCCGTAAATGCCCAATACAAACAAGATGGCAACAATGAGCAGCGATATGGGATAGTGCTCCAAGGGCCATTTAAGCCACGACATCTTCGTTTCCATTGTTCTCCTTTGTCAGTTAAAAGACCACTTCCGTTCCTTCGCTCAGCTTTTGGTAGCCTTCTGTGACCACACGCTGATTCTCGCTCAGCCCGGAGACTATCTCCACCCTGTTGCCAAGGGTCTGACCTATGGTAACGGCTGTGCGGTGGGCTGCAGAGTCCTTGTCTATAGTCCAGACAAAGAGAGTTCCGTCTGTATTCTTCCGCACGGCGGTCACAGGCAGGTTCAATGCCTGCTGCCCAGTTCCCTGCGTACTGAATCGCACGCTTGCCACCATGCCTGGCAGCAGACGGCGATGGGTGTTGGCCACGTGTATGCGTACGTCATAAGTATGTGTCAGCGCATCGGCCACCACACCTTTCTCTATCCGGCCTCCGTTGAAATACTGGCCAATGGCGTCGACCGTGATGGTGGAAGGTGTATGCGTGTTGACGTATCCTATCTCTGCCTCGGGAATGGATACCTTCACCTCTACCGTGCTGATGTCAAGGATGCTGACCACGGCCTGCGAGGGCAGTGCAGTCTCACCGGCACCGATCAGCTTTTTCCCTACGATGCCGCCGACAGGAGCCACCAGCCTGCAGTCGGCAAGGTTCTTCCTGGCCATCTCCAGCTGTGACTTGGCCTGAGCCACCTTGCTCTGTATCTCCACCCACTGTATCTCCGGCAGCGAGCCGTTGTCGTGTAGCATCTGATAGCGCTGCAGCGCATCGTTGGCTTGCGTCATCGATGCCTCCGCGCTGACCAGCATGTTGCGAGCCTGCGTATCGTCCATTTCGGCTATCAGCTGTCCGCGGCTCACGGCCTGTCCTTCGCTGACCATCATGCGCTTCACTACGCCCATGCCCGTGAAGCTCACGGCTGTGGCTTCATGTTCCTCGACAATGCCCACGTACGTCTGGCCGTTCACCTCTTCTTCGGCCGACACCAGCTCTGTCTTCACACGGATAGGAGCCTTCGTTGCCCACTGATTGTTTTGCTGACTGCAACTGCCTACTAGAATCGCTGCCAGCAGTCCTCCTATTACCTTCCTCATTCTTTTGAATTGTTTTTACTCCAAATAGGTATATCCGTAAAGTCCGCTTCTGTAGGTAGAGAGGAACTCCTTGCCCTCCTCCAGGGAGATCTTACCCTGTTTCACGCTCTTGGTCACCCATATTTCGAGCTGGCGTACCAGCTTCTTCGGGTTGTACTGCACATATTCAAGAACCTCCTCCACGGTCTCACCGTCAATGATCTGGTCAATGTGGTAGCCCTCGTCGGTAACAGAAATATGGACGGCAGTGGTGTCGCCGAACAGGTTGTGCATGTCACCGAGAATCTCCTGATAGGCACCCACCAGGAACACTCCCATATAGTAGTCTTCGTTCTTCCTCAGCGTGTGCACAGGCAGCGAGTGAGAGTTATGGCGGTTCGTGGTGAAATTGGCTATCTTGCCGTCGCTGTCACAGGTAATGTCCTGCAGCGTGGCGTTACGGGTGGGGCGCTCGTTGAGCCTTTGTATGGGCATGATGGGAAAGACCTGGTCAATGGCCCACGAGTCGCTGAGGCTCTGGAACAGCGAGAAGTTGCAGAAGTACTTGTCGGCCAGCAGCTTGTCAATCTTCATCAGCTCTTCCGGCACGTGCTTCAGGCTCTTGGCCAGCGCATGGATCTCGTGGCACACGCTCCAGTACATCGCCTCTATCTCTGCCCGGGTCTTCAGGTCGACGATGCCGTGCGAAAAGAGGTCGAGCACCTCTTCGCGTATCTGCTCTGCGTCGTGCCAGTCTTCCAGCACGTTACGCGGCGTGAGGTTGTCCCATATCTCGTAGAGGTCCTTCACCAGCTGATGGCTGTTCTCGTCGGGCTCGAACTCCTCGGGCATCTCCGGCAGCGACGCCGTCTCGAGCACGTTGATCACCAGCACCGAGTGGTGGGCGGCCAACGAGCGTCCGCTCTCAGTAATCAGGTTGGGGTGAGGAATGCCGTTCTTGTTGGCAGCATCGACAAAGGTGTAGATACAGTCGTTGACATACTCCTGGATGCTGTAGTTCACCGAGCTCTCGCTCGACGGCGAGCGGGTGCCGTCATAGTCCACGCCCAGACCGCCGCCGCAGTCGACGAAGTCCACGTTGTAGCCCATTTTGTGCAGCTGCACATAGAACTGCGACGCCTCGCGCAGCGCTGTCTGTATACGGCGAATCTTCGTGATCTGCGAGCCTATGTGGAAGTGGATCAGCCGCAGACAGTCGCGCATGTCCTTCCTGTCGAGCATCTCCAGGGCTTCCAGCAGCTGCGCGCTGGTAAGGCCGAACTTCGAGGCGTCGCCGCCGCTTTCCTCCCACTTGCCGCTGCCGCTGCTGGCCAGCTTGATGCGGATGCCGATGTTGGGACGCACGTTGAGCTTCTTCGCCACACGCGCAATAATCTCCAGCTCGTTCATCTTCTCCACCACGATGAATATCTTCTTCCCCATCTTCTGTGCCAGCAGGGCAAGCTCAATGTAGTTCTGGTCCTTGTAGCCGTTGCACACGATGATGCTGTCGCTCTGGCACTGCATGGCGATGACGGCGTGCAGCTCGGGCTTCGAACCGGCCTCAAGCCCCAGGTTGAACTTGCGTCCGTGCGAGATGATCTCCTCCACCACGGGCTGCATCTGGTTCACCTTGATGGGGTAGACCACATAGTTCTCGCCCTTGTAGTCATATTCCTTCGAGGCTTTCTTGAAACAGCTCCACGTCTTCTCGATGCGGTTGTCGAGGATGTCGGGGAAGCGCAGCAGCACGGGAGCCGTCACGTCGCGCAGCTGCAGCTCGTCCATCACCTCGCGCAGGTCTATCTGCGTGGAGTCCTTGCAGGGAGTAACATACACGTTGCCGGCCTCGTTGATGCCGAAGTAGCTTGTGCCCCAGCCGTTGATATTGTACAGCTCCCGGGCGTCGTCAATTGTCCATTTCTTCATTTCTGCAAAAGGTTTTCAGTTTTCGGGGAATCTATTTTTTTGTCATGCCTCTATTGTCGTACGTAGTTTCTCTACGGTGTTCTTGATCTTCTCGTAGTTGTCCATCAGCGACACGTCCAGATGGTAGCGCGCCTTCTTGTAGAACGGCTCCCGTTTCTCCAGCTGCTCGCGTATGAAGACTATCAGCTCCTCGGGGCTTTTCCCTTTCAGCAGCGGACGGTCAGCCTTGCCCATGAGCAGGTGGTCGTAGAGCACCTCGGGCGAGCAGTCCAGGTAGACCACCTGCCCCTGCCGGTTCATATAGTCTATGTTGTCGAAGAAACAGGGCGTGCCCCCGCCGCAACTCAGCACCACGTCCTCAAACTCGGCCACCTCGTGCAGCATGTTATGCTCTATCTGGCGGAAGCCCTCTTCGCCACGCTCTTCAAAGATCTGCGACACCTTCTTGCGCATACGTGTCTCGATATACCAGTCAAGGTCGTAGAACTGGATGCCCAGCTCCTTGGCAAGGGCTTTGCCTATGGTGGTCTTGCCCGCGCCCATGTAGCCTATCAGGATGATTCTTTTCATAATCGCTGCCAGCACTGATCCTTAACCCTTGTTGATGATGGCCATGCACTCGTCGTAGCTCAGCTCCTTGGCACGCTCGTGCATGCTCTTGGGCAGACGGTAGTTCTTGCCGTCGTAGGCCAGATAGGGACCGTAGCGGCCGTTGATGACCTCCAGCTTGTCGTCTTCCACAAACACGCGGAGGTGCTTGTCGGCCTCCTCCTTGCGGTGTCCCTCTATCAGCTGGATGCACTCCTCCAGGGTGATCGACATCGGGTCGGCGTCCTTGGGCAGCGATGTGTATTTCTTGTCATGCAGCACGTAGGGGCCGAAGCGGCCTGCGCCGATGGTGACGGGCAGCCCCTCGTACTCACCCACCTGGCGGGGCAGCTTGAACAGCTCCATGGCCTCGTCCAGCGTAATGGTCTCCATGCTCATGTTCTTTGGCAGCTGGGCAAACAGCGGCTTCTCCTTGTCGTCGGCAGAGCCTATCTGCACCACAGGACCGAAGCGGCCTATTTTGACCGACACCGGACGGTGGCTCCGGGGGTCCTGACCCAGTACACGCTCGCCCACCTTGTGCTCCGTGCGAGTGTTCATGGCCTTGTCCACCGTCGGCTCAAAGCCCTTGTCAAACGATTTCAGCATTTTCTTCCAGGTCTCGTCGCCTTCGGCTATCCTGTCAAAGTCCTGCTCCACCTTGGCGGTGAAGTTATAGTCCATGATGTTCGGGAAATTCTTCATGAGGTAGTCGTTCACCACCATGCCTATGTCCGTGGGCAGCAGCTTTCCCTTCTCGTTGCCCACCACCTCCTTGCGCTCCTTCTCGGATACAAGCTTGCCTTTCAGCGAGATGATGGTGAAGCTGCGCTCCTCGCCTTTCTTGTCGCCCTTCTGCACATATTCACGCTGCTGGATGGTCGATATCGTGGGAGCGTAGGTCGACGGGCGTCCTATGCCCAGCTCCTCCAGCTTGTGAACCAGCGAGGCCTCGGTATATCGCTGCGGCCCCTGCGTAAACCGTTCCGTTGCCAGTATCTGGCGGCGTGTCAGCGTCTCGCCCTCCTTCAGCGGCGGCAGCATGTGCCCCGGCTCGTTGGCGGCGATGTCGTCGCCAACGCGCTGCTTCTCAAGCTGGTCGTCATCGTCGGTCGATTCACGGTAGACCTTCAGGAAGCCGTCGAATCTCACCACCTCGCCCTGCGCCGTGAACATGGGCAGCGGCGCGTTGGTCTGCTCGTTCACGTCGGTGGTCACCTTGATGTCCACGGTGGTCTTCTCCAACTCGGCATCGGCCATCTGCGATGCTATCGTGCGCTTCCAGATAAGTTCGTAGAGTTTCCGCTCCTGTGCCGTTCCCTCAATGGCAGCCTGGTTCATATAGGTGGGACGGATGGCCTCGTGAGCCTCCTGCGCCCCTTTCGAGCTGGTGTGATATTGGCGCGGTTTGCTGTACTGCTCGCCGTAGAGGCTGGCAATCTCTTCCTTCGACGCATTGATACACAGCCCCGAAAGGTTCACCGAGTCGGTACGCATGTAGGTGATGAGACCGTTCTCATAGAGGTGCTGCGCCACCATCATGGTCTGGCTCACCGTGAATCCCAGCTTGCGGGCAGCCTCCTGCTGCAGGGTGCTCGTGGTGAAGGGAGGTGCCGGTGTGCGCTTCAGAGGCTTCTTCTGCACGCTGTCCACCACAAAGGCGGCGTTCTTGCATTGCTCCAGAAAAGCGTACACCTCCTTCTGGTCTTTCAGCCTGGTGCTCAGCTGGGCCTTCACCTCGCTCTGCGAGCCGTCGGCATTCTGCACGGCAAACACTCCGCTCACACTGTAGAATGCCTCCGACTGGAACGCCTGGATGTCGCGCTCACGCTCCACTATCAGCCTCACGGCCACACTCTGCACACGACCGGCAGAGAGTGCGGGCTTCACCTTGCGCCACAACACCGGCGAGAGCTTGAATCCCACCAGGCGGTCCAGCACACGGCGAGCCTGCTGGGCGTTCACAAGGTTCATGTCAAGGTGACGCGGATGCTCAATGGCTTCAAGAATGGCGGGCTTCGTGATCTCGTGGAACACTATGCGGCTGGTCTTCTCCTCGTCAAGCCCCAGCACCTCGCACAGATGCCAGGAAATGGCCTCTCCCTCGCGGTCCTCATCGGATGCCAGCCACACCTTCTCGGCTTTCTTGGCCTGCGTCTTCAGTTCAGTCACCAGCTTCTTCTTCTCGTCGGGTATTTCGTATTCAGGCTCCAGCGTCGTTTCGTCTATACTCAGTTCTTTTTTCTTCAGGTCGCGGATATGGCCGTAGCTCGACATCACCTTGAAGTCCTTGCCCAGGAACTTCTCAATGGTCTTTGCCTTGGCAGGCGACTCAACAATTACCAGATTCTTCTGCATGATTGCTCAGTGTTTATTTGATTAAAATCCAATATCGGGAACCTCCGTTCAAAGGCGGTTCCACACGTTTCGGGCGGCAAAAGTAAGAAAATCTTTCCCATATACATTATTATATAGGTAAGATTTTTGTTTTTTTAAGGTTTCAGCGCGTTTGCCGCGCCATGCCGACACCGCGGAAAGACGCTTGCACACTTTTATTAGTTCATAGTTCATAATTCATAGTTCATAATTCATAGTTCATAATTCATAGTTCATAGTTCATAATTCATAGTTAGTTAGGGTGACACGGGGACGTACCCTAAAGGGGTGTCCCATCAGCATGCTGGGCGACCCCACGGGGGCGATGTTTGCGTTTCCGTCCTATCCGCAGGTCGTTCCGACCTACGGTTCTTGGGCAAGCCAAGCGAACAAGTTTGAGTCCTGAGCGGTGACGATTTCAGCGTCAGTGGGTTCATTCCTTTTCTGGAGAATCTGAGTAATAACTCATTATAATGTGGAAAAAACAACCGATTGTTCGCCGTTTTTCAGAAATAATCACTAACTTTGCACGCAAAAGCGCATGAGGACGGGCTGCGCCTCGTTTTCGGACCAATCGAAGCCCAAGGGATTCATGCTGTTTCTCCAGATTTTCAACACATGACAGGAACTATTGTAAATACCGCAGCCATCATCGTGGGAACCATCGTAGGAACCGTACTCAGCCGTGGTATCAAGGACAAATACAAGGTAGGACTATACGATGCACTGGGACTGGCATCACTGGCTATTGGACTAAATGCCACCATCACGCACTTGCCCAAGAGCCAGTATCCTGTGCTGTTCATTGTGTCGCTGGCCATCGGCAGCATCGTGGGGACCCGTCTTGATGTGGACGGGCGCTTCCACCGGCTTATAGACAAACGCTCCAAGGCCGCCAACGGCAAGAGCCTGGCTGACGGATTGGCTACAGCCATCCTGCTCTACTGCATCGGACCTTTGTCGATGTTAGGGCCTGTGATCTCAGCCCTCAAAGGCGACCATACCTTCCTGTTTACGAATGCTACGCTCGACTTTGTCAGTTCCACCATTTTTGCGTCTACCTATGGCTTCGGCATGATTCTCGCTGCCCCCGTGCTGTTCCTGTGGCAAGGACTCTTCTACGTGACGGCTCAGGTGTCGAGCCAGGCAATAAGCGACGCATTGATGGCAGAACTGCTCATCGTGGGAGGGCTGATGATTACTGGCAGCGGTCTGTCGCTGCTGAACCTGAAGGACTGCAAGACGCTGAACCTTCTCCCCGCCTTGCTCGTCCCCGTGATCTGGTTTGTGATAAAGGGACTGTTCGTGGTATGACCGTCAATTGACGATTTCCGGAACACACCGCTTGATGTTCACCGGAATGGTTTCTACGGACATGTCTCCAGGAGTGATACGCAATTTCACCATGCAGGCACGGGTATTGAGTGGTTTCTGCTGGTCGAAGATGAAGTTGCCTATGCTATAATAGATTCTATGGCCTTGGAAATCCTCGATGGTCTGTAGTGTGTGGGTATGATGTCCTACTATCACGTCGGCTCCGGCGCGTATGAGCATGTGGGCTTCATGACGCTGCAGCGCAACGGGTTGCAGCGTATGTTCGCCTCCCCAGTGCAGGGTGACGATGATGACGGCGGTGGAGTCGTGCTGGCGCAGGTGAAACACCCGCTGCAGCAGCGAGTCCATGGGCTCCTGGCTGACGCAGGGTTTGTCGGTAAGATAGGCATAGTTCTCGAGTCCCAGCCGCAGCGAGGGTAGGAGCCACACCTTGCGTGGCTGGTCGGCAAGGAGGACGGGTTGTGAGGCTTCGTGCATGTTGCGTCCTGCGCCAAAGGGCATCATCCCTGCTGCCATGATGTTCTGCTTGGTGTCCATCAGACCGTCGCGTCCTTGGTCTATGGAGTGATTGTTGGCCAGATTCAGATGGGTGATGCCATGCTGTTTCAGCGTTGCCAGCCATTCGGGTTCTGCCCTGAAGATGAACCGCTTGAACTGCGGCGCATGGATCTTCGTGGCTGGGCATTCCAAATTGGCAACGACCACCTGGGCAGAACGGAAAACGGAGTCGACGCCCTCTGAAAACAGATGGTCGGCTCCGTAGCGTTCTATGGACTGGCGCACCCCGCGGTCGAGCAGGATGTCGCCAGTCATGACGATATCCAAGGTGTCGGCGCCACGCACAGGCACACTCACACTCAGCAGCAGGCTAACAGCCAGAGCTATAGAAATATTCCTCATTCACCTCGGGCTCTTTCTGCAGCGGTACGATGATGCGTTGCATCCACTCGGGCACTCCCTTGCGCGGATGACCCTCCAACTGCTGCTGCCATTCCTCGTCGGTGAGACGTGGCATGTCTGAGGGTTGTATGAACTCACGATAACTTAGCACAGCACCTCGTGTGAGATACAGGTAACCGCCCAGCTCTACCACGACGTATATCTCGTCGCCACAGCCCACTGCCTCATAGAGGATGGATTTCTCAGGGTTATTGTCGGCATTGGCAGTATAGACGTCAGCCACCAGCGCCACCTTGCGGTCGGCACCTTCTACATCGTCCCAGCCTGAGAGATACTGGTCTTCCTGACGTACGAGGTCAAGGCTGATGTTCTCGAACGTAGAACCGATGTACTCTATCTGACCATATTCCTCGTCGGTAAGCTCCTGTCCGGCGAGTTCTTTCTCGCTGAAACGCAGCAGCATCTCGGCTTCTTCCTTCATGCGGTTGGTGGCCTGATTGGTCTTGTCTGTCAGCATGTTCTCGTCCTCCAGCAGTTTGTAGGTATGGTCGAGCAGCTCTATGGCCTTTTTCCAGAACTTCACATTCGGCTCCACGTAACCCTTCACCACCGGCTCAGGAGGACCGCCGCCACCGCACTCGGCACCCATGGGCTGCTTGGCGTAGAGGATGGCGTCGTGCTTCAGCTCTGCCCACGAAGCCAATGCGGCGTTCAGGTCTTTCTTGGACCATTCGGGGTTCAGCATGAAATAGGGCAGCTGTGCCTGGTTATCCTGGCCTTCGGACATCAGCTTCAGCGCATTCATCCACCGGGTGGCAATGGTCTCGTTCCAGTCAATCTCGCCCATTCGCACCTTCATCTGTTTCAGCTGGGAACCGAAGTCTTTCCATTCGGTCTTCTCTTTCATCAGTATCTGCTCGGCAGCCGACACTCCCATGGCAGCGAAGAAGTCGAGACCCTTGGGCGTGGCACGCTTCGTGGGATTGTTGTCGTAATCCACCATCTTCAGCAGCACTTCGGCATCGGGTTGATAGCGCTGGGGCATCACACAGATCTTGTTGTGGCTCGTACGTTCGAAAGCGGGACGTATGCGTGTCTGCTGATTACCAATCTCTTCCAGCGTGGCTTTTATTGTGCCCATGGCTTGTGGGTCGTTCAGTAGTTCCGCCATCGGCATGCTGGTCTTCTCTACCTCGGCAAGCACCTGTGGCAGGCTCAGGTTGTCGGGTTGTCCCATGAGGAAGGTAATGAACTTGTTGAGCCGTTCGTATTTCTTCAGCAGGGAAGGATCGTTCTTCAGGGCATAGGCCATGACCACAGCTTCCTTCACCTCTTCTTCATGATCCATGCCGAAGCTGGCAGACTGCAGCCACATCATGCCTCTGAAATAGCTCTTCAGGGTCTCGGAACGCGAATAGTGGCCACGTGGACGAAACAGGCTATAGCCGAACATCACCTTCTCATAGTCTTTCATGAACTGGCTGAAGTCGTTCTCTGCTTTCAGCGCATGCTCTACTTCGGGCTCGGCAAGAGCCAGCTGAGCGGGTGTGCCGAGATGTTTTCCCGTGAAGAGGCAGTAAGCCACGTCAAAGAAGGCTGCATTGTGACGGGCCAAATGGGTTGCCAGCTCATCGTCGCCAGCCCCTGCTTCCATGCGGTTCATGGCTTCATACATGTCGTGAGAGAAGTCGGTCATCAGTTGCAACAGATGGGTCTCCTCCAGTTCGCGCAGCATGCAGTCGAAATAGAGATGATAGAGCTGCAGGAAGAGGTCGGTGGTCACAAAGTTGGGAAACTCCTGATAGTCGTTCTTCTCGTAGAGATGGAACAGCTGGTCATAGCTTCCAGGGACGATGGCAAAGCCGTCCTGCCCCAACTGCTGGAACAGCTGTTGGTCAAAGTCCTTCAGTTCCTGGGGATTGGTGAGGTTCAGCATATTCACCCGCAGGCCCTCTTCGGTTTTGAAGTTCTGCTGACGCAATTCCTCTTCACGGGCTTTCAGGCGCTGAATGAACTGCTTTTCCTGCTCGGTGTATTTCATCACATCGACATCGGTGATCATGCGCTGGTAGAAGTCGTAGAACGATTCATCGCCTTTCTGCTTGTACTGTTCCCAGGGCAGGTGCTCATCAAACTCATACATCAGCGAGTCGTACCAGGTAGTAGTGAGGTAGAGACCCCTGATGTAGGAATCCCTGAAAGGCAGTCCACGCTGAGCATCGGGAGCATGGAGCAGCGTACGCACATCGGCCAGTGAGAGACCGCTGATGTCCATGTCGTAGTCAATGCTGTCGTGCAGCTTTTCCACGTCAATCTGTGTGACTGGAACCGTCACTACAGCCTGCTTCTGCGAACAGGCCATGAGCAGACCTGCCGCCATCACTGTAAAAAACAATTGCTTCTTCATTGGCTAAAGATTTTTATTGCTGTTTCTTTGTCTGTTCCTTTTATCAAATGGCGCTCGAAACTCATGCCGAAGCCGCCCCAGACATAGTCTGACACCACATACAGAGAGTCGGTGGTTGATTCCAAGGCACGCAACTTGCCATTCTTGAAACGAAAGTCCTCAAGAATGCCGCCTAACTTCGAACCCAACCACAGGGGACGTGCCTTCTTGTGATTGTCTTTCCCTGACAACGGGACCGACGAGGGGTTGCTTCCAATGACCTGCTTGAAGATAAACAGCCTCCGTGCCTTCTGCGGATAGAACCGTGTGGATTTCACCACGCCGACCATTGCATCCATGCTGCCATCGCCATCGACGTCACCCGTCTGGAACTGATACACAGGATAAGGTATCTTCCAGTCGTTCAACCAGTAGAGGCTGTCGTTTGACTTTTTCAGGATGAAACCGTCGCGCTCTGCCATGATTACCGTAGGCCGGTTCCTTGGCGGACCAGGATAGACAGCAATAGCCATCAACAGGAACAAGGAAAGGAAACTGTTTCTCGTCATGTATAGTTCTCTTTATGTGTACGGCGGTAGGTGACAATCAGATTGGAATCCCATAGCAGGCTGCTCACGGCAGTGCAGTTGGCTGGTAACTGAGGAGCTCTGGTGCCGCCGGGAGCCGTGAGGCGGCTGTTGGTTTCAACACGGATCTCATCCCACAGGTCCTGTACAAGGAATGACTGGATTGTACGGGTACCGCCTTCAACAATCAGCGACTGTACACCGTGGTGGTAGAGACTCTCTAAGTTGACCGGATGGTCGTGGTCAATCACCAGCCGCTTGGGGTCTGAACCCACCCAATGGCGCACGTTCAGTTGCGGGTGGTCACGATCATCAGTGACACGCCCCACAAGGATGGCATCTTCATCAGCCCTCAGCTTGTGAGCGAGCATCTGGGTGAAAGGTGTCGAAATCATCATGGGCTGGTGTTTATTGTCTATGTATCCGTTGGCCGTCTGAGCCCACTTCAGGATGATGTAGGGCCGCCCGTGGCGATGGAAAGTAAAGAAGCGACGGTTCAGTTCGCGACACTCGTCCTCCAAAACACCTACTGTCACTTCAATACCTGCTTCACGCAGTTTCCTGATGCCACGGCCGCGCACCTGGGCAAATTCATCCTCACAGCCCACTACGACACGGCGGACACCCTTGCGGATGATGAGATCGGCACAGGGGGGAGTCTTGCCATAGTGGCTGCATGGCTCGAGGCTGACATAGACCGTGCTGTTACGCAGCAACGGCTCGTCCTCATGACGGACGGAGGCATAGGCATTGACCTCGGCATGACCTTCGCCGTAGCGAACATGGTAGCCTTCGCCGATAATCCTGTTGCTGAGAGGGTCAACAATCACAGCTCCCACCATGGGATTGGGCTTGGCATTCTGCTGCCCACAGGCGGCCAGTTGAAGGCAACGCCGCATATATTTCTCATCGATCAGTGACTGATTCATATTGTCAGGTTTTAGGTGATGGGTGCAAAGGTACGAAAAAAAGTGAAAAGGAGAAATGGTGAAAAGGTGAAAAAAGGTGAAAATCTTTTGTATTGCTCGCGACTTTTCGTAACTTTGCACATTCATAGAAATACGACAATAAGTTATGGCTTGTATTTTGCATATAGAAACCAGTACCGACGTGTGTTCGGTGGCTGTAAGCGAAGATAGCCACGTCATCTTCGAGCAGCACGACGCATCAGGTCATCATGCTGAGAAATTAGGGACGTTTGTAGACGAGGCATTGTCGTTTACCGATAATCATGCCATCCCCTTCGACGCCGTCAGCGTGAGCCAGGGACCAGGCAGCTACACGGGTCTGCGTATCGGTGTGTCAATGGCAAAGGGCATCTGCTATGCTCGAGGGCTGAAGTTGCTGGCTGTACCTACGTTGGAACTGCTCTGTGTGCCCGTGCTGCTGAGAGAGCTGGTCGAGGAGAATGCCTTGCTCTGTCCTATGATTGATGCGCGCCGAATGGAAGTATATGCCGGTATCTACGACCGTGCGCTGAAACCTGTACGCAAGGTGCAGGCTGACGTGGTGACAGCAGAGACCTACAAGGACTATCTGGACAAGCAGCCCGTTTACTTTTTTGGCAACGGCGCTGCCAAATGCATGGAGACCATCGGACATCCCAATGCCCGGCTGATAGAGAACATCGTGCCACTGGCAAAATGGATGCAGCCATTGGCAGAACGCCGACTGATGAACAACCAGACGGAGGACGTGGCCTACTTCGTTCCTTATTACTTGAAGGATTTCGTGGCAAAGATGCCCAAAAAACTATTAAACACGTAAAGATAAGAGATAGATGGAAATAAAAGGATTAGACTACAACACCGAGCGCGAAAAGCTGCTGATGCCTGAATATGGAAGGGAGATCCAGAAGATGATAGACTATGCGGTGAGCTTGCCCGACAGGAACGAGCGTCTGCATTGTGCATTCAGCATTGTCAGGATGATGGAGACGAAAGTCCCTCAGATACATGAAAGCGGCGATTACGTACAGACACTGTGGGATCATCTCTACCTGATGAGTCACAAGCAGCTGGACATTGACTGGCCCTGCGATGTGTCTGGTGCTGAGAAGATACACACGAAACCGGCTCCTATCCCCCTGCCACAGCGCCAGATGAAGCTGCGCCACTATGGCAAGCTGATCATGGAACTGACAGAGAAGCTGAAAACCATGCCGGAAGGTCAGGAACGCGACACGCTGGCCAGGTACACGGCAAACCAGATGAAGCGCGACTTGATAACGTGGGGACATGGTTCGATGGACGACGAGAAGGTGGCTGATGACCTGGCACGCCTCACCGACGGTATCATCCAGCTGGATCTCAACTCGTTCAAGTTTGAAAGGGTGAGCGCTGTCAACGACGAAGCGAAAGGCAAGAAGCGAAAGAGGTAAATCAACAAAACAGGCTGCCTATGGCATCGTTTTTCATAGAAGGTGGTCACTTGCTGAGTGGCGAGATTACACCGCAGGGAGCCAAGAACGAGGCTCTGCAGGTGATTTGTGCCTCACTGCTGACCAGTGAGGAAGTGACTATACACAACATTCCTGATATTCGCGATGTGAACAACCTGATACAACTCCTCAAGGATATTGGGGTAAAAGTATCAAAGAAGGAGAACACTTACACTTTCCAAGCCAAGGAGCTGAACTTGGACTATCTGGAAAGCGATGAGTTCGTACAGAAGTGTGCAGCATTGCGAGGCAGCGTGCTGATGATAGGTCCGCTGTTGGCCAGAATGGGAAAAGCCATCATCACAAAACCCGGAGGCGACAAGATAGGACGCCGGCGTCTGGACACTCACTTCCTGGGCTTCGAGAAACTGGGTGCCAAATTCAACCACATAGAGGGGAGAAACGTCTATGAGATAGCTGCGAAACAGCTGAAAGGAACCTATATGCTGCTTGACGAGGCTTCTGTTACCGGAACAGCCAACATCGTCATGACTGCTGTCTTTGCCAAGGGCATCACCACCATCTACAATGCTGCTTGCGAGCCTTACATTCAGCAGCTATGCCATCTACTCAACAATATGGGAGCCAACATCAGCGGCATAGGCTCCAACCTGCTGACCATTGTTGGCGTAGACCAGCTGCATGGAACCGAACATCGCATCCTTCCCGATATGATAGAGGTGGGATCGTTCATCGGCATGGCGGCAATGTGCGGCGATGGCATCCGCATCAGGAACGTCTCGGTGAAAGACCTCGGCATCATCCCTGAGGCTTTCCGCAGGCTGGGTGTGAAAATCAAAGTGGAAGGCGACGACCTCTTGATTCCCCGCCAGCGCCATTACGAGATACAGTCGTTCATCGACGGAACCATCATGACCCTGGCGGATGCTCCCTGGCCAGGTCTTACACCCGACCTGCTGTCAGTACTCATTGTCGTTGCAACCCAGGCACGTGGCTCAGTACTGTTCCACCAGAAGATGTTCGAGAGCCGTCTGTTCTTCGTAGACAAACTGATAGACATGGGAGCACAGATTATACTTTGCGATCCACATCGTGCTGTTGTGGTAGGACATGACAGGAAGATTACACTGAGGGGAGGACGGATGTCGAGCCCTGACATCCGTGCCGGCATTGCCTTGCTGATTGCCGCCATGAGTGCCAAAGGCATCAGTCGCATTGACAATATTGAGCAGATAGACCGCGGTTATGAGCATATCGAGACCCGACTGAATGCGTTGGGCGCCAGTATCACAAGAAGCGAGAAGTGAAAAACCGGAATCATGATACGAGACGAGGAAGTTTACAAGATAGGTAAGATAGGTAAGACTCACGGCGTGAAGGGAGAATTGTCCTTCATGTTCGACGATGATGTGTTCGACCGTGTGGATGCAGACTACCTGGTTCTCTCTGTGGACGGCATCCTCGTACCATTTTTCTTGGAGGAGTACCGTTTCAAGAGCGACAGCACTGCCATTGTGAAGTTCGAGGATATTAATACCCAGGAACGGGCGCGCGAGCTCACAGGCTGCGATGTCTACTTCCCTCGCCGGCTGGCCGATGATGAAGAGGGAGAACTGTCACTTGGCATGCTCGTAGGCTTTCAGCTGGTAGATGCCAGAAACGGGAAGCACATAGGCCGCATTGCGTCCATCGACGATACTACCATCAATCTGCTCTTTGAGCTGGAGGACGGAACATTGATTCCCGCCTCCGATGACCTTATTACCGCCATCGACCAGAAAAGCCGTACCATTAGCATCAATCTGCCCGAAGGCCTGCTTGGACTGAATTAAGCCTACGTAGCCTCGTGAGAATCATGGTGCTACGTAGCTCGCAGACTATAACTTTTATGGAGCTACGTAGCTACGCAGGCTATAGCTTTTATCCATGAGCTTCAGCAGTTCGGCCCGATAGCCATAGACATCGTAGTTAAGCCCCTTGGTGGCCAGTTCCTTTGCCATGTCGAGGGTGGCATTTCCTTTATAGGGTGAGTCGCGCAGGATCATGCCGAAGGCTGCTACGCCAGCGGCAAAGTGGAATTCTGAGGACGGTGAATGCCAGATTGCGTCTCTGTTGACGATGACCTTCAGAGGTATGCTGTTGTCGGAGAGTGACTTTTTATACCTGAAGTCGAAGGTGGCAATGGGGTCGTCTCCCACCACCAGATTCTTGTTCCAGATGTCGGGAGAGGGCACCAGCTCGTAAAGGGCTGTGATGGTCTGTCCTGCGCCAATCTCGCCTGCGTCTTTCTTGTCGTTTTCAAAGTCCTCGTTTGCCAAGACGCGGTTCTCGTAGCCTATGAGCCTGTATTCTTTGATGTATGCGGGCTGGAAGGTTATCTGGCACTTGGCATCGTTGGCCACACTGTTGAACTGGCTGCGCTCATGCACAAACACTTTCATCATCTCGTTCTCACTGTCGATGTAGTGATAGGTGCCGTTACCGGCATTACTGATTTTCTCCATCATGGCATCGTTCAGATTACCCATGCCGAAACCAAGGCAGGTCATGTAGATACCCTTGCGGGCGTAGCTTTCTACCATCTCGACCAGGGCGCTGGTATTGGTGACACCCACGTTGAAGTCGCCATCAGTGCCCATGATGACACGGTTGTTGCAATTGGGGTCGTAGTTGGCCAGCGCCTCTTCGTAAGCCATCTTCAGTGCTTCACCACCAGCAGTGCAGCCGTCGGCGCTCAGCTTACTGATGGCTTTCTTGATGTCATCGGCCTTGCGGACGGATGTTGATTCTAACAGTTTTCTCACTTCGCCAGAATAGGTCACGATGGAGATGCGGTCATCAGGGTTCAGCTGATCAAGCAATTCCGTCAGTCCCTTCTTCAGCAGATCCAACTTGTCGCTGCTATACATCGAGCCCGATACATCGACGAGGAACACGAAGTTAGCGCGGGGCGTTTCCTGTGACGTCAGCTCCTTGCCCTTGATACCCAGACGCAGCAGCAGGTGTTCCTGGTTCCATGGGCAGTGGCCCACCTCGGCATTAATGGCTACAGTCTCGCCGTCAGTGGGTGAGGGATAGTCGAACGTGAAATAGTTGAGGAACTCCTCGATGCGAACACTCGAGGGATTGATGTCATAACCAGAGGTCAGAGAACGCCGCACAAAGCCATACGATGCACCGTCGGCATCGACAGCGAACGTCGAGATGGGGTGATCAGATGTCGTTACAAAGGGGTTGTCCTTGAAATCTTCAAACTTGTCACCACTTGGGGACGTAGGTTCAGGATCTGCTGCATTAAGAGCTTCGTCATAATAGGGGAATCTCTCACTTTCACGGTAGCCATCGGCTGTTGAACACCCCGTCATCAGCAGACCTGCGGCTGCCCATCCTATAAAGAATGCATTCCTTTTCATTGTTATGCCTTTTTAAATAATCGTTTCTTTGATACTTTTCTGTCTGTGAAACGACCAAGGAAGGCATTCCTTGCACGTCAATGGCGTAAAAAGTGTTAAAACGGACGTTATTTCCTGAACAGGTCCTTGATGCCGTCCATGTCGAAAGCCAAGGTGAAGCGGAGTGTCTGATCCAAGGGATTGCTCTTGGCAGTGGAGATGACGTAACCAACATCGAGCGAGAAGACATTCATGCGGAAACCGCCGCCAACGGTGAAATACTTCAGATTACCCTTCGACTCTGCCTGGTGGTGATAGCCGGCACGGAGCGAGAACTTGTCGTTATAGATGTACTCTGCACCCAAGCTCCACTGAACTTCCTCCATTTCCTCCTTGAAGCCGCCAGGGGCATCGCTGAAACTCTGGAACATACCTTTGATGCTACCGACATCGCTGTATTCGCGGCGCACGCGATCCTGATAGTCGCTGTTGGTCTCGCCTTCCTCCTGACGAGGTACGGTGGGCACGAGCAGCTTGTTGGCATCGGCGGTGATGGTGAAGCGGTTGTATTCGTCGACTGGTACCATGAGCGAAGCTCCCAGACGCAGGTTGGCTGGTATGAACTGGGCTTCCTCATCGCCATAGAACGATATCTTGGAACCGATGTTCGACACATTCATTCCCAGACCTAATTGGCACTCGCGGCTGCCGAGCATAAGGTAGTTGTTGTAGTACATGGACAAGTCGGCGGCAAAGGCTGATGCAGGCTTGGAGTCCTCGCTGTAGTCGTAGCGCAGGTCGCTGTAGATCCAGCGGATGGCAGCAGCTATGGAGAAGTTCTCGCTGAGCATGAGCGAATAGGCGGCGTCGAGCGACATCTCGTAGGGTTTCACCGTCATGTCCTCGCCCTCGCTGGTATACACTTCGCCCAGGGAGAAGTATCGCAACGAACCGCTGATGGCGGAATAGTCGCCGATACGATAGTAACCGGCAAGGTAAGCCAGGTCGATATCGTTCACCAATTGACGCAGCCACGGGGTGTAGTTCAGTGCCACACCTGCACGGCTGATGCAGAAGGGATACTTGGCGGGATTCCAATACTGCGAGTTGACATCGGGGTCGGTGGCAGCACCTACGTCGCCCATACCGGCTGATCGGGCATCGGGGGCAATGGTCTGCGAAATGACAGCATGCTCCACAGGATTGTAGGTGGTCAGCTTGTCATCCGCTCCTGCGGTTACAGATGAAAAGGTGAGAAGGTGAAAAAGTGAAAAACTTATCACCGCACCTCTCGACTTCATAATATCAATAACTCTTTTCATATCTTCTTTGTTGTTATCATTTCTTTTTCTCAGTTTTCACTTTTCCACCTTTTTCACCTTTTCATAATGATCAGTTTCTTGCTTTTCGAAGCATATCCGCTGCCTTCTGTTGAGATACGTACACGATAGAGGTACACTCCAGTCTGCAGCCGGTGGCCTCCGTCGGTAGTGAGATCCCAGTCAACGGTATAGGTACTGTTGGTTGAGACGCCCGACTCCCGGTGCTTCCACAACTGTCGCCCAGAAGTGTCGAAGATGTCGAGTTCCACGTTGATCTCAGCTCCGGCGCGGTCGTGGGTTATGAGGAAGGTGGTATGTGTCTTGGCAGGATTGTCCGTACAGCTCACGCTCACCAGTCCTGGAGAAAGCTGCTTGCTGACGGTGAAATTCAGTTCGGAGGTGGACGAGTTGTTGAGCATGTCCCAGGCACGGAACAGCAGTCTGTGCTGTCCCTCGCCCAGTTCAGGCAGTGTAAAGCCCACATGGCCGCTGCGATAGTCGCCGAAGTCGTACTGGAAATAATCATTAAGATAATAGGTACGCGAGAGCAAACCGTCAACTATCAGTTCCAGGTTGTGTCCTATGCCGCTGCCCGAAGCATTGATACCGTCCTTATCGTTCAGCTCTGCATAGAAGTAGGGTGTGGCATTCACGCGGTCGCCATTGGTGAACGACGGACTGTTCAGGTAGCAATAGATGCTGGGGCCGATGCTATTGTCAGAAGTCAGAGTATCGGCAGTCATATTGAAGTCCTCGCTGCGTCCATGGGCAGTAAGGTCCTTGCCAGTATTGACGGCAAAGAGATTGATGAGTCCTGTAGCATCGCTGTAGGAGATGTCCTTCGGCAGTGCAAAGACAAAGCGGAAACGTCCCTGACGCACACTGTCGCTGCCTGTGTATAGAGTGCTCGGACGGTCCTTGAAAGAGAAGGTCGAGAGAGCAGTATCGTCGTTCATCTTGCAGGTGATGGTCTGCTTGACGTCGCGAACAGTGGCTGTGGCCACACCGTTGAAATCGGTATTACCGTCAATATGTCCGCTCACGGTGACGGTCTTTCCGGCGGGAAGGGTGACGGGCGTATTAGTGGTGTTCAGCGGAAGGCCGTTGATGCTGTCAACAACCATGCTCAAAGTAGGTGCTGCAAGCGTCAAGGCAGGGTCGCCTAGGAGGGTGTACTGTAATTTGTTGGCACTGAGGTCGCTGCCGCTGCTGATGAGTTCGTTCTTGGCCAGTCTGACAGCTTCGCCAATGCTGTTGCGCACACCGTCGGTCCGTCCTAACACATGAGTCATGAAAGCTTTGTTCATGTAGCGGTTGTAGTGTGCGTATACAGTGCGGGTGGTACCAAAGAAGGCGATGGCTCCACCGTGGCTGTTGAGCACCGAGGTCTCGCCGATATTCTCTTCCTGCCCGTCAAAAGGCATGATGTCGCAGGAGGCTGTCACCCAAAGGGGCATTCCCATAGACGACTGGGCAGCAAAGTCGCTGAGCTTGACCACCTGCTCATGGGAAAGACAGTAAGGAGCACCGTGACCCATGTAGTTCATGACGAGCGCTCCGCTCTGCATCTGCTGCTTGATGAGCCTCGTCACATCGGGATAACTGAATCCTGTGGCCGACGAACTACGTATATATGCATCCCAATAGATCTTCTGGATATTGTAGTCAGGATAGAAGTTCACCACGCGGCGTACAACAGATGTATCCATGTCGGCCATGTGCATATTGTTGTTTCCGTCGTCAGCCATGAAGCAGAGAGTGTTCTGCCAGGAACCGGCATAAGCACCAGAGCGATAGCTTATGGCCTTGTCCACCATCACTTTTGCCTCAGCAGCCGTACGCACCGGGAACCGGCCTACGGCCACATCGGCACGGTCGCTTCCCAAGAGCCGTCCACCTTCGCCGTCGTCGAGCATACAGAAGTAGTCGTCGGATACATAGCAGTCGGTCTCGGAGAAGGAATTGTCGCTTTCGTAGCAGAGCAGAAACTCATCGGGATCGTAGTTGCGCCAGGCCGTGGACACCATGCGGTTATCCCATGCACCATCGCCCATGAGCAGCAAGTAACGAGGCATGTCGGCCTCACTCTCGGCACGGTCATAGAGCATCTTCATGTAGCGGCGATAGGCATTGGCATCGGGTGTGCCGCTGGAAAACTCATTATACAGCTCGTCGGCAGGAACAATGTTCACCCGCAGCCCGTCCTGTTCCTTGTGCATCTCGGCCAGACGCTGTGCCTGGGCCAGCATCTGCTGGCTCGTAGGTATGATGATCACCATATCGGCCTGAGGATCGGAATGGTGGTCCTGGTTTGTTATCTGCCCTACAATCTCTGGCACAGGCAGCGTAGCCGTACTCAGGCTGGGCAGCGGAGCAGGCTGTGTAGAGCAGAGCTGAATATAGTCCAGTCTCATGCTTCCCCCGGACGTCTGCCGGATGGTCACCGTATTGTCGGCTTCCAGGTTGTCCATGCTGAAAGTCCACGTCTTCACCGCAGCAGCACTGTAGCTGTCCCGGCCTTCGGGCAGCGTAGAAGCCGACGACGAGACCTTCACCTCCATGGTTCCAGCCTCCTTGCCGTTCACGGCAACGGTGGCTTGGAAGGTGGCGTCATAGCTCATCACCACTGTCAGCTTGCCGGTTGCCGATGAGGCCTTCAGCGAGAAAGTGCGGTCACGTCCTACCTGGAAGAGTGTACTCTCGTAGAGGTTACGTCCCCCGTGAAACCAGGAGTAGTCATCCACCTCGTAGAGAGTGTGATAGTCATTGGCCGAGGGATAGAAACTGCCTACAAACGCGGCACTGTCTACCGTCTGCGGCATCTCTCCGTCCTCCGTCAGGAAGTAGTAGCCATAGTCGCTGTAAGGGTTGCGTGTGCGGGACGTTGCCGTGTTGCTGCTCCAGCCCACAGGACCTACGGCGTAGAAAAGGCGCCGTCCGTCAACATTACAGGTGGGAACTTCCTTCAGGTCATCTGTCTCGGCAAGGTAGTCGGCAGTGAGCTGCTCGGGCTGCCAGGCACCACCATAGCCAAAGACCTTCACCTTGCTTTTGTCGCTAAAGCCAGCCTGACGAATCAGGGAGGTGGATAGTTCATAGACACCCGTCTCCGGCACAAGTATTTTCACCCATCGGCCAGAGGCAAGGACAGAGTGATTGCTGAAGGAAGGGGAATAGTTACGGCTGCGGGAAAGGCCACGAGCAGAGGCATTGGCTGATTGGGGTGTCTGATAAGTCTTCACCATGAAACTCACTAACTTCTGATATTTCCCGTCCCGGAAGACGATGGGACAGAACGAAGCATAGAGCGTGCCTTGGCGGCGTGACACACCAATATATTGATTCACCACAGGCATGGCCGGCGGCAGCTCGGCACCTGCAATCTGCTGATAACGCAGAATGTCGGCCTCCTGCATATCAATGAATTCCGGATATTCCAGGCTGATGGTATAGATGGAGTCGGAATAATGACTGCCCAAAGCCTGCTGATAGGTAAAAAGCGGCAACACGGAGTCTACCCGCACCTCGTCAGCCGTGAGGTTATAGAATGTCTGAGCCTTGAGGGAGGACTGAGGAAGAAGATGGGAAAAAGGAGGAATAAGGAACGAGAAAGTCGGAAGGATAAGGAAAGAGGTGAGCAGCAGTATTCTCAGCTGCCACTTACCACTTAATGCACAATCCTTCAGTTTCCTCATATCCCAATTCTCAATTCTTAATCGTCACTTGCACCGGACGTCCAACACCTGTCTGGACACTCCGTTGGTATCTATCCATCCAGTCAGATGGTCGCCTATGCTCACAGGACCCACGCCAGCCGGAGTGCCTGTGAAGATCAGGTCGCCAGTCTTCATGGTGAAAAAATGCGACACATAGCTTATCAGCTCGTCTATTCGGTAAAGCATATCGTCAGAACACCCCTCCTGCACCTTCACACCGTTTTTCTCCAAGTGGAACAGCATTCTGCTGCTGGGTTCCACCCACTCCCCTATCACTGCCGAGCCGTCGAATCCTTTACTGATGGTCCAAGGCAGTCCTGCCTCCTTGGCCTGCTGCTGTAGGTCGCGGGCCGTAAAGTCCAGTCCCACGGTTACTGCATCGTAGTAGCGGTAGGCAAAACGCTCAGCGATGTTCTTTCCCAGGCGGCTTATGCGTATCACCAGTTCTGTCTCGTAGTCTATCCGGCCTAAGTCGTCAGGTACGAAAAAAGGTTTCCCCGGCTTTTGCAGTGCAGAGTCGGGTTTTAAGAAGACAACGGGTGCCTTTGGTTTGTAAGCTTCACCCTCCATCTCCTGATTGTGCAAGGCATAGTTCTTGCCAATTCCAATAATCTTCATTCCTATATAAAACTTGAAAAGTTGCTATTTATTGTGGGAATCAGCTCTTTTTGTCTTCAAAAACTTCTCGTTTTATCATATTTTTTGTAAATTTGCAGTCGTTTTTAAAATAGAATGTTATGCCACGTAAGACGGACGGAATACTTTTTGAACTACAGCCGCGCCCCACAAAGGGTGAGGACGGTAAGCCACTGCTCTACGCAGAGCCCGTCATAGAGCGCAAGTACGACCTTGACGACATTGACGAGTTCTGTGCCAAATACCGCCACACCACCCAAGGCGAGATGAAACACCTCTTCAGCTTATTGGAGGAGGTCACCACCATGTGGCTGAGTAAAGGCTATCGCGTAGAGACACCCTTCGGCTCGTTTGCCCCCAAGTTGAAACTCGTTGGCGAGCATACCGACCCCGAGAAGGTGCTGGGACGCGACGTGATCTACGGCGGTATTGGGTTCATCCCTGCCAAGCAGTTCGTGAAGGATGCCGACTGTAGCCACGACGGTTTCCGTAGAAAGCAGGGCAGCGTAGGCAACAGCCAGATGCACGACCCCAAGGCAATGGACGAGGCATTGCGCAGGAGCGTACGACACGGATATATCACCATCAAGGCTTTCCAATGGGTCAGCGGCCTGAAATACAAGACGGCCCAAGCCTATCTCGACAGCCTCTGTACAGGCGACAATCCACGTCTGAACCGCTACAAGGAAGGCCGCACTTGGCACTATACCATCCGAGAGACCACTCACACAGTATAAAAACTGGTAAGCAGCGAACGCTGCCGACAATTTCCCCGGCCGCTGCCAATAGTGGCAGCGGCCGCTGCTGATTATTTCCCCGCCCGCTGCGGAATCGGAAGGTACGGCCTTCCTCCCGTTTAGGTACGGGGTAAATCCTTGTTTGGTACGGCCTTCCTCCCGCTCAGGTACGGGGTCAACACCTGTCAGGTACGGGGTTCACCCCCTTTTACCGGCCTCCTCACTGCGAGAAAGGCAAGCTCTATCATCATTCTTCCTTTGTTCAGACAGACTATCAGCCCAAGCACACGCCAAGCTGGTAGCCAGTAGACAGCCGCACGCTCCATCGTCACCTCATTCACACCATGTGACTATTTTGAGCATGGAAATGGATAGGAATGGGCGTATGGAGGCCTTGATTCCTAACTTTTCAGGGCATTTTATTTACATTTTTATCTTGACGGGCTTATAATCTCGGAAATATTATGTAAATTTGCACCATTAAACTATAAATATATGATTATGAAGAAGTCTGTTTTGACAATGATGCTATTCTTGATGCTGTCGTATGGGATGGTGTATGGCCAGCAGTCAGACATCCCATTGTATTTCACAGCCGATGAAGTTCCCAATGGAGTTATATGGCTTCCTAGTCCACCCACCCCTGGATCCTCGCAGTTTATGTATGACATATCTCAGTACTACTGGGGTAAGGAGCAGCGGCGTGACTCACTGCGTGCCAGGAAGGCTATCCGCGAAGCAGTATACAAAGTGCCTGACATGGTGAAAGAGTTCAGCGGAGTGTTCGGCATGGAGATATCCGAACAGAATACCCCTGCCATCTATAAAGTTGTCAACAAGGCGGTTCTGACAATCAGGATGAGTGCAACCAAGCCGAAGGAAAGCTTTATGCGCAAACGGCCCTTTATTTATTTCAATGAATCGACGTTGATGCCCGAAGCAGAGGCGGACCTGAGTGCCAATGGGTCTTATCCTTCAGGCCATACGGTTCGTGGCTGGGGCATGGCCTTACTGCTTTGTGAAATCAACCCAGATGCGCAGAATGAATTGTTTAAACTTGGTTACGAATGGGGACAGAGCCGTGTGATAGGAGGATTCCACTGGCAGAGCGACGTCGATGCATCACGTATGCTTGCTGCCGCTTGCTATGCCCGGCTGCACACCAGCAAAGATTTCCTTGACGATATGGCGGCTGCTATCAAGGAATTCAAGAAATTACGGAAATGAACCATTTAAGCTGAACTTGAATAACGTAACAATTCCAAGAGAAATCATAAAAAACAAAAAAATATACGGTGTTTATTCGTTAAATCATTTATTAATGCGTAACTTTGCGCCGCAAAATGACTTTGCGAGCGCAAAGGGCGCTCTTTTTTTTATTTTTTAGATGTTTTAATTCAAGATGAACGTAATTACAAAGACCCTTCAATTGGCTGATGGAAGGACCATCACCATTGAAACCGGGAAAGTGGCAAAACAAACCGACGGTTCTGTCATGCTTCGCATGAATAACACCGTGCTTCTGGCCACTGTTTGTGCCGCAAAAGATGCAGTTCCCGGAACAGATTTCATGCCTTTGCAGGTAGACTATCGTGAACAATATGCCGCTGCAGGACGTTTCCCTGGCGGATTCACTAAGCGCGAAGGCAAAGCCTCGGACAACGAAATCCTCACATCGCGACTGGTGGACCGCGTTCTCCGTCCACTCTTCCCCAGTAACTATCACGCAGAAGTATTCGTCAACGTCATGCTCTTCTCGGCTGACGGCGTTGACCAGCCCGATGCACTGGCCGGCTTTGCCGCCTCGGCAGCTCTGGCCTGCTCGGATATCCCCTTCGAGTGCCCAATCAGTGAAGTGCGCGTGGCACGTGTGAACGGCGAGTATGTGATCAATCCCACCTTCGAGCAGATGAAGGAGGCCGATATGGACATCATGGTAGGCGCCTCGGCCGAGAACATCATGATGGTGGAAGGCGAGATGAACGAAGTGTCAGAGCAGGATCTGCTCGGAGCTCTGAAAGCCGCCATGGACGCCATCAAGCCCATGTGCGAATTGCAGACAGAGCTGAGCAAGGAGCTCGGCAAGGATGTAAAGCGCGAGTACGACCACGAAGTGAACGACGAGCAGCTGCGTGAGCGTATGAACAAGGAGCTTTACCAGCCTGCCTACGATGTCACGAAGCAGGCACTGGAAAAGCAGGAGCGTGCAGAAGCCTTTGAGAAGATTCTCACAGACTTCAAGGAGAAGTTCTTTGCTGAGCGTGCAGAACTTGCCGACGATGCCAAGGGCGAGATCTCTGACGAAGAATACGAGGCCATGATGGAGCGCTACTACCATGATGTGGAGCGCGATGCCATGCGCCGCTGCATCCTGGACGAGGGTATACGCCTGGACGGTCGTAAGACAACGGATATACGTCCCATCTGGTGCGAGGTAAGCCCGCTGCCCATGCCTCACGGAAGCAGCATCTTCACCCGTGGTGAGACACAGAGCCTGACAACCGTAACACTCGGCACGAAACTCGATGAGAAGCTGGTGGACGATGTGCTCGACAAGAGCTACATGCGTTTCCTCCTGCACTATAACTTCCCACCGTTCTGTACGGGTGAGGCCAAGGCCCAGCGTGGCGTAGGCCGCCGTGAGATTGGTCATGGACACCTGGCATGGCGCGGTCTGAAGGGACAGATTCCCGAGGACTTCCCCTACACAGTGCGTGTGGTGAGCCAGATCCTGGAGTCCAACGGCTCAAGCTCCATGGCTACCGTCTGTGCTGGCACCCTGGCCCTGATGGATGCAGGTGTACCCATGAAGAAACCCGTCAGCGGCATTGCCATGGGTCTGATCAAGAACCCCGGTGAAGACAAGTATGCCGTGCTGAGCGACATCCTGGGCGACGAGGATCATCTGGGCGATATGGACTTCAAGACCACCGGTACCCGTGACGGTCTGACAGCAACGCAGATGGATATCAAATGCGACGGACTGTCGTTCGATATCCTCGAGAAGGCACTCATGCAGGCCAAGGTTGGTCGTGAGCATATCCTGAAATGCATCACCGACACTATCAGCGAGCCACGTCCCGAACTGAAGCCTCAGGTTCCCCGCATCGAAGCCTTTGAGATTCCCAAGGAGTTCATCGGTGCCGTTATTGGCCCGGGCGGAAAGATTATCCAGCAGATGCAAGAAGACACAGGTGCCACAATCACCATTGACGAGGAAGACGGTGTGGGCAAGGTACAGGTCAGCGGTCCCGACAAGACGAGCATCGACGCTGCCATTGCCAAGATCCGTGCCATCGTGGCCATTCCCGAGGTGGGTGAAGTCTACGACGGTGTCGTACAGAGCATCATGCCTTATGGATGCTTTGTTGAAATCATGCCAGGTAAGGATGGTCTGCTCCATATCTCCGAGATTGACTGGAAGCGACTGGAGACTGTCGAGGAGGCTGGTATCAAGGAGGGAGACCATATTCAGGTGAAGCTCCTGGAGATTGACCCGAAGACCGGCAAGTACAAGCTCTCACACCGTGTGCTCATTCCGAAGCCCGAAGGCTATGTGGAGCGTGAGCGTCCTGCCCGCCGTGAGCGTGGCGAGCGTCCTGAGCGTGGTGAGCGTCCTGAGCGCGGCGAGCGTGGTGAGCGCCGTCAACGCCCTGAGCGTGGTGAGCGTCCTGAGCGTGGCGAACGTGGTGACCGTCGCCAGCGTCCTGAACGCGGAGACCGTCGCCAGCGTCCTGAGCACCAGAACTCAGACTTAGGCGACAAACTGGCTGCTTCGCTCCGCAGTGAGGATTTCCTCGATTCCGCTGAGAATCATGAGCCGAAGGACTTCAGTGATGCCCTGGATCACATGGACTTCTAATAGAAAAGAGGTATAGATAAAAAGGCTGTGCACCAATGATGATGCGCAGCCTTTTCGATTATTGCCTAGGCCAACTACGTTCCGCTCAACACCATGTCTATTAGCTCCACCACGTCGGTGACATCCACTTCGCCATCGCCGTTGATGTCGCCTAATATGTTTTCGTCGATAGCGCCAGCCTCACCGGGATAGTCCACCCAGGTATAGTCTTTTCTCATCAACACATTCCAACCTTTTCTCTTGGCAGTAGCAACCTGAGCTGTGGTCATCTCATTGCCGGCAGGTGTTTCATTAAAGAAAACTTGCAGTGTTCCATCCTTGACAATGGGCAGGCTCTTGACAAATTATATCATGCCCGCACCACGTATGCCATTGATAAGATGGCGGTGTCGGAGTCAATCATACCTTCTTTCGAGGGACGTTTCCGATCAGGAATTCCGATTTCCATTCACTAAAATGAGGAAGAGCCTTTGAAACTGACACAGAAGGAAAACGTAGACTCACATAAGAACATTCAAGGTATGACGTACCCAACAAGCATGATGTCTGTTATTCAAAGAACTTTTATCTGTTCCAAAGTAAGACCCGTATATTTTGCTATCAGTTCGTCCGGCATACCGTCTGCTCTCATGCGGCGGGCATTCTCACGTTTGTTTTCTTCTATGCCCTCCGTTCTGCCTTCCGCCCGGCCTTTAGCCAATCCTTTAGTCATTCCCCGCTCAAAACCTTTGCTGGTAGCAGTACGGAAGGCTCCGTCCATATCGTAGTAGACCTTCTCACTCTCCCAGTATTTGGCGTACTCTTCCTTTGATAGATTGGCCGTCTCTGCCACGTCGAAGAACTTCTTGAAGATGCGTTCTTGCAAGGCCTTTGGCCGCTCCAACAGACGGGGCAGGTTCTTCAAGGCATAGAGCCACTTGTCGAAGAGCGTTTCCAGCTCATCCTCTGTCTTCTTGAACTTGGGCATCTCCAAATAGATGTAGGTCAGGTTATCGTAAAATACTGTTTTCTTTTCCACATCCATCAGCTTCACTACATGGTGATAGTATTCCTCGTCATCCTTGTCCTCATCGAACACAAAGTCTAGGATGCCAATCGTGT